>MDTG01089044.1_pt1 | contig 14398 bp, 14 predicted proteins | sample 811421 | NCBI WGS metagenome assembly MDTG01 (sample SAMN05326645, study PRJNA326480) | marine metagenome | isolation source: seawater | place: Pacific Ocean: South East | collected 2011
AAAGGATCAATTCCTTACATGCTCATAATTAAGGTAAAAAAAATAATTCCTGCGTCAGAAAATACTGAACAATACAAACAATTTAAGACGCTGATTCAAGAGCAAATGACTGAAGAGATCAACAATGACTTAATATTCTCTATGATAGACAGTCTTAAAGAGACCTACAAACCTACAGTGAATGTCAAAATGCTCGATCGAATAATTTCAAACCTACAGTGATTACCATGGAGTTTTTTCCTCCTTTCAAAGAATTTGAAAAAAATATTCGCCTAAAGAAAAATCAAGTCATTCATACCAAATTTTCTGCGGATCTTGATACCCCCGTATCTCTTATGGTCAAGTTAGATAGCCAGAAAAGCAATTCCTTTCTTCTTGAATCTGTCACTGGTGGAAAGATAAAGGGGCGCTTTTCAATTATAGGAATTAAACCTGATCTAATCTGGAGATATTGCCAAGATTTTCCAGAAATTAATAGACAAGCACTTTACCATAAAAATTTATTTAGAAAAGCTGGTACTTCAGTACTTTCATCGTTACGGGAGATAATAAAGGAGAGCACTATAGACATACCAGACAATCTTCCCACCATGTGTGCAGGGCTTTTTGGGTACCTAGGATATGAAATGATACAGTTAACCGAGAAAATTCCTGCGGCAAAAACTAATGCATTAAATTTGCCGGAGTCAATCTTTTTTAGACCCTCAATAATCATTATAATGGATAATGTTAAAGGAGAAGTTACCGTCGTAACCCCTATATGGTGTGAATCCATTGAGGTTACTTCCTGTTCACCAAGGGAATGTTATAACAATGCTACTAATTCTCTTAGTTCGATCTTAAAAATTATTTTTTCTCATTCTAGTCCCTACAAATTCCCTATGAAGTCAGACAAGCCAAATACACTGGGCAGAAAACCACGAAGCAATGTAACAAAAAGTGAATTCTTAACAAAAGTTAAAAAAGCCATTAACTATGTTAGGTCAGGTGACATACTACAAGTAGTTTTGAGTCAGAGATGGAAACTGAAATTTGATAATGATCCATTTTCCTTTTATCGAGCTTTGAGAAAGACAAACCCATCTCCGTATATGTTTTTTTTCAATTTTGAGAATTTTCAAGTTGTTGGAGCAAGTCCTGAAATTTTAGTAAAGGTTACAGAGGGCAAAGTCACCATAAGGCCGATAGCAGGAACTAGACCAAGAGGCAAAAATTTAGCAGAAGATTTGATTTTGGAAAAAGATTTACTAGCAGATCCAAAAGAGCAAGCTGAACACCTTATGCTATTGGATCTAGGAAGGAATGACGTCGGTAAAGTTAGTGAGATAGGAACTGTAAAACCAACTGAAAAATTCGTGGTCGAGAAGTATAGCCATGTTATGCATATCGTCTCAAATGTAGAAGGTATGTTAAGATCAGACAAAGATAATATCTCAGCATTATTTTCGGGATTACCTGCTGGCACTGTATCAGGTGCACCCAAAATTCGAGCTATGGAAATTATAAGCGAACTTGAAAAAGAAAAAAGAGGGGTCTATGCAGGCGGGGTCGGTTATTTTGGAGCTTCTGGGGAAATGGACATCTGTATTGCACTAAGAACAGCAGTAATCAAAGAAAAAAGAATATATATTCAGGCAGGAGCCGGTATTGTTTATGATAGTATTCCAGAAAATGAGTATATGGAAACGATCAATAAAGCTAAAGCCCTTTTTGAGGCTGTTGAAATTGCAGAGAATGAGTTTAGAAATTAACCGCCAACTAATCTAAGTTTCAAAATTTAATTTCCTACAAAGAGAGAAAAAAAATTTGAGTTCAAATCTACAAAAATGATTGTTATCAATAAAAAAACCCAGAAAACTAACCCCAAAAAAATACCTTTAGCTACACTTCCATCTGGTTTATTTTCTTTTTTCATCTCAATCTTTCTAAATATCTATTTCACTCTTAAGTAATTTTTTATAACATTGATTCATATAATGAGAACTAATTAAAAATGTTAATATTACTAGATAATTATGATAGCTTTACATTTAATTTAGTTCATTACTTTGGCGAACTGGGATCTCCCGTAAAAGTATACAGAAATGATGAAAAAGACCCAGAGAGTATTTTGTCTGAAAATCCTTCAGGAATTATTATTTCACCTGGACCATGTAATCCAATTAAGGCTGGCATATCATTGGATCTCACAAAAAAGGCAGCGCAGTATCAGTTACCTCTTTTGGGCGTGTGTCTCGGACATCAAACTATTGGACAAGCATTCGGAGGAGAAGTATCGTTAGCAAAAGAAGTACTACATGGGAAAACAGACAAAATTTATCATGATGAAATTGACATATTTGATGGAATCCCCTCTCCATTTCAGGCAACTAGATATCACTCACTTTCTGTAATGAGAAAAAACTTTCCCGAGAGACTGAAGATTACTGCTGAGGCCAAATGCGGAGAAATTATGGCGTTAAAGCATAGAGATTTGCCCATCTATGGGGTGCAGTTTCATCCGGAGTCGATATCAAGCGAATATGGGCATAAGATTCTGAAAAACTTCATAAATGTTGTGAAGAATGCAAATGGATGAAAATTTGAGAGACATACTGAAGGATTCACTTACACGGAGTCTAACCAAAGAAAAATCTGAAATTCTCTTTGGTAAGATCATGGATGGATCTTTTTCTGACATCCATCTTAGTGCAATTTTAGCTTCAATGAGTTCAAGAGGGGAAACAGTTGAGGAACTGATTGGGGCGACTAAGGCTATGCGAGAACACAGTACAAAAATTGTTGGAGGAGCAGATGTTATTGACATTGTAGGGACCGGTGGTGACGGGAAAGGAACTTTAAATATATCAACAGCAAGTGCAATTGTAGTTTCTGGGTCTGGAATAAGGGTAGCAAAGCATGGAAACAGAAATATATCTTCCCGTTCAGGAGCGGCTAATATTTTAGAAGCCCTAGGTATTAATGTCATGATGACTCCAGAGGTGGCCCAAAAATGTCTGGATGAGATTGGAATATGCTTCATGATGGCACCTGTTTTCCACCCAGCCATGAAGAATGTGATGCCTGTACGCAATGAATTAGGAATCAGAACTATTTTTAATGTCTTAGGGCCATTGACAAATCCTGCTGGAGTAAAGAAGCAACTCACTGGAGCCTTTAGCAAAGAGCTATTGGAACCGATGGCACATACATTACTAGCCCTTGAAACTGAAACGGCTTGGCTCGTGCATGGCAATGACGGGACAGATGAGATTGCCATATCTGATTTGACTAATGTAGTAGAGCTGAAAGATCGTGCAATTAGGAAATTCACCCTAAATCCTGCGGATTATGGATTTAACTGTCATAACTTCGAAGGATTAATTGGAGGTGACCCAGATTATAATGCTGAGCAATTAAAGGCTTTGTTAGGAGGAAAAACTGGGATCTATAGGGACTCAGTTCTCCTAAACTCAGCAGCAGCCCTATATATAGCAGGTGCGGTGAAAGATCTGAATGAAGGAATTATCATAGCCTCCAAATCGATCGATGAAGGAAAAGCCTTGAACAAATTGACCGAGCTAAGGAAGATCTCATCTTCCAAAGGAAAATAATGTCATCCTCTATTCTTGAGCAAATTAAACAGTATAAATTAGAAGAGATTGATGCTCTTAAAAAAAACAATGGTTTAAAGTTATTGGAAAAAAACGCGTTAGCCGCAATGCCTCCTAGAGATTTTTATCATAAGCTAGCTAAAATAAAAATACCCAAAGTGAACATCATAGCTGAAATCAAGAAGGCCTCCCCTTCTAAAGGAATTATTAACAAAAACTTCGATCCAGCAGTCTTAGCTCAGACCTATCAAGAATCGGGAGCTTCATGCATCTCTGTACTAACAGATTCTCCTAGCTTTAAAGGAAAACTAGAAGATCTAAAAATTGCAAAAGAAAATTCAGATATCCCTATTTTGCGTAAGGATTTTATTTTTGATGAAATACAAGTGTTTGAGAGCCGATCCATGGGAGCTGATTGCATTTTAATTATTATGGCTGCATTATCTAATTCAGAAGCTAAGAGAATAGAAACGCTAGCTCTTGATTTGAAAATGAACGTAATCTTAGAAGTGCATAACAAGAAAGAACTCGATAGGGCTCTAGATCTCAAATCAAAATTGATAGGCATAAACAACCGGGATCTAAATACCTTTGAAACAGATTTGGAAACTACGATCAATTTGAACAAATTTATTCCTGAAGGATACCACGTAATTTCTGAAAGTGGCCTGTCAAATAGGAACGATATTAAAAAAATGTGTGAACATGGCATCAACACATTTTTGATAGGAGAAACATTAATGAAATCTAGCAATATAAAAGATGAATTCAAGAAATTATTGGGATGATCAAATCAAATGCCTAAGCAAAAAAAACTAAGCCACCTTGATGAAACTGGTGATGCGGCCATGGTAGACGTTTCCCAAAAGCGCGCCACTTCACGAAGAGCAGAAGCAAGTTGCACAATACTATTGAATGCTACTTCGTATGACATAGTCCAAAACAATAAAGCCAAAAAAGGTAATGTTCTAGAAGTTGCACGAATTGCTGGAATAATGGCCGCAAAAAAAACTTCTGAACTGATACCACTTTGTCATCAAATAAATCTTTCAAATGTAGCTATAAATTTCAAACTTTCTGAAAGTGAAAAATCCATACTTGTTAGCGCGAGCACTACAACTACTGATAAAACCGGAGTAGAAATGGAGTCTTTAATGGCGACTTCTATAGCTAGTTTAACTGTTTATGACATGCTTAAGGCAGTTGATAAGAATATCAGAATCACAAACATAGTATTGAATTTCAAAGATGGAGGTAGATCTGGGACATTCATCAGAAAAAAATCATCATCTCAGAAGCTACAGTAAAGCGCTAGAACTACTTTTGGGTTTACACAAATTTGTAAACCTTAATGATGAAACTATAACTTTGGAAAATAGTTTGGGTAGAGTTCTCAGCGGTGAAGTTAAAGCTTTAATAGACAATCCTCCTGCCGATGTCTCATCAATGGACGGTTATGCAATAAATTCATCTGATGAAAGATTAAATGGAACTCTAAGAGTGATAGACGTATCTGCAGCAGGGAACCCTGCTAGAGCTCAAGTTAGTGCTGGGAGCGCCGTAAGAATTTTTACTGGTGCTAAATTACCAGAAGGAGCAAATTCAGTAATTATTCAAGAAGAAGTGACATCAATAAACAAAAATGAAATTTCTATTAATAACCCAGAAAAGGTTTTACCAAATCAAAATGTCAGAAAAAAAGGTACAGATTTTATCGAAGGCATCTCAATAAAACCAGGTGAAATCATAACTCCTAAAGAAATTATGCTATTTGCTGCAATGGGACACGACAAATTACTTGTGAAACAAAAACCATTAATTTCTATTATTTCGATAGGTGATGAATTAATTAAACCAGGTAATCAGCACAATAAAAACCAGATTTTTTCATCCAATGCTTATGGGATTAGTTCTCTATTAGAAAAATTATCATGTAAGCCTGTGATTTTCCCAATAGCTCGAGATAACTTGGAATCAATAAAAAGAAACTTGGACAACGCTAGCCAAAATTCTGATATAATTGTAACTACTGGGGGAGCTTCGGTTGGCACCTATGACTTGGTTAAAAGTGCAGCAAAAGAATTAGGTTTGCACCTATGTTTTGAAAAGGTGAATATAAGGCCAGGAAAACCCACATTTGCTGGATATTTGAGGAATGTGCCATTAATAGGTCTACCAGGAAACCCGGTATCCTCTTATGTATGTGCTCAATTATTTTTACTCCCATTAGTAATGAAAATAATTGGATGCAAAATTAATTATCCAACCATATCCAGTGCAAGGTTAAATGCTGAAATGAAGCCTAATGGCCTTAGAAAACATTTAGTAAGAGCTCATATGATAAATGACAGAGGTGTACGAATTGTATCACCAAAAAGTAAACAAGACAGTTCTCTGATTAAAACACTCCAAGAATCAAATTGCCTTATTATCCGTCCTCCAAATGACAACAGTAAAGATGTCGATGACTTAGTTGATATTATTGAATTAATCTAACTGTAAATTGAAAATCATTGACAAAAAAATAGAACAATAGTAGAACATATACGGGATATTGCATGCTAACAAAGAAACAATTAGAACTTCTGAGATTTTTAGAGAAAAAAATCAACTCATCTGGGGTATCTCCATCTTTTGAGGAGATGAAATTTGCCTTAGGGTTAAGATCAAAGTCTGGGATCCATCGACTAATATGTGCTCTTGAAGAGAGGGGCTTCTTAAGAAAATTGCCTCATAGAGCTAGGTCTATTGAAATACTAAGATCACCCTCTTCCCTTATTGGATCCAAACACACAGAGAAAAAATCTTTACCAGCTAAAAATGAATTTCCTGACCTAAGGTTTAACGAAGTACGATCTATACCAATGGTAGGACAGATAGCCGCTGGATTACCCATTGAAGCAGTAAAAGAATCGTCTGATCTGATTTCTGTTCCAGAAACACTTTTGGGTCTTGGTGACTATTTTGCTCTAAATATTGTTGGTGATTCCATGACCGAAATTGGAACTAATGAAGGCGATATTGCCATTGTGAAGCAAAAAAATGATGCAAAAACTGGTGATCTTGTAGTTGCACTGGTTAATGAAAATGAAGCAACCCTGAAAAGGTTTAAAAAGGTCAAAGGAAAAATTATCTTAGAACCAGAAAATAAGAATTATTCTCCTCAAGTATACGAAAAAGGTGCACAAGTAAGGATCCAAGGCATTCTATCCGGAATTATTAGAAAATATTAATTATTTATTTTTGTCTTGTGCCCCCACTCCTAATTAAGCTATCAAAGCAGCCTTAGTCGTTATGATTGCTAATCAATCCAATGAAATATAAGCCTGATCTAAATGTTGTAACCAGATTTGCTCCCTCTCCTACAGGATATCTACATCTTGGTGGAGCCAGGACTGCATTATTTAATTGGATGTATGCAAGAAAAAATTCTGGCAAGTTCTTACTTAGAATTGAGAACACTGACCAAACCCGATCTGATCCTAAAGCAGAATCAGCTATTTTTAAGGGTTTACAGTGGTTGGGATTGCTCTGGGACGATGATGTTATTTATCAATTTGACAGGAAAGAAAGACATTTAGAAATTGCAAAACTTTTACTCCAAAAAAACTTTGCTTATAAATGTTACTCCACTAAGAATGAAATTGCTGCTTTCAAAGAAAAGGCATTAAAATCAGGGCAATCGACCAAATTTATTTCTCCTTGGAGAAATGAACAGTCTGCCTACTCCCCTTCAAGAGAATATGTGGTACGTTTGCGTATCCCAGAATCTGGGAAGACAACAATCATAGACCGTGTACAAGGAGAAATCGTCTGGGATAATGAAGACCTGGATGACTTGATCCTTGTACGCTCAGATGGATCAGTAACATATAATCTAGCAGTAGTAGTAGATGATTTTGACAGTAAAGTTACCCATATTATTAGGGGAGATGATCACTTAACAAATGCAGCCAAGCAATACTTAATCTATCGAGCATTGGATTGGGATGTTCCAAATTTTTCTCATATACCACTTATTCATGGGTTTGATGGTAAGAAGCTTTCTAAGAGACATGGAGCGGTTGGTCTCGAGCATTATCAAAAGCAAGGAATAATAGCTTCAGCAATGATAAGATACCTTTCGCAATTAGGATGGCACCCTGGAAACAATGATCTAATTTCGATTGAGGAATCAATTCAAAATTTTAACTTAGGAAAAATTGTGAAAAGTCCCGCTAGGTTTGATCCAATTAAACTTAATGATATATGCGGCAAACTTATTCGGAACGCTAGCAATGATAAAATAATAAAAGAGTTCGATGTCTTTCTAAAAATGTCTGGAATAAAGGCCCTCACTCAATCTGAAACAAACATTTTAACTTATTCTCTCCCATTTCTAAAACCAAGAATAAAAAACTTCAATGAATTGTATGACCAAGCAAGTTTTTTAATGGTAGGAAAATCTTTTAAAATTGATACAGATTGTTTGGAATTGATTACTAAGGCATCATTCTCTTTGTTAAGAGAATTGACTAATAGGTTGAACAACGTTATTTGGGAACGAGAAATAATAAACGAAACCATCAAATTATTGGCTAAAGAACACCAGATTACTTATAAAGAAGTTGCTCAAATGGTGCGAATAGCAATAGTGGGTAAGTTGAGCTCGCCTGGCATTGTTGATATGATGCTAGCCCTGGGGAAAACTGAAATTATTAATAGATTTAATAACTTGTGTGATAAAAAGAATGACCTCATCTGAATCAAAACAAAATATATCAATTGATCTCGGTCACAAATCTATTGAACTCCCAAGGTTATCAGGGTCGATTGGCCCTGATGTAATTGATATCAGGAAGTTATACAATGATAGCGACCTATTCACTTTTGATCCAGGGTTTACATCCACTGCCTCTTGTGAAAGCGGAATCACGTTCATAGATGGAGACAAAGGCACTCTCCTTTACAGAGGTTATAGCATTGAGGACTTGGCACAGAAATCTAATTACCTGGAAGTATGTTATTTACTTCTATATGGAGTATTACCAAAAAAAGATGAGCTGCTAAATTTCACTCAAAGAGTCACCCGACATACCATGTTACATGAACAAATGATCTATTTTTTCAGAGGTTTCCGTCGAGATGCCCATCCTATGGCAATCATTTGCGGTGTACAAGGAGCCATGTCATCATTTTATCACGATAGTTTAGATATTAATGATCCATGGCAAAGAGAGGTGGCATCCATCAGGATGATTGCAAAACTACCAACTATAGTAGCCTATGCTCACAAATACTCCACTGGTCAGCCTTTTGTTTACCCAGACAATTCACTGGATTATGCTGAAAACTTCTTATACATGTGTTTCTCAGTTCCTTCAGAGAAATATGTACCAAATTCTATCCTCGCTAAAGCAATGGATAGAATATTTTTACTGCATGCTGACCATGAGCAAAACGCATCCACCTCAACTGTACGGCTAGCAGGATCATCAGGGGCTAATCCTTTTGCATGTATTGCGGCGGGTATAGCTTGCTTGTGGGGACCAGCCCATGGGGGAGCAAATGAAGCTTGCCTAGACATGTTAAAGGAAATAGGCACCGTGGACAAAATACCTGAATACATAAATCGTGCTAAAGACAAGAACGATCCGTTTAGGCTGATGGGCTTTGGGCACCGCGTTTACAAAAATTTTGACCCAAGATCTAAAGTCATGAAAGAGAGTGCTGATGAGGTCCTCAATCTACTTGGAGTCGAGAATAATTCAATACTGAAGGTAGCAAAAGAATTAGAAAGAATTGCTCTGGAAGATGACTATTTTATTGAAAAGAAACTTTATCCAAATGTCGATTTTTATTCCGGAATTATTCTTGAATCTATGGGGTTTCCAACTTCAATGTTTACTCCAATATTTGCTTTAGCCAGAACTGTTGGCTGGATTTCTCACTGGATGGAAATGCTTTCGGATCCTAACCAAAAAATAGGAAGACCGCGTCAACTCTACACAGGTCCAGCCTATAACTCATATATAAAAATTGAGGAACGTTGATTTTTTCATTCATTTGGGAATATCACTTTCTTCATAATTAAGGAACCGCAATACAGATCTGGCTGCAGCCTCGCTTGACCTTCCTTGTTCTCCCACCAAAGCCTTTATAACCTCTGATTGACAGCTTTTCTGCTCAAGGAGAAAAGCTGAATCTGTAAGCAACTGGGAAATAGCAGCAACCAAGTTACTAACCGTACATTTTTCAAAAAGAAATTCAGGAATTAAATTTTGGCCTAAAATAATATTTATTAGGTTTGCACTTTTCACATTCACAAACCGCTTGAGAATCATTTCAAAAATCCAACCGCAGCGATAGGCTGTGATCATCGGGGTCCCTGTTCGAGCAAGTTCTAATGACACACTACCAGACGTCGCTAAAGCGACAGACGATAGTCCAAATAGTGAAAATTTAAATGCTTTAAACTCTTCACTAGTGAAATTTTCTTCAGCTAAGATCTTAACATTTACTTTCTCTTTAGTAATCCGGTTTTCTATTAATTTGGAAACATGGGCAGGAGCTGGAATTACAAATTCCAAATCATCAAATTTTATTCTTAACTTACGAATAACCGACACAAAAATTGGCAACATAAAAAGAATTTCTGATTTTCTTGAACCAGGTAGAATTGCTATGACCCTTTTAGTGATGTCTAAATTCATTTTTGATATGAAAGAATTTACTTGAATCTGATTCGGTAATTTCAACCTAGAAATCGGATGACCCACAAAATCACAATTTATCCCATATTTTTCGAAAAAATCTGATTCAAACGGTAATAAGGTAAGAATATGGTCATAATACTTTGCCATCTCTTTGGCTCTTGAAGCTCTCCAGGCCCATACAGACGGTGCCACATAATGGATGATAGGTACAAATTTATCAATCATCCTCAATCGCTTAACCAATTTCATGGAAAAATCAGGACTATCAATTGTAATAATCAAGTCAGGTTTCCAGATATCAACATACCTCACAATTCCTTTTATAATAGAAAAAATCTTGGGTAACTTTGGCAAAACTTCTGTCAAACCCATTACCGCAAGGTCTTCCATTCTAAATAAGCTTACGAGGCCTTGTTGTTTCATCAAAGGTCCTCCTATTCCCTGAAATACTATTTCCTCTCCAACAAAACTGGGTTGTTCCTGATTGATTTCTGCCCTAGAGGAACACTTTAATGAATGCTGAAAAACCATTTCTTTAATTAAGTCGGCACCAAGATTATCTCCCGATGACTCACCAGCAATGATCAATACCTTAACCATTTTTACCCCAGAATCCTGACTAAACCATCACAACAAAAATACATAGCTCATTAGCTAATCGGATAATTTCTTCTTTGTTCAACAAAATTACGGCATTTTTCTTTAAAGCAATGCCCTTTAATTTAGCTTTCTTTACTTTTTCTATAGTAGTTTCCCCGATTACAGGTATATCAAATCTCATATCCTGAGAAGTCTTAGGGGCCTTATAAAAAATTCCAGTTTCGACATCTTGTGGACAATTCTTACCCCGTATGTGTTTAGCAAAATCTAACATTGCATCTGTTCCCGGCATTGTTTCAATGGCTAAGCACAAACCATCGGACACAATTAAAGACTGGCCAATATCTGATTTAGATAAAATATTGTGATATTCTATGGCCTTTGTAATATCATTCTTGTCTTGCCGTGAAGGTACCTTCCTCGTCAAATTTCCTTTTGAGGCTAGAGCCCCAGGAAGCAACTCTGTAACGCTCCTAATATTAAAGCCATGAGACTCAAAAATGTCACCAATTCTTCGTAGAATTTGATCATCTGTTTGCTGTAATATTGGATAAATCTTATTATAAAACAGGTTATCTAAATTTCTAGATTTAGCATACTTGACAGTTTGCCTTGTAATTTTACCGGCAAAAACTATTTCTCTAATTTTTCGCTTTCTTAATTCGAGAAATAGTCCTTCTAAATCAAGAGGATCGAAAGACACTTGATTTAAATTACTAGGATTCTCCACTTTAATATTAGCTGGAAAGAAAATCCAAGGTCTTATACTCAACTTGTTCATTTCTGCACAAATGAGATTGGGCAGTTCTCCATCACCAGCAATGACTGCAAGATCGTTCAAACGTAATAACTTATTATGAGGTTTGCTGAGTTCTGACATTATTAGCCTTCAAGGACATAGCAATGAGCGATTATTCTCTCCACCGACAAAAGTTAACAATTTGTCAACTAAGGGATTTCCTGTATTTTCTATAATCTCCAATCTTGATTGCAGGGTACCTGAGTCTGAAAAGATTTCTGTGTAAACAGTTTTTAAACCCTTGATCATTTCAGCTTCAAAACCTGTTCTCCTTAAGCCCACCAGATTGAGTCCCATAAGTCTTGCTCTCTCTCCATAGACCATTCCATAAGGAATAACATCCTTAGTAACCATAGATAGAGCTCCAACAAATGCACCTTCCCCTATTCTCACAAATTGATGAATTCCGGACAAACCACCTATATGAACTCCGTCTCCTATAATTACATGCCCAGCCAAAGAGGCGTTATTAGCCAAGACAATTTTGTTGCCTAGATTACAATCATGTCCCACATGACTTCCAAGCATAAACAAGTTTTCATTCCCAATCTTAGTTACCCTTCCACCACCACTAGTACCAGGATTTATAGAAACGCTTTCCCTTATTTTATTTTCTGCTCCTATAATCAATTCGCTGTGTTCACCTGAAAATTTTAGATCTTGAGGTTGATGACCAATAGATGCAAATGGCCAAATTTTAGTTTTGTTCCCAATTGAAGTACTTCCCGCAATAGAAACATGACTCAATAATTCGACTTCATCTTCAAGTTGAACATTTGACGAAATTGAGCAAAATGGGCCTATTATACAGTTTTGACCAATTCTAACCCCTTCATCGACTTCTGAACTTGGGTGAATTTTACTACTCGCATGAATAACCATGTGATCTCTTCTTTATTGTTCAACCATCATCGCAGTAAACTCTGATTCCGTCACTAAATTCTTACCAACCATTGCTCTACCAGAAAACTTCCAAGTTTTTCCTCTATTCCTAACAACATTTACGACCAAATTTAAGACATCACCAGGTTCAACAGGTTTCCTAAATTTTGCTCGATCTATACTTAAGAAATATACCAAGAAGTTATGATCAACTAACCCTAGAGACTTTGCTACCAGGACGGCTGCAGTTTGAGCCATGGCTTCGACAATAAGAACTCCTGGCATTATTGGTTGTTCTGGAAAATGTCCGGGAAAGTGAGGTTCATTGCACGTAACATTCTTAATCCCAGTTGCACTGACACCCTCAGTCAAATCAATGACCTTGTCGATCATGAGAAAAGGATACCTATGTGGGATCATTCGTTTTATATCATTGAGGTTAATAGTCACGCCACTCCTATCATCACTAGCTACCATTCATTTTCCTTTCAAAGGACTATTGTAAAGTTATATTATTCAATAATTCTTCAATATTGTAATAGGAAGTATTCATCTGAGAAATCACTCTATCCGTAATATTTATTCGAGAGTCTACAATAACAGATCGAAAGGCTTGGCTATCAATATCAATTACGATAGAAGCTCCATAAAGCTGCATAAACTTCTCTACAACTGGAATTATATAAATGTCACGAAAATCCCTTTTCCATTTATTGTATCTCTGTTTAATTACCTGCTCCTTTTGTCTTTGATTAAGACGCTCTATTTCTACTCTCCTATCAAAATCTTCTGACAATTTAACAAACTCTTCTGATGACATACTCAAACGATCTTTTGTCAGCTTTTGTTCTTCCTTGACAAAATAGCTTTCAACTTGATCTGCCTCTATTCGTAATATTTCTTCACCCTCTTTCAGTTTTTTAATTAGCGCTTTACCCAATTCGGTTGAATTAAAGATTTTTTCGTTTGAAATCACCAGGATACTACGTCTTAAGTTTTCTTGAGAGTTATTACTTTCAACCGGAACAGTATTTGTCTGTGCTATAATCTTACCAGATCCCAGGACTAAAACAGAGAAACCAGTCAGAACAACCAAAAAATACTTAAAAAATAAACTCACTTCCAGACCTAAAACTGCGATGCAAGATTAAAACTGAAGTTCTCTGTTTTGTCTATACCTGACAAATATTGTTGAGGTCTAGCCCAATTAAATTGTAATGGGCCAATAGGTGTGGACCAATATAGAGTAAAACCAATAGAGCTCCTAATGTGGTTATCCATACTCTTTAGACTGGATTCATCTATTGCTAATTTTTTATCATCATAATTCAAACCCCATAAAGAACCAGCCTCGGCAAATAAACCACCATAAAACCCCAATTCTTCAGGTAAACCAATTGGAAAATTTGCCTCTAGGCGGCTAACTGCATATTTCTCTCCCCCAAGTGGCTCACTTCCTTCTCTTGGACCTATTTCACCGTATTGAAAACCTCTAAGTCGCTGCCCACCTAATGCAAATCTATCGATAGTTCTAGAAAAGCCCTTTTGCATCTGAATTAACCCACCTTCTAACTCACCAGTAATAGTTAATTTGTCATTTAAGAAGGAGCTATAAAACTTTCCTCTTGCCGATCCTTTTACAAATGTATGATTACCCCCCAGCCCAGAAAGGGATAAATCAGACATAAATAAATATCCACTAGATGGTTTGATAATAGAATTTCTCTTGTCATTAATATAATTAAGGGTAATTCCCGCATTTGAGAGTGTTCCGGCATCATCCTTCAAAATTAACGAGGTGGTATCAGCTGGCACCAGAATTTTCTCTT
>MDTG01250140.1_pt1 | contig 14397 bp, 6 predicted proteins | sample 811421 | NCBI WGS metagenome assembly MDTG01 (sample SAMN05326645, study PRJNA326480) | marine metagenome | isolation source: seawater | place: Pacific Ocean: South East | collected 2011
AAAACAACAGGGTCTTCATTCTTTTCTTTTGAACAACAAATTAAAAAAAAAGAAGTAAATACTAATTCACGAACTCTCATAACCCGAAATTAGGATTGACAAAGCTTTAAAACAATTTAGCAAAATCTTCTATTTTATTAAAACCAACAGTTCTTGACTCATAGTTAAAGGAACAAGAGAAACCTTCATTTTCCGCAGTTTTGAACAAAAGATCCAGCCCATTTTCTTTTGCCCAATTCCTCAAGTGAAACAACATCTCTTCTGGTGTTTTAAATGGTAGAAAATCACTAAAAACAAAAACAACAGAAGACTCCCCCACCGCCATTTTCTTTATTGAGCTGTTTTTATAAATAACCCGGAACAAAGATAAATAAAACAGATTGCTTGCTTCAGCAGGTTCCTTTCCGAACCGGTCGACAAGCTCAATATTTATGTCTTTGACTTCTATTTCAGATTGAGCTTGTGAAAACCTCTCATAGAAACCCAGCCTCTGGTTTTCGTTTTCAATATATCCTTCAGGAATATAAGCACCCATTTCAAGGTTTACATCGGGAAATTTGTTCTTTTTATCAACACCAAGCTCCGCATTAACCTCCTCTTTTAATAATTCACAATAAAGCTCAAACCCAACAGTGCTGATGTGCCCACTTTGCTTGTGACCAAAAAGACTACCAGCCCCCCTTATCTCAAGGTCTTTCATAGATATGTCGTACCCAGAACCCAAAGATCTATACCGTTCTATTGTTTTAAGTCTTTTAAAAGAGCGACGGTCTAAATCTTTTTTAGGTATTAACAATAAACAACTTGCCCTCCTGGTGCTTCTACCTACGCGCCCACGTATTTGATATAACTGAGACAAGCCAAACCTATGTGCGTTATTAATTATAATTGTGTTAGCATTGGAAACATCCAATCCAGATTCAATAATTGACGTACAAACAAGGATGTCAATTTGCCCATTAAAAAAAGTAAGAACCTTGGATTCCAGAGACCTACTTTCCATTTGTCCATGTATATAATCAACCCTTTTTGTGGGAAAAAAACCTGATATTTTATTTTTAACAAAAGAAATTGAAGAAACTTCATTGTGAACAAAATAAACTTGGCCAGACCTAAGCAATTCTTTATTAATATATTCTTCAATTAAACCCCAATCAAAAAACCTCACCTCGGTCAAAATAGGCTTTCTAGACCTTGGGGGTGTTTGGATCCGGGAAATGTCTCTTATACCAACAGCAGACTGTTGTAATGTTCTTGGTATAGGGGTTGCGGTTAGGGTGAGAACATCAATGTTTTTTTTTAATCTTCTAATTTTTTCTTTGTGTTTTACCCCAAAGCGGTGTTCCTCATCAATAATCAACAAACCAAGGTTTTTAAAACTTACGTCAGGCGACAAAACCCTGTGCGTTCCAACCAATAAGTCGACACTACCCTCACTCACCTTGTTTGTTATTTCTGCTTGTTCTTTCTTTGTCTTAAACCTTGATAACAGACAAACATTTACCCCAAGTGGCCCCAACCTCTCTTTGCAGGTGATAAAGTGCTGATCTGCTAAAATTGTTGTTGGGCATAGAAAAACGCAAGACCTTTTTGAAACAACAGCTCTTACTATCGCACGCAGAGCTACTTCTGTCTTTCCAAAACCAACATCCCCACAAACCAAACGATCAACAGGGCGGTCCTCTCCCATGTCGTTTAAAACATCTTTAATAGCTTTCGTTTGGTCTGGTGTTTCTTGATATGGGAAGCTAGAGCTAAGAGCCGCCTCAAGCTCTAAGTCTTCAACGTAGCTAAACCCCCTGGGGTTTTTTCGTTTTGCATGAATTTCAACAAGGTCTTTAACAACAAGTTGAGCAGATTTACGAGCTTTTTTCACTTCTAAGCTCCACCTAGAAGAACCAAGGCTAGATATTATTGGTTGTTTTGAAGACCCGACGTATCTTTGAATAAGATCTAAGTTTTCTACAGATACGAAAACGCGACTGTTGTTCTTATAAACCAACTCTATCATTTCTGTTTGACCTGACGGCGTTTTTCTTATTACCAAACCAAAATACCGACCAACACCAAATTTTTTGTGTACCAAAATATCGCCAGGAGATAGGCCCGAAATACCGGTTCTATCAACAGGAGATATGTTTTTGTTTTCTGGTGGGCTCCATTTTTCAACCAACACACGCTCTTTTTTAATTTCTTGTAAAGAGATAAAAAAAGTGTCTAGCAAAGATGAATAAAAACTCTGTCCACTCATTAGATGTGAGACATTTTGAACGTTTGAAAAAGAAAAGCTTAACTCATCATATTGTTTAGCCGAACCCATTAAATAAAAATTACAACCACCATTGATACCTATGTTGCTTTTAAGCTCAGAAGAAATACCAGCCTTGGTCGCAGATTTAAAATAATATGGCGAACTTCCAAAGTTAACACCCTTACCAGAGTTTTCTTTTCTTTCAAGACTATAAAAACCTCCGTTTTTCTGCGCATAAAAGAGATGGTTTGGGTGTGAATAGTCTACAAGTGTAATATTATCAATAGTTTGTACCCCCTTGGTGGTGGACCGAATTGTAGTTTTTATTATCTGGGTTGTTGAAGTTTGAGCGACAGGGTCAAAAAAAGAAAGGCGATCAATCTCAGAAAATGCAAACGAACATCGAACGGGAAAAACAAAATAAGGTGGATAAAAGTCTAAAACATCACCCCTTTTACTGTATGTCTTCGGATCAAAAACCGTGTCTGTTCTTTGGTATCCAAAAGAATCTAAAACCTCAACTACATCTTCAATGTTTAAATGTTTGTTAACGCTTAACTCTAAAGAACTAATTGAGTTTGTTTTTCTAGCTGGGAAAAACGGTTCTTTAATTGCCTCTGATGATGATATTATAATTGGGTTTTCTACATCTTTAGTACAGAGCAAAACCTCATCCCTAAAGCGATCCCTGTTTGTAACAAAACCAGGTACCTTTTCCGTCTTTTTTTTACATGGAAAAAAATAAACCCCATTCTGTTCCAAGGAGAATATGCACTCATAGAAAGAGTACGCAAGGTCATCCTCACTAAAACACAACAAAACCCCACCCTTTAATTTTTCTCGGAGCGACACACACAGAAAAAACAGAGCATCTTGGGTCAAGTTGTATATCCTGTCTCCTTCTGAAGCGGGTATGGTTACCTCTTTAAAAAAACCAGAGGTTTCAAAAAAATTAGTTTCACGTGAAACTGTTAACATTGTTTCCTTCTGAGATAGACAAGTAAAACTGATATATCAGAAGGGGTTATTCCGGCTATTCTAGATGCCTGACCAAGGGTTTCGGGCCTCACCAAAGAAAATTTTTCTTTCCCCTCTAGGGAGAGGCCGCTCATTGATGAATAGTCAATGTCTTTAGAAATAACTGTTTTTTCACTTGAGTTTATTTTATCTATTTCTGTTAAATGTCTTTTTATATACCCCTCGTATTTAATCTGGGACTCCACATCGAAAAACACCTCATCAGAACTCCATCTAGGAAGTTCTTTTAGATCAATATGTGAAAACTTATCCTTTGGTGCGTCAAAAATAGAAAACTCCGGGCGCTTGATAAGTTCTACCAATGGCATCTTATGATTTATTGTTGTCTTTGTGTGTGAAACTTGGTCAGGAGAAACAGATGCTTTAACTGCGGATAAAACGGAATCCCTAAGCGCTAACCTTTTCACTATATGGTCTTGCCTTTGTTTCGTTAAGGTATTAATCATTTTTGATTTTTGAAACAACCTTACGTCTGTGTTTGAGTATCTAAGCAACAAGCGGTATTCTGCCCGCGATGTAAACATTCTATAGGGCTCTAAAGTATCTTTTGTAATCAAATCGTCTATCATAACTCCGATATAACTATCATCTCTTCTAAGAACCAACGGCTCTAATCCAGAAACAAATGCACAGGCATTTATTCCAGCGATAAGACCTTGTGCGGCTGCCTCTTCATATCCTGAGGTCCCGTTTATCTGTCCAGAAAAAAACAGCCCAGAAACATCCTTTGACTCTAGCGTTGACTTTAATTGGGAGGGTGGAAAAAAATCATATTCTATGGCATAACCAGCTCTTAAAAACTCTACGTTTTTTAAACCTTGGATAGACCTTAAGGCAGCAAGTTGGGTTTTTTCAGGGAGGCTCGTCGAAAAACCATTTACATAAATTTGATCAGAGTTACTCCACTCGGGTTCTAAAAACAAATGGTGTGAGTTGTGGTGACCAAAGCGAAAAACCTTATCTTCAATTGATGGGCAATAACGAGGGCCAACCGCGTCAATATCTCCTGAAAACATAGGTGAAGAAAAGGCGTTTTTTTTTATTACATCATGACAACGAGTGTTCGTTCTTATGGAGTGGCAAGGGACATTTGGGGGACTAAAAGATAAAGACGAAAGAGAAAAGGGGGTTGGGTTCTTGTCTCCAAGTTCTTCTTTTGTTTTAGACCAATCAATCGTTTTTTTGTTCAAGCGAGGTGGAGTTCCTGTCTTCAACCTTGATGATCGAAAACCTAAAGAGACAAGGCTTGTGGTTAGGCCTTCGGCGGGAGTTTCACCAAGCCTTCCTGCCGAAGCTTTCCGTTCGCCAATATGAATCACACCAGAAAGAAATGTGCCGCAAGTCAAGATACAAGAGCTACAAGAAATAATCTCACCGCTTCTAAGAACAACACCTACAACTCGATTATGTTTTATTTTTAAATCAACAACCTCGCCGGTTAAGACAAAAGCGGAGGACTTTTTAATTTTTTCAACAACTGTTCTTTCATATAGCCTTTTGTCGACCTGCGCTCGGGGGGACCAAACGCTTCTTCCTTTAGACCGGTTTAAAACTTTAAATTGAATACCTGCTTGATCAGCCACAGTGGCCATCGCTCCCCCCAAAAGATCAATCTCTCTAACCAGCTGTCCTTTGGCGAGGCCGCCAACAGCGGGGTTACAAGACATCCTCCCAACAGCTTGTGGGTCCATTGTGACGATACAAACCCTTAGGCCTTTAAACGAGCAAACAAGAGCGGCTTCAACACCTGCGTGCCCACCACCAACAATAATAACATCAAAACTAGTGTTCTGTTTCACGTGAAACCTTTATTTGCCAACGCAGAAGTTTTTAAACAGATCGTTTAAAACCCCATCCGGGTTTGAAAGCCCTAGGATCTGATCTATTTGGTTAAGCGCGCATCGAACTTCAAAAGAAATTAGCTCATACTCGGGCACGGTTTTTTTTGAAAGCGTTAGTGCTTTGTGTAGGTGGTTGTTTGATTTCGAAAGAGCAAGGCTTTGTCTTTTGCTTATAAGGGTAATGTCTGAGTCACTCCTTTTAGAGCCAACTATGGTTGAGTGTATAAGCTTTTTTAGGGAATTTATTCCACGACCTGTTTTAGCCGAAATGTAGACTGAATCGTTTGTGGGGAGAAAATTATTTTGGTTTTTTTCTAAATCAATTTTGTTAAAAACTGCAATTTCTTGATCTCTAAGTTCATAATTATCAGATACATGTAAAACAACAAGGTTTAACCAAGATTTATTTTTTTCTTTTATTGCTCGACGTATACCTTCACTTTCTATGTTCTCTTTTGTTTTTCTGATACCTGCAGTATCAACAAGCCTAATAGGGAGGCCTTCTAAGGTCGCGGTCTCTTCTATTGTGTCTCTGGTTGTTCCGGGTGTTGCACTGGTAATAGCCCTGTCTCTACCCAACAACCTGTTTAACAAAGTTGACTTTCCCACATTAGGTTTCCCAACAATAGCAACCCGGGGTTCATAAAAATAGGGCTCTATTTTTTTATATTTTTCTATAATATTCTCAAATTTTATTGATATATAAGTAATTGATTTTACTAAATATAATACATCTTCTTTGCTTATCTCTTCTTCCGATACATCAAGGGTGTGTTCTATATATGACAGTACCTTTATTGTTTTATCCCTTAGCTCATTTAACACCAAAGATACTTCTCCAGATATTGCCTTTACGCTTAAAGACGCCGAGTTTTTTGACTTAGACTCAATTAAAGCCGCAACGGCTTCCGCCTGGACTAGATCTATTTTCCCGTTTAAGAAAGCTCTTTTTGTAAACTCACCAGGCTCAGCCGGTCTCAGGCCATAATTAATCAAAATCTCCGATATGCTGTCTATTATAATTTGGTTTCCATGGCAATTAATTTCAACAACATCCTCCCCGGTATATGATCTGGGCGCTCTGTAAAAGACAATCAAAACAGAGTCCAATTTCTCTTTATTTGCACCATATACCGTAATCGTCTGAGGGCTTCTTTTTTTAAAATAATCTTTAGGTTTTCCCGACAAGGTTGAAACGGCGCCAATCGCTTTTGTACCAGAGATTCTTAATATCGCTATTGCCCCTGAACCAGGCGGTGTCGCTTGTGCAAAGATTGAATCCTCGCTAATCATATATATCCTTGTCTTAGGACTTACTCAAAGCAGCGGCCGGGGTCTTCTTGGTAATCGCCTGTTGAAGGATCGTTAAAATATTGAAAAGCGTGTAATATAGGTTTAACCCAGAAGGAAAGGAATTAAACAGTAAGAAGAAAAACCCTGTCATAAAATACATCATCATTTTCTGCTGTGGTTGCTGCGCCGAAGCCGGTGACATCATTTTCTGTTGCAAAAACATTGAAACCACCATAATCACTGGGAGAACCGCCACCTGCGAACCGTAGATCGGGATTGTGAACGGAAGATAAAAAATTGTATCTGGTGCAGAGAGGTCTTTTATCCAAAAAACAAAAGGCTCGGCCCTGAGCTCAATAGTTGACCGAAACACTTGGAAAAGAGCCAATAAAAGCGGCATCTGTAAAAGCATAGGGAGGCAGCCACCAAGGGGGTTTACACCCCGCTCTTTATAAAGTTTCATTGTTGCTTCATTTACCTTTTGCGGGTTGTTTTTATATTTTTCTTTTATTGAGGTAAGCTCAGGGGCAAGTTCTTGCATAGCGGCTGTGGATTCATAACTTTTTTTAGTAAGAGGATAAACCAAAATCTTAACCATAACAGAAAACAGTATTAGCACAAGGCCGTAATTAGGAATGTAGGTTTGCATCTTTTTTAAAAGCCAAAGAACGCCTTTCGAAATAGGTCTAATTAACGAAAAACCAAAATTCATCACCTGGTCTAGACCGGCTCCCGCATTTTTAATACGATCATACTCTAGAGGGCCAAGGTAAATCCGCAGAGAGCTTTGCTTTGATGACGGCATGTGTATTGCCATGTCATAAGTCTCTATGTTGTTTTTGTTGGAGCCATTTAATGAGACTGAACTCACATCAGTTGGTGATTCAGGCAAGAAAACGGTTATAAAGTACTTGGTTCTAATTGCACACCACTCAGCCGACCCCTTGAAGCTTTCTGATTTTGCAGATCCACTTTTTGCCTTTAGATCTACTAGTTCACCCCCTTGGTATACAAAAGAAGAAAAATATGTTTGGTCATCTTGAGTGTTTTTTTCGGTACTGGATAGCCCGCCATACCAACCAACCGAATATATTCCTGAAAAAATATTTTCCGTTGTATTAACTAGGTCAATATCTAGATCAATAAAGTAGTCGTCTGGATAGAATGTTAAAGATTTTTTAATTGTTTTTTGGTTGCCAACCTCAACACTGAAACTGAAGGTTGTGGGGGACCCAATGTCTCCCCCGAAGTTAGATTTTGATGGCACCCAAGGGGCGCTTAGGTCTACATCTTGACCATCAATATTTTTATACTCAATCCTGAGGTTTTCTTTATTTAAATCATTAATGAGGTTTATATATGTGCTATCTTTATATGTGTGGTCAAAAATTTCAAAAGATTGGATCGACCCTCCGTGTTTGGAGGAAAGGATAGCTTTATATAAATCTGTTTTAATGGTGTATTTGGTTTCTTCGGAATATCCCTTAACAGATTTAAGGTCTCTTTCTTCTTTAGCTGAAGAAAAAGAAGAACTTGTTTTCACTCTATCGGTGTTTACATAATCATTTATTATGGGCTCTTGCTCTACAACCAAGCTATCTTGTTGTTTTGGCAATGGGGAAACAAGCTCCATGTAAAAAGGAGTAAAAAGAAGTACAAGAGCTATTAAAAAAAAGGCTAAAAGGGTATTCCGGTCCATTTAAGATCCTATGATAACAAAACTCAGTAAAAACAAGTTTTTTGTGAAGTGCATGTGTACCTGATTAGAGGGTTGTGGCCTAAACACATATGATAAAGAAGGGGCTACACAGAAATAATCTTACGTCCCTTTTTTCGCCTTCTTCTCAAAACATTTCTCCCGCCTACGGTTTTCATTCTCGACCGAAAGCCGTGTTTGTTCTTTCTTTTTCTCTTGCTAGGCTGGTAAGTACGTTTCATTTTTTCTTAATAATTAACTTACAAAGCTACTAAACAGGAGGTAACAAGACAAAAGTAAATTTTAGTAGACGGCAATTTGATTTTTAATTTAAACAATGGCATTACTTTATAAAAAAACAGTAATTTTTAGGGGTAACGGAGATGTGGATAACCTGTGGATAACTTTTTATATGGAACACGGTATACTCTGGTCTTTAGTCGAGAAAGAGCTCGGGAAAAAATTGCCGGCTCATGCAATTAATACATGGTTTGACCCAATAAGGTCTGTTGCCCTTTCTAGCGGTGAGCTGGTACTTGAGGTTCCAAACCAGTTTTTTCTTGAATGGATTGATGCGCACTACAACAGAATCCTTGAAAGGGCAATTAATGCTGTCACAAATGAAAAAACAACTTTCAAGTTCATCGTCTCCACAAACAATACCGAACCTACCATAGAAGACAATGTTCTAAAAGAGCCTCCATCTATTTCAAGAATTAATAACCCGAGTTTAAATAAGAGTTATTCATTCGAAAACTTTATTGAAGGGGGAAACAATCAGTTTGCTAAAAGCGCGGCTGAGACTGTAGCGTCCAACCCAGCTAAAAGGTCATTCAATCCGCTCATCATATATGGGGGAGTGGGACTTGGGAAAACGCACCTCATACACGCGATAGGGAATTCAATAATGTCCCAAGGCAGAGATATTAACGTTGTTCTGGCAACTAGTGAAAAATTCACATTAGACTTTGTGAACAGTCTCAGAAAAAACAAAACAGTGGAGTTCGCTAAAGAGTATAGAAAAGCTGACGTTTTGCTAATTGATGACATACAATTTTTCAGAGGTAAGGAGCAGACACAAGAACAATTCTTTCACACCTTTAACGAGCTCTATCAATCGGGTAAACAAATTGTCCTCACTGCAGATCGTTACCCAGGAGAAATGCAGGGGCTTCAAGACAGGCTTCTCTCACGGTTTCAGTCCGGTCTCTCCGTTGATATACAACCTCCTGACTTTGAAGTGAGGGTGGCTATCCTCCTAGAAAAGGCAGAACAAAATGGAGTAAGTCTCCCTTATGACATAATGGAATTTATTGCCACCCACATTAAGAATAACATTCGCGACTTAGAGGGCACAATCATTAGGATCCTTGCAAAGTCGTCTTTAATGAACCAAGACATTGATTTTAACATGGTAAAAGATGTGGTAAAAGAGAGGGCTGGAAAAACCATACCTTCTAACATTAGAATAGAAGACATTGTAAGGAGAGTTTCTCGCATATTTCAAATTGCCGAAAAAGAAATTGTTGGGAAAAGCAGGAAAAGAGAAATAGTTGAAGCCAGGCAAGCGGCAATGTATTTATCTAGAAAAATTATTGGGGATTCCCTGAACAACATAGGTGTTTTTTTTGGAGGAAGAGACCATACAACAGTGATCCATGCACTGGGTAATATTGAGAAAAAGGAGGCTCAAAATTTAGAAGTTGGTAAAAAAATCAAAATGATTGAAAATGAGCTTTCCCTCGCCCAATTCTAACATAAATCAATGAGGATAAAGATTAAAACTAATTGTTTTGTTTTAGTTCAGAATATATTATAATTAAAGCCCGCTATTTTGTGAACCTATAGCAAAATTGGGTGTCTAAGTTATAAGTGGTGTGTACAAAATATTTAAAAAGGAGAAAAAAATGAAATTGAATAAGCTAACTGTTTCTATTTTTACCTTCACCTTAGTTTTTATAACTGGGTGTTTGGAAGTTTCTGTTAATCAGCCAACACAAGTACCAGCAGGTCAAGCTGTATCTGCCTCAGTTCAGGTTGTTTTATCTGCAGATCCGCAGATTGGATCAGGTGATGACAGAAGAATGATGTTTGCTGTTAATAAACCAACAGGTTGGGTTATTGACTCTATAACCTATTCATCTCCAGAGTATGGAGCTGGACAGTTTAACTATTTAGGAGACGCAGTAGAGTCTGATGATAGACCAGGAGGAGCAGATTCGCTTTGGGAAAGTGCGGTTGAGACCCTTTATCCTTCTGTTTCTGGTATGGGGTGGGCCATGTATGAAAGCGACACCGAAGACAGCACCTCATCCATGCTGACAGGATCTAACCCAGACACGATCAATGTTACTGTAAATTTTTCTAATACCGACGATGAAGGTATGTTCCACCTAGGCTACTATGTAAACCTCTCCAACCATAATCCCGCAGACCATGATCAAATTGTCCATGCGCCCATGGAGTCTTGGACACCAGATGTTGTGATCAACGAGATTATGTATAACCCACTACACTCAACTGGGTCAACTAACGACGATGGAGAGTTTGTTGAATTATACAACAATAGTCCTGTAGCGCTTGATATATCAGGTTGGAGTTTTGTAGATGGCTTTTCATACACATTTCCTGCTGGAGCCTCTATTCCCGCACATGGGTACATAGTGGTGACTAGAGACAGCGCTGAGTTCTTTGCTCAGCACGGTCACTACGCTGATTATAGCGGTGGCTGGACTGGGTCTTTAAGTAATAGCGGAGAAGATCTTACCATTGCTGATTCTTCAGGCGCGACAATGGATTCAGTGATGTATGATGATAACTCCTCTTGGTCACACACAAGTGCAGCTGATGGAGGAGATGGATTTAGTCTTGAGCTAAAACACTCACATATGGATAATAACTTACCATTAAGCTGGGCAGCTAGTCTTATACAAAACGGTACACCTGGGTATGCCCGGTCTGCGGTTGTTACCTTTAGCGTAGACGTGAGCGATACACTATCTTCACTAAACACAACTCGCGCAAATGTATATGTGAGAGGCAATTTCTCAGATATGGACCCAATGGGTCCACCGATGCGGCCTCATGAGTCAGATCTTTTGTTATTGTCAGATGATGATAATGACAATGTTTTTACTAGAATGGATACTCTTCTTACTGGAAAACATTACCACTACACATACGTGATTGTGGCGGGGTCGGATACTATAGAAGCGGGTCCCGGAGATAACTGTGGACCAACGGGTAGTTCACCTTTTCAGCCAGACTACGAGCTTGATCTCGTAGATCCGGTAGTGAATCCGCCTGCAGAGACAGTTTGTTTTGCCTCTTGCCACGAGTGTGGCTGGTTACCAAACCTTGTGCTAACTCTTGATGTATGTCAAGACACCGCGCCTACAAGCGTTGAAATAAGAATCATTGATTGGGATCTTGTAACGGGTACCAACGTGATGGGCACCGACACAATGGTCACAATGGTCATGGACACTGTAGACACAACTCATTATACCTACACTTTTAGTCCTTACCCCGCAAACCCAATGAAATATCAATATGTAGTTAATGGAGTTGCTGAAAACCTGATGGATGATATGGATGAGGGATATGGAGGCTGTGCTACCGAAGGAGGTTTAAGACATTGGGAAGTTGGACATCCGCTTGACCTAATGGAAACATTCAGCTCTTGTGTTCCGTGTGGTTGGACCCCGAACGAGTCAAATCTTGTTATCAATGAGATTCACTATAACCCAGCTGGGGCAGAGGGTTCGGATCTTGCCTGGGAGTTTTTGGAGCTTGTGAACGTAGGAAGCACTCCTTTTAATATGGACGGTGTAAAGTTTACCCAAGGTGTGAACCACGAGTTCGGCGCTATTCATATTCAGCCAGACTCATTTTTAGTTGTAGCCATCACAGATACACTACAAACATTAGGAGTTGTAGATACCGTTGTTGTATGGACAAGTGGTGCGCTAAGTAACGGAGGTGAAGATATTGAACTGGTTGATAGTAACGGCGTTGTGCTTGACTATGTTGACTATGAAGATGGGATTAACAACTATGGAGACTGGGGAAGATTGCACGATGGTGGAGGAACATCTCTTGAGCTCAAAAAAGTTCGCGCTGGCAGTATGTATGCGTCAATTGAAAACCAGTATGCTGACAGTTGGACATCAACTACCTACCGTGGCACCCCTGGAAAACCAAACAAAGACGGTAGCGAAGAGCCAATGGTTACTACTATAAGAGAGATTCAACAAACTTCGGACAGCCTCGGATTTTCTGATTTTGAAGGTAAGTTCGTGGAGGTTCGCGGCGTTATAACCGGGAACGATGAAATCGGGCCTGTGTATTCATCTTTTACCGTTCAGGATTTCGGACCAGATAGCGATCAGCCAGGAGGTCAACAGTGGTCTGGTATATATGCGTTCTTTGGAAGCCCTGAGTTGAGCTTAGGTGATCATGTCGTTGTCAGAGCATATGTTGCCGAGTATAGGGGATATGGATCTTTAGGAGATCCGAATCAGTCTATGACAATATTGATAGCCGGAAGCGTTGAGATAGATCACCATATGGAGCCGATGGAAGAAGCTCCACCAGCGCCAAGATTGCCGATCGCCATTGCTGGATCAGAGCCTTGGGAAGGCGTCAGGGTAGAGGTCAGAGGGACAGTTACCGCAACAGCTGTCTTTGACTCAGACGCAGACGACTATAACTATGGAGAATGGACTCTTACAGACTCAACAGGGTCTATTAATGTAAACGACAGATATGTGATAACCGATCCGATGCTGGGAATGCCAATGGAAGTAACTGGACCAATTAATCATTGGGCTGGAACCTCAAATACAGCTCCGGTGTGGAAGATTGAACCAGCAGACGAACATGATCTTGCTGGACCACCGCATATTGTTCACGTGCATGATGTACCAGCTGATCAAGGTGGGAGAGTGTATCTCCATTTTAGATCTGCTTATGGTGATCAGGCAGGTGATGGATCTGGTGTTGGATACACAATCTTAAGGTTTGATGGTGGCCCTGGGCCGAACAATCAAGAAGCAGTTGTGGTCGCTTCTGGCGATGCTTGGGGTGCTTCTGAGTACGCTTACGAAGTTTCCACTCATAGAGATTCTACAGGGAACACACCCGGCGAAATGGGAATGACTAGGTTTCAGGTTGTTGCAAATATGCCTGAAAGAGTTTTCTTATCTAATATGGCAATGGGCTTTTCTGTTGACAATATAGCACCTGGTATTCCAATGGGACTGATTGCAGAGGCAGGGGAAGGTCAAAGTATCTTGCTAACCTGGGATCCAGTTGAAGCTGAAGACCTAACTCATTATGTGGTCTACAGAAGCACAGAAGCGAATACAGAAGAGTGGGAAGTTATAGGAGAAAGCTCTCATGCTTCCTATTTAGATGAGGGAGTTGTGCCAGGAACATATACCTATGCTGTTGAGGCATTTGATGCGGTAAACGGCAGTGGAATCTCAGAGTCTTCAAGCGTGCTGCTTTCCAACGATGGTAAAGTAAGTTTCGTTCCAGAAGAGTTCGCTCTTTATGAAAACTATCCAAACCCATTTAACCCTGTAACTAATATTGTCTATGATATCCCAGAGATGGCCGATGTTTCAATCACCATTTTTAATATCAAAGGACAGAGAGTAAACACTCTTGTTCAGGGTCAGCACCAGCCAGGCCGCTATAAGGTCCTGTGGAATGCTGTAAACGATTATGGACAGCCGCTTGCATCTGGTATGTACATTTACATGATCAGAGCCGGTGACTTCACTAGCATTAAAAAGCTGATGCTGCTAAAATAATAGTAATTCTCAGGGAGAGGGTGTATAGAAACCCTCTCCCTGAAACCACAGCCTAGACAGGCTCTTTAACCATTGTCTGTTTTCAATATATATGTTTATCCTAAGAAATCAGCCCAAGGTACAAACAAAAACATACTTGGTGTTTTTTATCTTACTGTGTAGCCTGTCCTTTTCACAAACCTATATCCCTGACACAAGAGTAGAAATGAGTGTAAATGGTCATCTACTAACGCTACCCTATTTATCTAATCATGACCTGTATATACCTAATTACCAGACAAAGCTGGCTGTTATATCTATACATGGAGACAGCAGGAACGGAGACTCGCATTATGATGTATTAAGGAGCGTTGCTCAGGAACAATCTCTGATTGATAGTACTGTAATTATTGCGCCCTTCTTTTTAACTCAGGATCATTTGGGTCTGTTTCAGTTAGACTCCACCTGTTTATATTTTTC
>MDTG01139602.1_pt1 | contig 14396 bp, 8 predicted proteins | sample 811421 | NCBI WGS metagenome assembly MDTG01 (sample SAMN05326645, study PRJNA326480) | marine metagenome | isolation source: seawater | place: Pacific Ocean: South East | collected 2011
GGCCGGCCGGACGACGTGGTCGGCGGGGGTCACGACGAGGACCGCCTCGGGGTCGCGGGCGCTGAGCACCCCGGCCGCCAGGCCGATCGCCGCCGCCGTGTCCCTCCGCTCGGGCTCGAGGAGCAGCTCCACCTCGGGCAGCTGCTCGCGGACGCCGGGGGCGAGGTCCTCGCTCGTGACCACCACCGCGCTCTCGCTCAGGCCGGCGATCCGCTCGTAGGTCTGCTCGAGGAGGGTCGCGCTCCCAGCGAGGCTGAGGAGCTGCTTGGGCCGGTCCCGCCGGGAACTAGGCCAGAAGCGAGTGCCGGAACCGCCAGCGAGGATCACCGCGTGCAACATGCCGCGGAGTGTAGCCCTATTCCAGGCGACCGGGGGGAGCCCACCCGGCCTTCGCCGAGGGCCCGATCCGTGCTACTTTTCGCGCGCCTGCGGGCGAGGAACAACATGGCCGTGACCAGCATGAGCGTCGGCGAGATCGCCGAGCTGCTCGAGGGACGGGTCGAAGGGGACCCCTCCACCGAGATCACCTCCATCGAGCCGATCCAGAGCGCACAGGCCGGCGCGATCGCGTTCATCTCGAACCGGAAGTACATCCGCCAGCTCGCCACGACGGCGGCCGGCGCCGTGCTCGTGTCCGACGAGGTGGCCGCCCTGCCGCGCCCCGAGCACGTCTCGCTGGTGATCCTGGACGACCCCTACATGGGCTTCGCCAAGCTGCTGACCCACTGGACGCACGTCGAGCGGGTCGTGAGCGGCGTGAGCGAACAGGCCTTCGTGGCCCCCGACGCGACCCTCGGCGCGGACGTCAACGTGATGCCCTTCGCCTACGTCGGCCCCGGCGCGGTCGTCGGCGATCGCAGCGACCTCCACCCGGGCAGCTATGTGGGCGCGGGCGCCAAGGTCGGCTCGGACACCACGCTGGGCCCCAACTCGGTCGTCCACCACGGCTGCGAGGTCGGCTCGCGCTGCCATATCTACGCCGGCGCGGTGATCGGCTCCGACGGCTTCGGGTTCGCCCCCGACCTGCGCACGGGGCTGCACTACAAGATCCCCCAGATCGGCAAGGCCGTGATCGAGGACGACGTCGAGATCGGCGCCAACGTCACGATCGACCGGGCCGCCATGGGTGAGACCCGCGTCTCGCAGGGGACCAAGATCGACAACCTGGTCCAAATGGGCCACGGCTCCTCGCTGGGCCGGGGCTGCTTCGTGGTCAGCCAGGCGGGGATCAGCGGGACGACTCAGGTCGGCCACGGGGTCACGATCGCCGGTCAGGCCGGAATCGCGGGCCACGTCAAGATCGGTGACGGCGCGGCGATCGGCGCCAAGGCCGGCGTCCACGCCGACGTGCCGCCCGGCGGGCGAATGCTCGGCTCCCCCGCCATGCCCGGCGAGGTCGCCAAGCGCTCGCTGGCCGTGATCCGCAAGCTCCCCGAGATGCGCCGCCGGCTGCGCGATCTGGACCAGCGCCTGAAGGCGCTCGAGAGCGCGGACTAGCCGCAACCTGGCCTCTCCAGGCGCCCTCGGAGCTGGCCGACCGAACCTCCCGGGCCCTAAGCTGGCGCAGCCCCCACCAGAATCACAGCCGCCGGTTGATCCCTTGCATCCGCGTCGTGTCCTGCGAAGCCGAGTGGAAGATCTCGCTCGGCGCGAGGTCGAGGTTGGCTTCGGCTGGCTCGACCTCGCGCGTGAAGCGGAAGCTGCCGCGGACCTCGGTCAACAGGTAGTCGACGGCGTCCTTCCCCTCGTCGCCCTCGCTGGTCTCGCCGCGCAGGATGCGCCCCTGGCTGAGGGTGAAGGTGTAGGAGCGAGCGTCGGTGGTGACGGTCAGGGTGCCGGTGCGCGCGTCGTTCTCGAGCAAGCGCATCGCGCGCTGGAGCTGGTTGGGGCTGGCGAACTCGCCCTCGACGTTGGCGCCCTTGTCGCTGAAGAGGCGGACCATCGCCGCGTTGGAGTCGCCGGTCACGGCCCCCGACTCGAGCAGCGCCGCCTTGGCGGGCTCGGTCTGATCGTTCCCTACCAGGCTGAAGAGGAGGAGATGGTTGCCGATCCCGAGGTTGGTGTCGTTGCCCATGATGTAGGCCCGACCCTCGACGAGGTCTCCGTCGAGCTCGACCCCGTTCGCGCTGCCTTTGTCGAGGACGTAAGGCCGGTCCTCGTCAGGGTCCCAATGGACCTCGGCGTGAAAGCGTGACACGGCCCCGCCGCCCAGGACCACATCGTTATCTCCGTGGCGGCCTATCTTCAGGCAACCACCAGGTGCGAGCCTGCAGGGCTTCTGCCCTGGGATCCGGATCCGCATCGACTTCCCCATAAGGTGCAGTCTAGAAACCCATTTTGGACTCTGCTACCCCATCAATCCTTACTTCGGCGGGTCCTGCTCGGGGTCGACCTCGCCCCGGAGAGACTCCCAGTCCACCCGTGCTCGCTTGCGCAGGTAGTCCATGACCTCGGCGGGGAGCTCCGCCTCGAGCTCCCGCAGGGTGCGCTCATCGAGCTCGAAGGCGAGGGGATGGCGGTCGACGCGCGAAATCACCTCTTCGGGAGGGTGAGCGCCTGCCAGCGCGATGAGCTCGGGTCGCTCAATGGCCTCCTCCGCAGCCGGGGGCGGGCGATAGGGAGGAGCGACCGAGCGCTCGGGCGGGCCGGGCTCCGGCGCCGGCTCCTCGGGCGCGGCGCAGGCGCAGAGCGCCCCGACCAGCAGCAGCAACGACACCCAACGCACCCGCGTGGCCTCCTGGATCGCGTTCTACAGCGGCCCGTATCGGACCACTACGCCCACCCGCTGTCCAGGGTTCCCTGGCTCAACCCGAAGGGCTACAAAGGCTTGGAGGTGCAAAGACGTCCTCGACGCCTTGATTGATGGCCTCCTGAGGCTGGGCTAGAATCCGCCCCTTGCGTCGTGCGGACTCGCTCTACGCAACAGACGTCCAAATCAAGAGATAGAACCCCAGAGAACGGCAGTTCTGCTCGAGCCACCCACACCCCTCACCGGGGCCCTCTTGTTTGGGCTGGGTGGATGAATCGTGCAGACAAGACTTCGAGTGCTGCCGCCCGGCGCGCTGCTCACGACACTCCGTCAGCGCGCCCCCAGAAGGAGCCCACCGTGGCGATCGTTACCCTGCAGGAGCTCATCGAGGCCGGCGTGCACTTCGGCCACCGCTGCAGCCGCTGGAACCCCAAGATGCAGCCGTACATCTACGGCAAGCGGAACCAGATCCACATCATCGACCTGCGCCAGACCGTCCGCGGCCTGCTGCGCGGCGTGAACTTCCTCGAGCGCGTCTCCGCCAGCGGCGGCGAGATCCTCTTCGTCGGGACCAAGCCCCAGGTCAAGGAGCTGGTCAAGCAGGAGGCGCAGCGCGGCAGCATGCACTACGTGTCGGAGCGCTGGCTCGGCGGCACGCTGACCAACCACGCCACGATCCGCAGCCGGCTGGCCCGCCTCGAGGAGCTCGAGGAGATCGAGCGCAGCGGAAAGCTCGTCGACTACACCAAGAAGGAGATCTCCTTCATGCGTCGCGAGAAGCGCAAGCTGATGCGCAACCTCGACGGCATTCGGCGCATGACCAAGCTCCCCCAGGCGATGGTGATCGTGGATCCCCGCCGCGAGGAGAGCGCGCTCAAGGAGTGCAACAAGATGGGGATCCCCTCGGTGTGCGTGATCGACACCGACGCCGACCCCACCGGCGTGGACATCGCGATCCCGGCCAACGACGACGCCTATCGCTCGGTCCACGTGATCCTGAGCAAGCTGGTCGACGCCGTGAAGAACGGCCGCCGCAAGCACGACGTCTCGCGCGGCGCCGCCAAGAAGACCGGCGGCGCCCCGGCCGCCGCCGCTGCCCCCGCAGAGGGTGCCGAGGCGCCTGCCGCCACCGAGGAGGCCGCCCCGGCCACCGAGGCCGCGCCCGCCGAGGCCGGTCAGTAATCTCGCCCCGGGGCCGGCGCCAACAGCCGGTCCCCACCTCCGCGTCAACTCGAATACACTCCCCAACCCGCGGGGGCGCTTCGCCCCCGCTCAGCTTCGGCTCAGCCCTCACCCCGGCCTTTTCGGGTGAGCGCCGCGAGCCTCGAGGACGGACATGGCTACGATCTCCGCCGCCCTGGTGAAGCAGCTTCGCGACAAGACCGGCGCCGGCATGGGCGCCTGCAAGAAGGCCCTCGTCGAGACCGAGGGCGACGTCGAGGCTGCGGTCCTCGTCCTGCGCTCGAAGGGCGTCAAGGCCGAGACCCTGACCCGCGCGACCGCCGAGGGCGCGATCAAGCTCGACCTCGCCGACGACGGCAAGTCGATCGCGATCGTCGAGCTCCGCTGCGAGACCGACTTCGCGGCCCGCAACGAGCACTTCGTCGCCCTGCTCGACACGATCGCCAAGGCGGTCCACGAGAGCGACCCCAAGAGCGTCGACGAGGCCAAGGAGATCGCGGCCGTCAAGGACGGGATCCAGGACGCCGCCGCGGTCAAGATCCGCGAGAACATCCAGCTCTACACGGCGAGCCTGCGTCGCCTCGAGGGCGAGGGCAAGATCGGCACCTACGTGCACCACAACGGCAAGGTCGGCGTCGCCATGGGCGTCACGGCCTCGGCGGACGTGGCCGGCAAGCCCGAGTTCGACGCCCTGCTCAAGGACCTCTGCATGCACGCCACGGCCCACCAGCCGAACCCGGTGGCCGTCGACAAGGACAGCGTCCCCAGCGACCTCGTCGAGCGTGAGCGCCAGATCGCGCTCAAGACCATCGACGAGGACCCGAAGATGGCGGCCAAGCCGGACGAGATCAAGCAGAAGATGGTCGACGGCAAGCTGCGCAAGTTCTTCGAGGAGCGCGCGCTGCTCGAGCAGAAGTTCGTCAAGGACCCCAACAAGAGCGTCAAGGACCTCCTCGCCGCGACCGGCAAGGAGCTGGGCGGCGAGATCTCGATCGCCTGGTTCGTCCGCCAGGAGGTCGGCGCCTAGTCATGTCGGACGGCCCGCTAACCCGCCATGCCTCGCGTCCGCGCTCCCAGCGAGCGCGGCGGCTAGCGGGTTTGGGCCGCACCTCATGGCTCAGGCCGTGTTCCTCAAGGCGCTCGCACCGGCCCCTCCGAGTTGACCAGGAGCTCTCCCGTGCCTGAATCGAGCGCCACCTCGCCCTCTGCCCGCATGAAGCTGGCCCAGAAGGGCACTCAGCGAATCCTGCTCAAGCTCTCCGGCGAGAGCCTCGGCGCGACCACCGGCGACGGCGGCAAGTCCGTCGGTGTCGGCATGAGCGAGATCGAGACGATCGCCGAGAACTGCGCGGCGATCCACAAGCTCGGCAAGGAGCTCGCCGTCGTGGTCGGCGGCGGCAACCTGATCCGCGGCGCCGACCTCGCCAGCCACGGCATGGGTCGCGCCACCGCCGACTACATGGGCATGCTGGCCACGCTGATCAACGCGCTGGCCCTCCAGGACGCGCTCGAGCGCCTCGACGTGCCGACCCGCGTCCTCTCGGCCGTCTCGACCCACCAGTGCGCGGAGCCCTACATTCGCCGGCGCGCCGTGCGCCACCTCGAGAAGCGCCGGGTCGTGATCCTGGCCGGCGGCACGGGCAACCCCTACTGCACGACCGACACCTGCGCGACGCTGCGCGCCCTCGAGCTGGGCGCCGACCTGGTCCTCAAGGCGACCAAGGTCGACGGCGTCTACTCGGACGACCCGGTCACCAACCCCGACGCAGAGCGCTTCCAGCACCTGACCTATCGCGACGTGATCCGGCGCGAGCTCAAGGTCATGGACGCCACGGCGATCGCCATGGCCATGGAGCACGACCTGCCCCTGCTGGTGTTCGACTTCAAGAAGAAGGGCAACTTCGAGCTGGCCGTTCAGGGTGAAGAGGTCGGCACCCTGATCAGCTCGGAGCCGCTCTAGAGACGGCAGAGAGACCATGAGCTACGACGAGGTCCTCCTCGACACCGAGGAACGAATGGAGAAGTGCGTCGAGCACCTCTCCGACGACTACAGGGGAATCAAGAGCGGCCGGGCGACGCCGGGCCTCGTGGAGGGGATCCGGGTCGAGTACTACGGCTCGCCCACGCCCCTCAAGCAGCTGGCCAACATCGGCGCCCCCGAGCCGGCCCTGCTCGTGATCAAGCCCTTCGACCCCAGCGCGATCAGCGAGATCGAGAAGGCGATCCAGAAGTCGGACATCGGGATCACCCCCATGACCGACGGCAAGATCATTCGCCTGCCCGTGCCCTCGCTCTCCGAGGAGCAGCGCAAGAAGTACGTCAAGCTCGCCAAGGACAAGGCCGAGGCCCAGCGCGTCGCGATCCGCAACGTGCGCCGCGACGCCAACAAGGCGGCCGACGGGCTCAAGAACGACGGCCTGCCCGAGGACGACTGCGACAAGCTCAAGGGCGAGATCGACGACCTCACCAAGAGCTACACCAAGAAGATCGACGACGCGCTCAAGGCCAAGACCGCGGAGCTGATGGAGGTCTAACCTCCCCCGCGAGCCACGATCGTCCTGGGAGCCTGGCGCCTGCCAGGCTCCTCTTCGTGTGGGGTCTCGCCCTCCCAGCGGAGTCGCTCTTCGCGTCTTGGGCACGAGCTTCGCTCTCGGGGACGCTCGTGGGGCAGGGGGCTGCCAAGTCCTGTGTTCCGGTCCGACCCCGTCAGGAACTCAACGGCGTATCGTGCTCTCCATGTCGCTCACTACCGCGCCACTTTGCCCGCGCTGCCACCAACCCGTCGCGGAGGAAGAGCCCCTCACCTGTGAGGGCTGCCTCGCGACGCACCACCGCCGCTGCTGGCTCCAGGGCGGCGGCTGCTCCGCGCTGGCGAGCGCCTCGGCGCCCGCGCCGGCCGCCGAGCGCCCCCACCAGATCCGAGTTCGACGACGGAGCTGGCAAACCCAGGAGGAGGCCGAGCGACGGTCCCAGCTCGTGCGAGGGCTGGGCGGTCAGAGCGAGGCGGCCGGGGTCGACCCCGCGCCCGCAGCGCAGCCACAGGAGACACAGCCGGAGACGGCCTTCGTGCGCGGCAACTGGCACGCCCGCGCCGGTGAGCGGCGCCACTGCGTCAACTGTCGGGCTGAGTTCACCGTCACCAAGGTCGGCGAGTACCGCTGCCCGCGCTGCCTCCAGCGAGGCTGGTGGTTCGTGGGCGCGATCTTCCTCGCGGTCGTGCTCTGGAAGCTGATCTTCTAATGGCGTCCAGCAACGATCGCCTGGTCCTGCTCCTCGCCCGCGCCCTCGCCAGCGGCGACCTGGCCGCGCACCAGGTCCTGCCGGCCCTGCGCGAGCTCCTCGGCGAAGGAGACCCCGCCACCCTGGCCGAGCTCTCGAGCGCCCTCGCCGAGGCCGAGCTCGAGAGCGCCGGCCCGCTGGCCGAAGAGGTCAACGGCGCCCTCTGCCAGTCGGCCCGCGCCGCGAGCGAGCCCCTCCCTGGGCTCCCCTCGGACCTGCGCCGCGGCTGGGCGGACCTGGCCGCGATCGACCGCAGCGCGCGGGCCCTGATCGCGCACGTCCGCCAACGCGCGCACCTCAGCGCGACCGGCGAAGGGCGCGAGCTCCAGCCGCAGGTGCGCGCCAGGATCCTCGAGCTGCGCCGAGAGCTCGCGGGACACCCTCACCCCTGGGCGCACCTGGCGCTCACCAGCGAGCTGCTGGACGAGCGGCTGCGCCCGGTGTGGGAGCAGCGCCTCGCCTACGAGCGCGCCGAGGCCGAAGCCGGGCGTGTGCCGAGCACGGTCCACGACGAGGAGGCCTTCCTGCAGGCCCTGGTCGGCGCCTTCCAGCTCGCCACGGACGCCGCCCCAGGCGCAGACGCCGCGCCCGACGACGAGCGCCAAGCCCTGCGCGCCCGGATCCTGGACGCGCTCCTCGCCTGGCCCACGCCCGCGACCGCGGGGGCGCTGCTCGAGGTGTGCCACGAGGAGTGGGCTCAGCGCCGCGCCTGCGCCGCGCTCAGCTTCCGCTTCCCTGCCTCGCCCGAGCTGAGCCACTGGAAGAGCGCCGAGGTGTGGCTGCGCTGGACCGCCGAGCGCGCGGTCGGCGCCGGGCAGCGCCGCGCGACCTTCGCCGCGGCGGCGCCCGAGCTGGGCTACGTGTGGGCGCTGGGGCACCAGCCGCAGGACGTGCTCTCGCAGCTGGTCGAGACCCTCCGCGAGCGCGTGGGCGGGCTCCCGCGCGAGGCGCTCTATCGCGGACACGAGCCGCGCGTAGCGGGAGCGCAGGCGCCCGAGGCGGCGACGCCGACTGCGGCGGCGGCGATCGCCCCGACGACTGCGGCTGCGACCACGACCGCGGCGGCGGCCGCGGCGCAGCTCGTCACGCCGGCGGCGCCCGTGACGGGACCGGAGACGGAGACGGAGACGGAAGCGGCCCCGGAGACGGCGACGGCCCCAGAGACGGAAGCGGCCCCAGAGACGGAAGCGGCGCCGGAGACGGAAGCGGCGCCCGTGACCGTGACCGCGCCTGTGACGGTGCCCGGTCCGCCGCCGCCGCCCGCGCCCCTCGGGGAGCCCGTGGCCGAGCCCGGGGACGAGGCGCCCCTCAAGGTGCCTGCCTTCTCCCCGGTCGCCCTGGCGGCCTACGCCGCCGACGCCCCCGACGCCTTCGGCGAGGAGAGCGTGCAGCGCGAGCGGCGCGGGATCCTCACGGCGCCGCCCAAGCCCTCGGTGTGGGACGAGCACCTGCGGCCCCTGCTGGCCGAGAACTGGTACGTGGTGGTCGGCCTGGCCATGGTCCTCGTCGGCGCCTCGCTGATGGCCTACTTCACGTGGGACAGCTCGCCGCTGCTCCGCTACAGCCTGCTGCCCTTGCTCCTGCTCAGCTTCACCCTCGGCCTCGGTGAGACCGGCTTCCGCATGGCTCGCGCCCAAGAGGTCTTGCGCGGGACGGGGCTCCTGCTGACCGGGGCGGCCGTGGCCCTGATCCCGCTCAACTACCTGGGGATCAGCTTGGCCGCCGCGGACGGCGACTTACCCGGGCGTTTCCTGGTCGCCGGGATCCTGGCCCTCGTGATGCTCGGCGCCAGCGCCCTCGCGCTGAGGCGCTGGGCGAGCTGGGTCCACGAGGACCTGGCCCCGGGCTTCGTGCCCCCGCTCCTGGCCTTGAACGTGATCGCCACCGCGCTCCCCTTCAGCGCCGCGCTGGTGCCCGAGCGACGCGCGCTGGCCCTGGCGCTGGGCGCCCACGTCCTGCTCGGCGTCCTGGCCTGGGGCGTCCACCGCGCCCTGCGCCTGCTCACGAGCGAGCTGCTCGAGGAGCGCACGACCTACCTCTTCGCCGGCGCCTGCCTGTTCGTGACCTTCCTCGAGGGCGTCCTCTGGAGCCACGCCGCGGCGCGCGTCCTGCCGCACCCGGCGGCCTACTCGCTGCTGCTGGTGCTGGGCGGCGCGCTGGTGCTCTCGATCGAGCGTGTGTTCCTGCGCGTCTCGGGCGAGGACACCCACCGGCCCGAGTCCTTCCTCGGCTTCGGCCTGATCCTGCTCGGCCTCGTCGTCTCGACCTTCACCCCGCCGATGCGCGTGCTGACCTTCTGGGCCGCGGGCGCGGTGTGGCTGATCCAGTCGCGCCGGCGCGAGGGGCTGCTCCACCCGGTGATCGGCGTGCAGCTGCTGGTGCTGGGCGCCTGCGCGATCGGCCTGCACGAGTGGTTCCCCAAGAGCGCCGAGCTCAACGGGCTGCCCTTCCTGGGGCTCGGGATCGTGGCCGGGCTGGGCGCCCTGCGCGCGCTCGCGCGCCGGACCGAGGACGAGGGGATCGCGACCGCGGCGCTCGAGATCCAGCCCTTCGTGCTGGCGCTGACCGGCGTGGTCAGCGCGCTCAGCCAGTGGCACTTCCGCTCCGCCCCCTGGGCCACGGCCCTGGTGCTGGTGATCTGCGGCCTGGTGTTCCTGCTGCGCGCGCTCAAGGAGGAGCGCGTCGACTGGGTCCACTCGGGCGTGGCCCTGTTCGCGCTCGCCTTGCCCTACCTGGGCTGCGCCGACATGCGCGGGCGCCAGCTGCACGGCAACGCGATGGTGTTCGGCCTGGGCGTGCTCTCCTGGGCCTGGCTGGCGGCGGTCACCTTCAGCGGCCACCCGCTGCTGCGGCGGGCGCGCTCCTCGGTCGTGACCCTGCTCGGCTTCCTGGCCGTGGGCGCGCTCTTCCTGCGCGTGTTCGCCGAGACGACCCACCCCGACGTGGCCTGGGTCCGCCTGGCGGCCGACCTGGCCGGCCCGGCGCTCCTGACGGGCGCCCTGGCCGTCGCGACCTTCCACTCGCGCTCGCTCCTGCCCGCGATCCTGGGCGCCGGCGTGATGGTCGTGCTCTTCCCCGAGCTCAAGGCCGACGTGCGGCGGGTCGTGCCCTGGCTGCACTGGGGCTCGGGCCTCGGCAGCGCGATCGGGGCCGCCGCGCTCGTCAGCGCCTGCTTCTGGCTCTCGCGGCTGGAGTCGCTGCGCGAGCTCGAGGGCGGCGACCGGCTGCTGGACCGCTACGACTTCCCCCTGATCCGCCGCGACGCGACCCTGTTCACGATCCCGCTCGGGCTCGCGGCCGCGATCCTGGGGCTCAAGGGGCTGGTCCAGCACCTGCCCAACAACGCGGTCCGCGGCAAGCTCCCCGCGCGCACGGCGGCGGCGCTGCTCCTGCACGCCTACACCTGGTCGGGCGTGAGCGCGCTCCTGCGTCGCTCGGGCTGGGCCAAGCTCACGATCCAGCTGGCCTGGATCTCCGCCACGATCGGGATCTGCTGCGGCTACGCGGGCTGGGCTGAGACGCCGCGCCCCGAGGTCATGGCCTCGGCCTGGTTGGTCGGCTTCGGCGCCTGGACCCTGCTGCTCGAGCTCCTCGCGCGGCGGATCGATTGGACCGAGGAGGTGCTCCTGGTCCCGATCCGGCGGATCGCGCGCCTGGGCGCGGTGGTCCTGGCCCTGGGCTGCGCCTTCGCCTTCCTGGGCGGCCCAGGCGGGCGCCTGCAGGTCCTGGCCGGGCTGGCCTTGGCGAGCTGCGCCTGGCACGGCGCGGTCAGCGGCGAGCGCCGCTACGGGGCGGCGGCCTTCCTGATCGCGCTCCCGCTCTGCGTCTCGCTCGGTCACCCCGACCAGCGGATCCTCTCGCCGGACCTGGCGCCAGCGGCCCTGCGCCAGCTGACCCTGTTCGCGCTGGTGGTCCAGGGGCTGGTGCTGGCCCTCGAGCACAAGCGCGAGGTCTATCGCCGCTGGTGCGGGCTGACGGAACCCTTCCACCAGGGCACCTCGCTCATGGGCCTCGGCGTGGGGCTGCTGCTCGCCAACCAGCTCCTGGGCGGCCACGCAGACCGCTTCACCCACCTCGAGCAGGGCGGGATCCTCCTCCTGCTCGGCTTGATCGCGCGCGCGCAGCGCTCGGGCCTGATCGCCTTCGGCTGGTGCGCGCTGGCCTACCTGGTCGCCCACGGCTCGACGATCGCGCCCCTGCCCCTGCAGGAGCGCCTGCAGGCCTTGGCCGCGCCGAGCCACGTCAGCTTGGCCTGCCTGATCGCGGCCGGGACGGCCGCGATCCTGGCGCCGCACCAGCGCGCGCGCCCGAGCCGCTTCCTGGGCTCCTTCCCGCTCCTGGGGACGCACTTCGCGCCCCTGGCCGAGCTCTACCTGCCGCTCCTGCTCTGCCTCTTCATGGCGGTCACCCACCACGCTCTGGTCTGGCGCCACGACGTGAGCCAGCTGGTCGTGCCCTACCTGGCGGCGGCGGCCGTGGCCTGCATGAGCCGTGAGTTCCTGCGGCTCCCCCTGCGGGCGCTGGCGGTGGCCTTCCTGGCGCTGGGCAACGTGCACCTGATCAACGTCCTGGTGGTGATGCCCTACCTCTCGGGCGGCGGGCTCTCGCCCAACCACGTGGTGTGCCTGGGCCTGCTCCTGACCCTGCTGCAGGGCTCGCTGGCCCGCCGCGTCGTCCGGCGCCCCGGCGTGCAGACCTTCGTGCTCTGGGCGAACCTCTTCCTGGCGGGCGCGATCCTGGCGCTCCTGGCGCTGCACTACGTGGCGCACCCCAACCTGCAGGCGATCACCACGATGCGCTTCGTGGTCTCGGGCGCGCTGGCCTACGGCGCCGGCCTCTACTTCCGCCTCGCAGCCCGGACCGAGCTCGAGCCCTTCAGGCGCTTCGGCTACCAGCTCGAGGGCTGCTACCACTTCGGCCTCAGCCTGGCCCTGTGGTGCACCGCGCTCCTCGTCCCCCAGCTGCGCCATCCGGGCACGGCCCTGATCGCGCTCGGGATCGCGCCGCTCTACTTCTACCTGCGCGCGGAATACAGCGCGCGCGAGGCCGGCGGAGAGCTGAGCGAGATCGGCCGCCGCTACCGCGACTCGGCCACGGTGCTCTGCTTCTTCCTCACGGGGCTCTACGCCTTCCAGGGCGTGTTCCAGCTGATCCTGTTCCCGGAGCAGCCCCCCAACGCGATCGCCTACCACGGCGGCGCGCCGGTCCTGCTGGTGGTCTCGCTGGCCCTGCTCCGCCTGCGCGGCCTGGGCGGCAACGACTGGCTCAGCTTCTACGGCGCCACGGGCCTGGTCGCGGGCAGCTACTTCGCCCTGGGCCTGATCCCGGGCCTATCGCCCTTCGACCACCCGGTCGCGGGCGCCTGGCTGGGCCTCGGCCTCAGCCACGCCTTCGTGATCGCGACCGGCGGCCCCTCACCCCTGCGGACCTTCCTGCAGTGGATCTCGGGCCTCGACTCGGCGAGCTGGCACGACCAGCGCCGCGCGGTCGGCGCCCTGACCCTGATCGCGACCTGCGTGGTCATGCTCCTGGGCGCCTGGCGCGCCCCGCAGCCCCAGCTGGTCGCGCCGCTGATCTTCGGCCTGGCGACGATCTTCGCCCACCACGGGGCGGTGACCGGCTACGGCTGGCAGCGCACGGTGGCCTTCCTGCTCACGCTGGCGGCCCTGCACGGCGACTTCGTCCTGCCCAGCTACCTGGACAAGGACTCGGTGCTCTGGATCCTGCTCGCGGCCTGGGGCTGCGCCGCGGTGGCCTACGACGGCCTGCGCCGGATCGAGAGCGAGCCCCGCCTCGCCAACCTCTTCATGACCCTGGCGATCTTCTCGGGCTGCCACGCGCTGCGCCTGCACCCCGAGAGCTGGGAGGGCTTGCTCGGCGCGAGCCTCTTCCTCGGCCTCTCGCTGGTCACCCCCTCCGAGCGCCGCCTGGCGACGACCGTCCGGGACGGCCTCGGCGCCGGCTTGCTCCTCCTGGGCCTGCCCTGGCTGGCCTACTTCACCCACACCGACCTGCGCGCAGGCGGCTCGCCCCTGGCGGCCGAGCCCATGCTCTGGGCGGCGGGCGCGATCATTGGCCAGGGCTACCTGACGCTCCGCTTCGGCGTCCTGGCCGCGGACCGCCTGGTCGCGATGCGCCTCGATCAGCCGCGCGTGATCCACCTCGTGGCCGACTTCTGGTCCAACCACCGCTGGCCGATCTGGCTCGGCTCGCTGATCGCCGGCACCTTCGCCATGGCCGTGGTCGGCGTGAACCACCGCGGCGTGGTCTACGAGCCCATGGCGCTGGGCGCCTCGCTCGCTCTGTGGGCGACGCTCGCTGTCGGCTGGTATCAGCTCTCCCGCACCCGCGAGAGCCTGCTGCTCTTGCTGGTGGCCGAGGCCTGCGGCCTGGCGCTGCTGCTCACGGTCCGCCAGCAGATCCAGCTGACGACGAGCTGGTGGTCGCTCGAGTACGACGTGTGGGCCAGCCTGGCCGTGACCGCCCTCCTGGCGGGCCTGCGCGAGCTGGACGACCTGGGCGCCAAGCACGAGCGACGGGTGCTGCTCGCCAACCTGCTGGTCCTCCCGCTGGCCGCGATCGGCTGGGCGATCAAGAACGACCTCCCGAGCGACGTGACGATCGTGGTCCTGGGCGTGAACAGCGTGATCCTGCTCTTCATGGGCCGCGGCCAGAAGAAGAGCCCCTACAACGCCCTGGCGGTGCTGGGCTTCGTCGCCTTCGCGGTCTTGATCGTCTACAGCAAGCTCGAGCTGCGCTCGCTGCAGGCCTACGTGATCCCGGCCGGCGGCGGCGTGCTGGTCCTGCTGCGCCTCTTCGGCGGCGACATGGACCTCGAGGCTCGCCGCAAGGTCGAGAGCGTGGTCCTGCTCAGCATGATCGGCTCGAGCGCCTACTACGCCCTGATCGACCTGCGCCACCCGATCGGCTTCAACCTGACCCTGCTCGGCGTGTGCTTCGCGGCGATGCTCGCCGGCAGCCTGCTGCGCGCCCGCGTCTACCTCGGCGGAGGTGCGGCGGGGATCCTGCTCTGCCTGGCCTCGATCGCGTTCAAGGTCGTGCTCGGCATGGGCAAGGCGGTGCAGGTCTCAGCGCTGGGTCTGCTGCTCCTGGTCGGCGGCGTGCTGCTGGTCGGCGGCTCGGCCTACGTGAAGGCGAACCGCGAGGCGATCGAGGAACACTGGGA
>MDTG01171962.1_pt1 | contig 14395 bp, 13 predicted proteins | sample 811421 | NCBI WGS metagenome assembly MDTG01 (sample SAMN05326645, study PRJNA326480) | marine metagenome | isolation source: seawater | place: Pacific Ocean: South East | collected 2011
ATGAATTTGGTGACATACCTAATATGAATGGTAAAGTTTCACTTTTAGATTATAATCTACCTAATAAAATATTCTCTCAATTACCTCTTCAGCCTGAATTATCTAAACTTTCAGCAACTTTTCAATTTGAATCTGATATGATGAATTTCATTGGAGATCTAGATATAAACAATGATTTAGGATTAAAGATGAGTGGCAATTTTAACTTGCAAAATAAGATTAATCATTTTCAACTAAATTCTTTAATGCTTAAAGGAAATGAAGCAACATTAAATATTAAGGGAATATATGAAGAGAATGGTCACTTTAATGGAACAGTCCAACTTGACAAATTAGATGTAAGTGAGTGGATTACTAAAGGTGATGAAACAAATTTATCTGGCTATATTTTATTAGATGGTGATTTTATTAATAATCAAATCTCTGCACTTGATATGAATGTAGAAGTAAATGAATCTATTTTATTTGAAAGAGAACCCTCTTCAATTTCTGGAGGGATTTCATTTAGAAACTATCAATTAGACATTACTAGCCCTTTGACTCTAACAATTGGCCCCTCAATAGTTGAAGTGAAAGGTGCTTCTGATTTTAAATCTAAAACTTTAGATTTGAATCTATCATTAACTGACGCCTCCACTTTTTTAATAAATAATTTCTGGGAAGATTCACTTTCAAGTGGAAGGGCAACAGGCTCAATGTATTTGAAAGGACCTTTTGACTCACTAGGTATAAGTGCAGATTTAATAATTGACAAGTTTGGGTATAATAATATTTTATTAGAATCATTTGAATTTATTGGAGACATAGAGGACTTAAATAATTTTACTCAAGGAGCTTTTAAGCTAAAGTTTGGAAAGGGCACTTGGAATGAATATGGTTTTGAAAGTGGAACTGGTGAATTTTTATTATTAGATACTTTAGTAGAGGTATCAAGTTTTGAATTAAAAAATGGAAATGACTATTTACAATTCAATGGATCTGTAAACAAAGATAGTGTTATAAACTTAGAACGTTTTCAAATAGCATATCGTGAACATTATTTAATTAATCCTCGTCCTATATATATTTCATATTCAAATAATAGTTTTTCATTTGAACCATTTGAAATTCATGTTGATGATGGAATTATTGAAGGCTCATTAGCATCAAATCCATTACAAGGTCATATTAAGTTTTCTAATGTTACATCTGATATAATATCATTATTTGAATCAAATTATTCACAAAAAATTAAAGGAAATATTTTTGGTGAAATATTTATAGATAAAAATTTAAAACAAGATAAAGTAACCTTAGACCTTACACTCAAGAATGGACAGCTGGCCAGACAGTCCTTTGATGATTTTTATATTTCTGCACTCTATAAAGACGAAACCATTTTTTTAGAAGAAATGACATTAACACATGGTCATAAAACTGCATTTCAGATTATGGGAAGGGTTCCTTTTTTAACTGATTCTAGTAAATCAAAAATTATTGACCTCCAATCTAATTTTAAAAATATCGATATTACATTTTTTACTCAATTTATTCCCAAATGGGAAACGTATATTTTTGGAAATTTTACTGGAGTTTTTAATATCTCAGGAACTACAAAAAAAACAATGATGAGTATAGATGCCAGTATAGAAAATACAGTCTTTCGAAAAATTCCACTCGGCTTGGTAAAAACTTCAGGAATCTATAACTCTAAAAAATTAATTTTTAAGGATTTTACTTCTAATTGGAATGGAAATTTTATTAAAGGTTCAGCTTCCTTGCCCATAGATTTTAATCTTGCTTCACCAAATGTTAATAAATGGAACCTCAATGAAAAGATTCTTATTAAAACTGATGGAACATTTAATTCATTAGTATTCTTATCTGAAAATATTGCTCAAACGGATTCAATAATTGGTGATATTAGCATTAGTTTAAAAGTTGATGGTCCAAAAGATAAATTAGTAAGGAATGGTAAAATTAACATCAAAAATGGGAAAATTCACACCATACTGATTGATGAACCAATAACAAATATTTTTGCTTCTGCAGAACTAAAACACAATAAAATGTCAATAAATTCATTCAATGGTTTATTATTTAATTTAAATAACAAAGTTCAGCCAGATAGTAACCTTTCAATTAGTGGCGTTATTGATTTTACTAAATTTTTTGAACCTCGCTATAATATTAAGGCGATAGGTAACGATGTTTTTTACCGTTCATTAGATGGTGATATCGAAGCTTATTCTGATTTAGATATTTCAATAATTGGTAAAGATACAATTGATATAACAGGGTCAATAAGTGCTCGAAATGGTGCAATATACTCAGAATTTAATACTGATCAGACCCCCGAATCTTTTGATCAAAAAGGTAGAACAATAACAAACTATAACATCCGTTTTCCTATTCAGGAATCATTCGCTATTAGAAATTCACAAATAGATGCGTCAATTCTAGGTGAAATAGTAATGAATCGACAAAATGAAAGTGATTGGAATTATTCTGGTGAGATAGAATTAATGGAAGGTGAAATTTATTATTATCTTGGTGATGTTTTTAAAAATTTAAGAGGGACAATGATAATGGATGGCCAAGGCTTCAATCCATTTTTAGATTTAACTGCTTCAACTAGAATAGGCGATGCAGAAATTATGCTTGGTGTTTTTGGTCCTTTTGATAACCCTGAATGGACATTTGATAGTGATAAAGGATATACTGAGAGTGATATTCTTCAATTACTTACTTTTAATACCAGAGTTGCTGAAGAAGGTTTTACGACTGAAGGTTTAGGTTCTCAGGCTCAGACAATTCTCGGAGCATACTTAGAGCGACAATTGGAAAGAAATTTTGTTAGAGCAACTGGTTTGCAATCAAGCGGAATATTAGAAGATGTTGAGATTTCAGGAACCTCTGAACTTATTAAGCCAGGCCAAGGGGAAGAATTTAGTATAAGTGCTAAAGTTAATCGTAATTTTAGTTTAAGCTATCAAAGATCTTTCTCATTAGAAGCAGCATACAAAAACAAGGTAGGCGTTGAATATAAATTAAACCCTAATTTCTCTGTTATTGGAAATGTAGATGAGAAAGGCCAAGTGCATATGAAGTTTCGAGTTCGTCGCGTTTATTAATAGAAATAAATGCGAAAAATAAAATTAATTCTAGCAGTCTTTACTGTTTCAGTATCATTATTTTCTCAATCTTTGAATAATAAATCTGTTAGCAGTGTAAACTATATTGGTAATGAATCATTCTCAAATGCCAAATTAATAAAGTTTTCAGAGCTCAAACCACCATCAATATTACTATTCTCAAGTACACCTTTCGACCGTCGATTGTTAAAACTGGATGCGATTGCTTTAAAAAATTTTTATCAATCTGAAGGATTTCTAGAAACAATAGTTCAAGATTCTTTCTCTGTAGATGGAGACCAAGTTGATATTTTTTTTATAGTGAATGAAGGGAAGCGTTATTATTTAAATAATGTAATAATTAATGGATTAGAGTCACTTGAAGAGAAGTTTGTTTTATCAACGTTAGGCTTGGTGGAAAATAAACCGTATAACCCCGTTCAAATTAATACAAATTTATTTTTAGTAGATGAAGCCTTCCAAGAGCAAGGTAAACTTTTTGCGCGATATGATATTCAACAGGATATTAGAGATTCAGTCTTAATTACATTGAATATAGAAGAAGGTCAGAATATATATATTAATAATTCATGGGTAAGTGAAACAAATTTAATTGATTCGAGCTATGTTAGAAACGAATTTGCTTTCAAGAAAGGTGATTTATTTCGTAAAAGTTTGATGGATAAAACAAAAAGAACTCTGCTTCAAGCAGGTTTCTTTTCGTCTGTTAGCATTATTACTCATCCTATTGAAGATCAAGATAGCTTAATTAATATCGAAGTTAAAATACGTGAATTTCAAAATAGAGGAGTGCAAGATTTAGATATAGGTTATGAAGATATTGAATATGTACCAGGTGTAAAATCTTTAGTGGGCGTAGGAGGATCAATAAGATGGACTGATCGTATGATATTTGGCACAAAAAATAGATTTGATGCAACAGGTTCTGTTGTAATACCTTCTGAAGAAGGCTTTATTTTTCCTCGATTCAGTTTTGACACTAAATTTTCTAATCAACGTCCATTTTCATTAAAACTGCCCACTCAAATAAAAATATTTTACCAACAGTTCAAAAACTTTGGTGATGAGAATGGACCTTATGTTAGAAGGTTTGGATTACAATACTCAAATATATTTCGTTGGAATAAACAAAGGTCTTTTTTTGATATTGGATTCAGATTCGAATTGTTTGATGAGTCTGATGAATTTCAAGATCAAATAGAACAAAGAAAATTTAAAATTCATTTTCATCAAGATGACCGTGACAACCCAATGAATCCTACAAAGGGAAATGTTTTAGTATTTCAATTAGATGCTTATGGAGGACCACTTGGAGGAAATAGAAGCTATACTAAATATGATTTAGATTTTCGTCAATATACATCCTTCTTAAAAAATGTTACAATTGCAGGTCGTATAAATGCTGGAACTATTACGGGTTGGTCTTCTGATTATGATCAATATGAAACTATTCTTTTTGAGAAATTTTATTTAGGTGGAAGTAATACTCTAAGAGCCTGGAAGCCACTTCAATTCATGACTTTGAAGAATACACAAGGTTTTGAATACCCACTTGGTAAAACTGCAAAAATATTGACGAATTGGGAGATTAGATTTCCATTATTTTGGAAATTAGGCGGTGTACTATTTTACGATGGTGGATTTATAGCAGATAAACTTGAAAGTATTAAAAAAGAAAATATTGAATGGAATAGAGGTTTAGGTCTGACTTTTAACTTACCTTTTGGGCCTATACGTATTGATTATGCTGAAAGCTTAAATAACCCATCAATCAAGCAGTTTCATTTTGGTTTTTTATATTCTTTCTAAGTAGCATAATCCTACAAAGTAAGTATGCAATAATTCTAGGTGCTAAGAAATGTTTAATTAATATATATTCGCATCTTAAATCTTTACAAAACACATGAAAATAAAGCAACTTATAACTATTTTAGTGATTCTTTTCACAGGCTGCGATATATTTAAATCTGCCGAAGACCTTTATTCAGAAGCTGAAGTAAAAAGAAATATAGGTAATTCAAAAGAAGCAGTATTAACTCTTGAAAAAATCACAAATAAATTTTCAGACCATGAAAAAGCTTCTAAAGCTCAATACCTCATTGCTGAAATTTATTATAGAGATTTAAGAGATTTCACTAAAGCAATTAATGAATATGAAAGATTGAGGCAAAAATACCCAAGTTCATCTCAAGTGCCTTTTTCATTATTTATGCAAGGATTTATTTATGCAAATATGCTTTCTAACTTTGAAGAAGCACGAAAACATTATGAAGAATTTTTAAATAAGTTTTCGAATCATGAGTTAGCTCAGTCAGTAAAATTTGAACTAAAGTATCTTGGTATTGAAATCCAAGAGATTCCAGAACTAAAACATCTAATAAAGTAATTAATATGACAGAATTCAGTTTATCAGAAATCAACGATCGAATTGCAAAAGAATCTAAGTTTATTGATCCACTTAAAGCTTCTATTGGAGAAGTAATTGTTGGTCAGGAAGACCTCATTAATAAAATATTAATTGGCCTTTTAGCCAATGGTCATATTCTACTAGAAGGTGTGCCAGGCCTTGCAAAAACATTAACAGTTAATACTTTAGCCAAAGCTATAGAAACTAGCTTTCAAAGAATTCAATTTACTCCTGATATGTTACCAGCAGATTTACTAGGAACATTGATTTTTAACCAAAAAAAAGGAACCTTTGAAACAAGGAAAGGACCAATATTTTCAAATATAATATTAGCTGATGAAATAAATCGTGCTCCTTCAAAGGTTCAAAGCGCTTTACTAGAAGCAATGCAAGAAAGACAAGTTACAATAGGGGAAGATACTTATAAATTAGATGCTCCTTTTCTTGTTTTAGCTACTCAAAACCCGATTGAACAAGAAGGAACTTATCCCTTACCTGAAGCTCAAGTAGATCGATTTATGATGAAATTAGTAGTTGATTACCCGAAAAAAGAAGAAGAAAGGCTCATACTGCGGCAAGCTGCTAAAACTAATGGAGATTTAGAAATAAAACCTTCTATTAAACCTAAAGATATTCTCAAAGCACAATCAACAATAAATGATATTTATGTAGATGAAAAAGTTGAAGATTATGTTTTAAATTTAGTTTTTTCAACTAGAAATCCCGATCAATATAATCTAGGTGAAATATCACAGCTAATTGAATTTGGTGCTAGTCCACGAGCAACTATTAATCTAATACTTGCTTCAAAGGCTAGAGCATTTTTAGAGCATCGTGGTTATATTACGCCTGAAGATGTTCGTTTTGTAGGAAAAGATATTCTCAGACATCGAATCATTTTAACTTATGAAGCAGAAGCTGAAGAATTAACTTCTGAAGATATAATTCAAAGATTATTTGACTCCATTGAAATTCCTTAATACGTTTTCATTACTTTTTTATTTTAGCTGATGATTCCTAAAGAGATTCTTAAAAAAGTTCGCCAAATTGAGATTAGAACAAAAGGTTTAGTTAATGATCTCTTTGGTGGTGAATATCATTCAGTTTTCAAAGGTAGGGGTATGACATTTTCAGAGGTTAGAGAGTATTCTCCAGGTGATGATATTCGTATGATTGATTGGAATGTAACAGCTAGATCTAATGCACCATTTATTAAAATTTTCGAGGAAGAAAGAGAATTAACAGTTTATCTCCTTGTTGATATAAGTAGGTCTGGTCACTTTGGAACTACAGACCAACTTAAATCTGAAATCGCTGCTGAAATTGCAGCAGTACTCGGTTTTTCAGCTATAAAGAATAAAGATAAAGTAGGTTTAATTTTATTTTCTGATCATGTTGAAAAATATATTATTCCGAAAAAAGATAAATCACATATTTTAAGGGTTGTAAGAGAGGTATTATTTAATAAGCCTCAAGCTAGAAAAACTTCTCTGAAGTCTGGATTAGATTTTCTTATGAAGGTTGCAAAACGAAAATCAGTTGTTTTTTTGATTTCTGACTTTTTAGATAATCAGTTTTGGAAATCATTAAAATTAGCTAATAGTAAACATGATATGATTGGTATTCGAATATCGGATCAGGCTGAAGAAGATTTACCAAACCTTGGATTAGTAAAAATTCAAGATACTGAAAGTCAATCAGAGTTTTGGACTGATATGTCCTCAAATAAAGATCGTGAATTACTGACTGCGACTATTAATGAAAAATGGAATAATTTTCAAAATGAATGTAGAAGTAACCAATTTGACGTTATTAATGTTAAAACTAATATGGATTACGTTGAACCATTAATGAACTATTTTAATAAACGTGAAAAACGTAACTAATTATTTATTAAAATTTACTTCTATTATTTTATTCTTTATTTCAGCGTGTGAAACAAATAATAAGATTTTAAATACTGAAATATTAGTGGAGCTTGATACTACTTTTACTACAATTGGAACTCCAATAAATTATAAAGTCACAGTAAATAGTGCTTCGCAAAAAATTATTCAATTCACTGAATGGGATTTAGATCAACTTTTAGAAGTCCGATCTTTCTCTGTTAAAGAAACTGATTTAGGTAAAGTAGGTCAATATGAGTTAGTATTTTGGGATACTGGTAAAGTATCAATTCCTGGTTTAAAAATTAATTTTTTAAATACCGATAGTATATTAGACTTCTCTTTAATTACTGATTCATTAGATGTTGAAATTATTTCAATTAATGAGAAAGAACCATCTCTACAAATATCTAGTAATGGGGATATATTGCCAATTAAAGACCCAGTCCCAGTAAAATTTCCATTACCGTGGAAAAATATTTTTCGTTTACTTTCTCTATTATTAATTTTCTTTTGGATTATTTATATATGGAAAAAACGTATTAAGGTGAATGTAAGTTTTGAAGAAAAGCAAAAATTTAAAGATAAACCAAATATTGTTGCTCTTTCAAAATTAGAAAAACTAAATAAATCAAGCTTATCTAAAAATAATAATATTAAAGAATTATATGTTGAACTTTCACACATATTAAGAGAGTACATTGAAAATAGTTTATTTATTAGAGCCCTTGAAATGACAACTGAAGAAATTAAATTTTCAAATAATCACTTTCCTTATAGTGATTTAGAATTTATGAGCCTTGTTAAAATACTTTCAAATTCTGATATGGCAAAATATGCTCGATATAATGCTAGCATTAAAGAGTTGAGTTCTGATTTAACAAAAACAATAGATTTAGTAAATGATACAACGCGTTATTGGAATTTAGAATTTTCTTAATTGGGGGTTAATAAAAACTTTATCTAAATTCTAAATTGAATAGGAAAATAAGAGGTAGAAATGGCGACAACATCTGACATAAAAAATGGTGCGGTAATCTTTCATAAAAATAAAAGAATGAAGGTTATAGAATTTTTACATGTCAAGCCTGGAAAAGGTCCAGCATTTGTTCGAACTAAGTTGAAAGATATTTCTTCTGGCAAGATAATTGATGAAACATTTAATTCAGGCATTAAGCTTCAGTTTTTAAAAATAGAGGCTAAAGAAATGCAATTCTTATATGATGATGGTGATAGTCATATTTTTATGGATAATATTAGTTATGAACAAATTAATGTAATTAATTCATTAGTAGGTGAGAGTAAAAACTTCTTAAAAAGTGGAATGAATGTTGACCTTTTATTTGATGATAATGAAGTTTTGGATATAAGATTACCTGCACATGTTGCATTAGAAGTAAATCATACAGAGCCTGGAGTTAAAGGAAATACAGCTACTGGAGCAACAAAACCAGCCACATTAGAAACTAACTATACATTAAATGTACCATTATTTGTAGATGAAGGCGATGTTTTAAAAATTGATACTCGCTCAGGAGAATATATTGAACGAGTCAAATCTTAATCGTAATTTCGTTAGTTATACATAAATAATAAAGAGTTAATATGTGGCAAGATAAGTTAAAAGAAGTAATCTATATTTTAGAAAATAGTAACATGAATGAAATTGATGTTACTTTTTGGGGTAGACGATTTCGAGTTGTTAAGTCTGCAGGACTTAATATTAATCCTGATTCACAACCAGTATTAAGTTCTTCTAATGATCAATCTAAATCTGATAAATCAGAAAATATAAAAAAAAGTAGTAATAAAGAAATTTTATCTCCTATGCCAGGAACTTTTTATTCAGCATCTTCTCCTGATGCAGTACCTTTTGTAAAAGAAGGTGATAAAGTCTCAAAGGGAGATTCATTATGTATCATTGAAGCAATGAAAATCATGAATGAAATAGAAGCCGAAGAAAGTGGTATTATCTTAAAATTTTTAGTTGATGATGGTAGCGCAGTTGATTACAATCAACCTCTATTCTTAATAGACCCTTCCTGATCTGAGTTTTCTGTGTTTAAAAAAATTCTGATTGCTAATCGGGGTGAAATTGCTCTACGTATAATTAGAGCTTGCCATGAGTTAGGTATAAGTTCAGTAGCTGTTTACTCAACTGTAGATGAATTTTCATTGCATGTAAAATTTGCTGATGAAGCAGTTTGTATTGGACCTCCTCAAAGCACTGAGTCCTATCTTAATATACCAAGAATAATTGCGGCTGGAGAAATAACAAACGCTGATGCAATCCATCCAGGATATGGTTTTTTAGCAGAGAACGCAGAATTTTCAAAAATTTGCAAAGAAAATGGTTTTGCTTTTATTGGCCCAAATTCAGAAATAATTAATTCCATGGGTGATAAAGCTCAAGCTAAAAAGACTATGAGTCATGCCGGAGTTCCAGTTATACCAGGTAATGAAGGAATTTTAAAGAATTCATCTGAAGCAAAAGTTCTAGCAAAAAAAATGGGTTACCCAGTGATGTTAAAAGCATCTGCTGGTGGTGGTGGAAGAGGAATGCGCTTGGTTCATCAAGAAAAAGATTTAGAACAATTATATACGACTGCAAGCAATGAAGCTTTAACTGCCTTTAATAATGGTGATATGTATATAGAAAAGTTTGTAGAGAATCCTCGCCATATTGAAATTCAGATATTAGCTGATTCTTATGGAAATGTAGTTAGTCTAGGTGAGCGTGAATGCTCAATACAAAGAAGGCACCAAAAGCTTATTGAGGAAGCACCTTCGCCTGCTGTTGATAAAGATTTAAGAAAAAAAATGGGAGAAGCGGCTGTTAAGGGTGCTAAAGCTGTAAATTATATTGGAGTTGGTACAATTGAATTTTTATTAGATAAAAATAAAAAATTTTATTTTATGGAGATGAATACTAGAATTCAAGTTGAACACCCAATTACTGAAATGGTTACGGGTGCTGATTTAATTAAACAACAAATTCGTATGCACGCTGGAAAGAAATTTCCTGAATACTTATATAATTTTAAATTAAGAGGACATTCTATTGAATGTAGGATTAATGCTGAAAACCCAGATATGAACTTTGCTCCTTCACCATTACCAATAACAAGCTACCATATGCCAGGAGGGAAAGGTGTTAGAGTGGATTCTCATGCTTATGCTGGATATAAAATTCCTTCTCAGTATGACTCACTTATTGGAAAAATGATTGTTCATTCTCCTAACCGTGAAGATGCAATTAATCGTATGGAACGAGCATTAGAAGAAACAATTATTGAAGGACCCAAGACAACAATTCCATTTCATCAAGAAATCATGAAGAATAATAAATTTCGATCAGGTGATTTTGATACAAGTTTTCTTGAGTCATTTGATTATAATAAAAAGGATCAAAAAGAATGAGTTCGCCAAATGAATTAAAATATACAGAAGATCACGAGTGGGTAAAAATTGATGGTGATAAAGCTTTAATTGGTATAACAGATCATGCTCAAAGTGAGCTGGGAGATATTATTTTTATTGAATTTCCAGAAATAAATGATCATATTGAGCAAAAAGAGCCATTTGGAACCATAGAAGCTGTAAAAACAGTAGCAGATTTATTTGCACCACTAAGTGGTAAAATAATTGAAATTAATAAATCTCTTGAAGATTCTCCTGAGTTAGTTAACTCAGATGCATACGGTGAAGGTTGGATAGTAAAAGTATCAGTTGATAACCCCAGTCAGTTAAAAGATTTATTATCATTGGAAAGTTATGAAAAGCTTATAGGCTAATTTTGAATATTTCTCAAATTATTAAAGAAAGCGCTGAACTTAAAAAAAATATGTTAGTATCATGTCTTAGTGATATTGAAAATGCAGTAAAAATTATGATTAAAGCTTCTTCAAAAAATAAAAAAATACTTTGGTGTGGAAATGGTGGATCTGCTGCAGATGCTCAGCATATGGCAGCTGAATTGATGGGAGGCCTCCGTAATCATAACAGACGACCAATAGCTTCTATTGCATTAACAACAGATTCTTCTTTTTTAACAGCTTGGACAAATGATATAGATTATGAATCCATTTTTTCGAGACAAATTGAAGGAATTGGTGAATCGGGCGATGTTTTAATTGCAATCTCAACAAGTGGTAATTCAAATAATGTAATTAATGCAATTAGTATTGCAAAAAGTATGGAAATATTTGTAATACTCTTAACCGGGAAAAGTGGTGGAAAGATGAATAAATCTGATGCTGATGTTATAATTAAAATACCAAGTAATGATACTCAACGTATTCAAGAAGGTCATTTACTAGTTGAGCATATTTTATGTGAATCTGTTGAAGAAGCAATTTTAGGCAAATGATGGAACAATTTATTCGGCAATATATGATGATGCTCAAAGTTGAGCGAACACTGGCCCGAAATACGCTAGAATCCTACCAAAGAGATTTAAATCAGTATCATTTTTTTCTTAAAAAGAATCTTAGAATCAAATCAATAAGGAATGTTACTTTGGGACATATTAGGTCTTATGTGCGTTATCTAAGTGATAAGTCTATGGCAGCTAGCTCTGTTAAACGTGCTATCTCAACAATTCGAACCTATCATAAGTTTTTAAAGGATGAGGGTAAAATGAAAGATAATCCAGCACAATTCCTTGATACACCAAAAATTCCACAAAAACTACCAGACATTCTTACTATACAAGAAATTGATACCATTTTAAATATCATACCTAATGATAAATCAATGGCTATTCGAGATTTAGCAATTTTTGAAATGATGTATTCATGTGGTTTAAGAGTAACTGAATTGTGTGATATTAAAACTACCGATATTCTTTGGGATTCAGAGATAATTCGAGTAAACGGAAAAGGTGATAAGCAACGATTTGTTCCAATTGGTCCAAATGCAAGAGATAATTTAAAAAATTACCTTAATCATAAAAGACCATCTCTTGCTGATAAAAATCATAATGTTGAAGAGTTATTTCTAAGTCAAAATGGTCGAAAGCTAACAAGAATGATGATTTGGATTCTTTTTAAAAAATGGACTGATGCATCCAATTTGCAAAAAAATGTAAGTCCACATACTTTGCGTCACTCTTTTGCTACACATTTACTTGAAGGAGGAGCAGATTTAAGGTCTGTCCAGGAAATGTTAGGACATTCAGATATAAGCACAACTCAAGTTTATACTCATATTGATAGAGAGCACTTAATAGAAGTTCATCGTTCTTTTCATCCGAGGTTTGATTGATGTTATTTAGATTGCAACCCGAAGTACTCGTATTATTAATTCCAGTTTTGTTGTTTGCTCTAGTTTTTCATGAGTTTGCTCATGGATGGGTAGCTAATAAGCTAGGTGACCCAACTGCTAAATATGCTGGACGACTTACATTAAATCCAATGGCGCATCTAGATATGTTCGGATCCATGATGATTTTATTTGTGGGTTTCGGTTGGGCAAAACCTGTACCTGTTGACTCTAGATATTTAGCAAACCCTCGAACAGATATGATGAAGATTGCATTTGCGGGGCCAGCTGCAAATTTATTATTAGCTTTTATTGCTGGAATTCTAATTAGAACAACTGGTAATCTTGGTCCTTTTACAACAATGATGATAATGTTTACTCAAATAAATATCATGCTAGCAGTTTTTAACATGATACCAATTCCACCATTAGATGGTTCACAAATCTTTTCTGGTATGATGATACGAAAAAATCCAGATTTAGTCATGAAACTTCAAATGTATGGTCCTCAAATTCTGATGGGTCTAATTCTTTTTGGAATGTTTACTTCATTTTCACCTATATGGATGATAATTAGTCCTTTTGTTAATTTCTTTATGCTTCTTTTTGTTGGTATGTAATGAATCGCTTTTTTAAGCAAATAATTCCATCTCGACGAAGTAAAAGATCATTGATTAGTACAATTGCTACTTTAATTGTTGTATTATTTTTAATTAATTATTTAATGAAAGTTGCTCAGGTTGCACAATGAGACTAATTGAATGTGTTCCAAATTTTAGTGAGGGACGAGATTTAAATAAGATTAAATTAATAACTAATGCAATAGAATCAGTTGAAGGTATCACACTATTAGATGTTGACCCTGGTTCTGATACTAATCGGACTGTAGTTACTTTTGTTGGTTCACCAGAAATAATTGCTGAGGCTGCATTTAAAGGAATAAAAACTGCATCAGAACAAATTGATATGTCCAAACATAAAGGTGCCCATCCCAGAATGGGTGCAACAGATGTTTGTCCTCTAGTTCCAGTTTCTAACGTGACTAAAGAAGAATGTATAAAAATCTCTAAATTATTAGCAAAACGAGTGGGCGATGAATTAAAAATACCTGTATATCTTTATGAAGATTCAGCCCAAGTAACAAAGAGAAAAGATTTATCATTTATCAGAGAAGGTGAATATGAAGGATTCTCAAAAAAAATAAATCAATTAAAGTGGAAACCTGATTTTGGTCCAACTAAACTAAATGTTAAATCAGGTGCTACAGTAATTGGTGCTAGAGGGTTTCTCATTGCATATAATATTAATTTAAATACTAAAGATGAACGTTTAGCCACAGATATAGCTTTTGAATTAAGAGAGAGTGGTCGAAGCAAACGTATACCTAATCCAGATTCTCCAAATTTACTTGATGGAGAAATTGTTAGAACAAAAGATGGCAAACCTGTAAAAGTTAGTGGGCTTTTCAAAGATCTCAAAGGTGTTGGTTGGTATCTTCCAAAGCTTAAACGTGCCCAAATTTCTTTAAACTTTAACAATTATAATAAAACTACATTACATGAAGTATTTGATAAGGCATGTGAATTAGCCCAACATAGAGGTATTAGAGTAACTGGAAGTGAATTAGTAGGCTTAGTCCCAATGGATGCATTACTTATGGCTGGTGGCTATTATCTTAAAAAGCAAAGATATACGACGGGTATTCC
>MDTG01205927.1_pt1 | contig 14394 bp, 13 predicted proteins | sample 811421 | NCBI WGS metagenome assembly MDTG01 (sample SAMN05326645, study PRJNA326480) | marine metagenome | isolation source: seawater | place: Pacific Ocean: South East | collected 2011
CAAGGTAAAGGCCATGCATCCCATCGTTCTCTATACCCGCGTATCCACCGACCGGCAGGGCAAAAGCGGCCTCGGGCTGGAAGCGCAACGCACCGTATGTCGTCAATTCGCCTTACAGAACGGATACGAGATTGTACAAGAGCATTCAGAAGTCGAGACGGGTAAGGGGGCCGACGCCATCGATAGGCGCCCACGCCTCGCTGCGGCTCTATCCGACGCTAAGAAACGAAAGTGCCCCGTATTGGTCGCCAAGCTGGACCGGCTCAGCCGCGACGTTCATTTCATCTCAGGCTTAGTGGCAAGGAACGTCCGCTTCATCGTGGCGGAACTTGGCCCAGAGGTTGAGCCGTTCATGCTCCATATCTATGCCGCGCTGGCGGAGAAGGAGCGAAACCTCATTGCTGAACGGACCAAGGCCGCGTTGCAAGCCAAGCGGAATACGGGAGCAATCCTCGGCAATAGAACCAACCTGGCCGAAGCGCAGCGCAAAGGACTCAGGGAGCGCCTTCGCCGTGCCGATCAGTTCGCCGCCAACATTCTTCCCGTCATTCGGGACGTTCAGGCCACTGGCGCGATCAGCTACACAGCCATAGCCGATGCCCTCAACATGCGCGGCATTGCTACGGCGCGGGGAGGCGAGTGGTATCCGAGTACAGTGAGAAAATTGATGCTGAGAAACCCAAAATAATCCACGCTACTAGAACGTCTTTGCCAACGTTTGCAAAATCAGCGATCCTCACCTGCGAAGAAGGGAGGCGAGGATGCGAAAACCGAGCATGGCCATAGATTTTGACTGGTTTGTAGGCGATACCATTCTGTCGCTTGAGACGGGCGAAACAAAGATAGTGGGCTTTGCAAGCGCCGTAAAAAGGGCTGAGAAGGCGGGAATAAACCCAGAATATGCGGCGACGTTCTTGATAGGACTTCAGGCATGTGACGCTTGGTATAAAAAGAACCGTGTTGCCTACAGCCATCTTAAAAACCTGACTGAAGGTAACTCGGGTAACGCACCTAAAAACGCTGCCCTCGTGGATGAACGGGAAAGCTTGAATGCTGCTTCGTTTTACGAGCGACAGGTCCTAATTGTCTTAGGTTTTATGAGATTGTGTGGAGCAAAGACCGTCTCAAAGAAACATTTGGCACCCTTTACTAATCAGCTAAAAAAATTCTTCCCTCGCAAAAACAATCAGGACAACGGTGATCTGCCTCTAGCCCGCATTTACAGAAATCTCAATCAAAGGGGAAATCGGCTTCGCGGCACTTGTGATAAGAAGTTCAGAAGAAAAAGAGGACGTGATCGAGGGATGCTCATGGGCCGAAGATTATTTTTAGAAATCCACGCTATTAGAACCGGTCATTCAGCGTGAATTGAGATTTTCCGAAACCGGCTTTAATTGGTCTGTCTCCTAGTGCCAACCCACCCGCTGTTTTGGGCGGTCGGGGGAAACCGGCACCGTAATAGGATTGGAGACAGCAAATGGCATTGCCAATTATCAATGCATCCATAACACCATCCCAGCTATACCCAGACCGCATACGCGTAAACTATCAGTATCGGATCGGAGAACGTTTAGACCGTCGTGGGATTTGCAATTGTTTGCGAGAGCGAGGGTTCGAACGTATCAGCGACCAACTTCATTTTCGGGGAAGCTATACCTCTGAAGTATACGGATCGCAGATTTCAGCTTTCATATCGATCCCCGCCGCACGGCCCTATCTAAACGTCTACGTCGATATAAACCCACTTTCATCCCTGCACGCACAGCGGGACGAATACGGGGGAGAAGTATCGCTTGATAACCGCGACAATTGGCTTCACCCACGGTACGTGGGGGGAGACAACAGACGGATATGGAATGAAGCGAACGACCTAATAATAATAAACGAACATGTTGCTTGCGATCTGGCTGAGGGAATAGCCCGTGATCTAGGTCGGTCTACCTTTCATGTCTTCCAAGGGATATCTGTAGACCGTTTGGAGCTTACCTGCGACTTCGCCCACAGGCGTCCGGTCGCTGCGGTCAGTGACCTTCGGGCTGCTTTCCAGAGTGTCTTCGCGTCAATTAGGGCCAATGACCTTCCTGACGCCTCCCTCGTTTCGGAACGGTTGGACGGAAACGTTCAAATCCTTCATGGAGATTGGCGAGCAGGGACCTGCTTCCGTCTGTACCCGAAAACCAATCGACGTTTTCGGCTTGAGTGCGAAGTACGCAATAGAGGTTTCCGCAATCTCCATATCCCAAGAAGCCTTGAGCGACATGACTACGATTTCGCCCAGTTGTTCTCAGTGGTTTCCAGCGTGGTTGCTGAGCCATTCAATTCCATTCTTAGCGCCTGTGACCTGCCCTCTTCCTCTCCCCGCTCTGGGATGGATTTGGCAACGGGTGTTGCCTCAAGTGTTCGGGATCAAGGGTTCGCGATGCGCGTCATTGAAGCCCTTGCGACAAACGGGCGGGTAACAAGTCGTATGGGTGGCGTCCGCATCAGGCGGCTCCATGAGCGAGGATATCTTCATCGAGTAAGGAGAGGGCTTTATCGGATTGCAGACGAATGGCGTCCTGCGTTGTCGGAGCTTCAAGGGACGGCTTCACGCCCTTTGCGGCGCATCAGGCGGAGGGCGGGAGCATGAGAATGGAAACGTCTAACGCCATTCCTGGCGAACGAAAGCTCAATCTTCGTCCTCCCAAGGGATGGAAACGGAACCTGAAAGCGACCAACAACAAATGCGCAAGGAAGGCTCGGCCTAGAAAAGGGCCGTCTCCGTCCTTGGTGAAACTTCGCAAGCAACGGGCGACCTGGCTTAAGCAGAAAGAGTTGGAACGAACCGATAGCGATATCCTCGCTATTCAAGGAGTCGCAAAGCTCCTTCATGTCGCCATCGATACGGTGCGCAAAATCCCGTTCGCCGATCTTCCGTTCGCAAGACCTGGCCGCAGGAACCTGTATGCCAAGGAAGACGTGCTGCGATACCACCGCACGAAGATCAATGAGAGGCGGGACGCATCCGAGAATTCCAGGAGGCGCAGGCGCTTGTTAGACTCGGAAGCGGATAGTGTGCGGGGGCGTTCACAATGAAGGAGAACGCCATGACAACAGGACACCATTTCGGACCGTTCCTGGTCAGTCCGCAAAAACGAAACGGGAAGCTCAATGGTCAGTGGGTCGTCACCATCCCAAAGTCGATCACCGGCGATCAACGCGCTCGCAAGTTCTTCAAGAACCGGAAACTTGCGGACGAATACGCCAAGCGGATGGAACGACGTTACCGGCGCGGAGAGCTTTCCCAACCGGAACCATCGCCAAAGGTCAGGCTAACGTTTCGGCAAGCCGTGGAGGATTGGAAGACCTTGCAACGCTTGAGGGTCAGCACGAGCAAGAAGCGGGAGATATCCCTTAAAACGGATGGATACCGTCTGAGAGCCGTACTGGCATTTCTCGGGGATGATGAACTGGCAAAGATCACCGAACCCCGTCTTGTGGAGTTTCAGGACTATCGCCACCAGCAGGGCAGAACGCCCGCGACAATCAACAGCGACATGAAGACCGTTGTGCAAATCCTCAATTGGGCTAAGCGCAACGGCCATATCGGGACCGTTCCCCGTGTCGAGCGGATACCGGAAGAACCGTCGAATACCGTCATTCCGACGCCGGCAGAAGTCGTGCAAATCATATCCAATCTTCCTGAAAGGCTCAGGCCGTTGGTGACGTTCATCGCGGAGACCGGATGCAGGTCAGGAGAGGCCTTCAACCTCACTTGGGATCGAGTCTCGATTTCCGATGGATATGCCGACTTCAAACCGAAAGATGGATGGACTCCTAAGACCAGGGCGTCGATCCGTCGGGTGCCTTTGTCCCGAAAACTGATCGGTATTTTGCGGCACTTGCCGAAAGATGGCGATTACGTGTTTCGGGGAAAGGTTCCCGACAGGCCGATCACGAACATCAAGAAGGCGTTCGACAAGGCCGTGAAGAAAGCGAACATCAAGCGCGATGGAAAGCCCGTCCACGTCACCCCGCATACGCTTAGAAAGGCCTATGCGACGTGGCAGGCGATTAACGGCAAGGTTCCCCAGAGAGTCTTGAAATCCCTGCTCGGCCATTCACCGACTTCCCAGGTGACTGACAGCTATTATGTCATCCCCCAGGAAGAGGCGATCAAATCGGCCGTGTTCGAACTGCCATTCCAAGCCCTGGAAGGAGGAAACGAAGGCTCGGGGAATGGCAACAAGGTGGCAACAGGCTAGAAAATGGATATGACCTCCGATCAAAGCCTTGCCTTAACAGGTTGCAAAGCGTAGTTTTCCGCCGCGCAGCACCCGTAGCTCAGCTGGATAGAGCGCTGCCCTCCGAAGGCAGAGGTCGCACGTTCGAATCGTGCCGGGTGCGCCAAATTTTTCAATAAGTTAAATATCACACGCCGCTCAAGTGGGTCCCAAATTTGCTTTTTTGGGACAAATTTGGGACACTTTGATTCGAGCTTGATCGGAGCAAGGCACATGGCGGCAATCGCGAAACGGGGGCCCTATCAGTGGCAGGCGAAAGTTCGCCGCCGCGGGTACCCGGTTCAATCCAAAACCTTCGACACCAAACGAGAAGCCGAAGCCTGGGCGAGCGTCATCGAGTCAGAGATGGCGCGGGGAATTTTCGTCGACCGATCTGCCGGCGAGAGAACTTCTTTGGAAGAGGTTATTGAGCGTTACATCAAAGAAACGGCACCGATGCACAAGGGCGCTGATGCCGAGGTTTCACGGTTGAACCGCTTCATAAGGGAAGAAGATGATCTGACCGTTCGGCGCATGGCGACCCTCCGAACGGAAGACTTCGAGCGCTATCGGGACAAGCGCCTCGAAACCGTTTCTCCAAGCACGGTCAAACGCGAGCTCAATCTTCTTCATGCCGTAATCGAGGGTGAACGAAAGAAGCTTGGCCTAGTTGAGAATCCGATCTCGGATGTCAAACGCCCACGGGTCAGAGACCAACGAGACGTCCGATTACAGGATGGCGAGGAAGAGAAGCTTCTGGCAGCACTGGATCAAGCGCGAAATCCATGGATCAAGCCAGCGACGATACTAGCATTGGAAACGGCCATGCGCCGAAGTGAGCTGCTTTCCATGAAGTGGGAAGACGTTGATCTTAAAACCAAGGTGGTGCGGCTCCATGACACCAAGAACGGAGACGCGCGAGAGGTGCCTCTGTCGCCGCGGGCTATAAAAGTATTGAAGGAATTACCGAGGAACATCGGTGGGGCTATCCTGGGGACGTCTGCCGAGGGATTGAAGAACGCGTTTGAGCGCACCCGAAAACGCGCCGGTATGGAACACTTCAATTTCCACGATTTGAGGCATGAAGCGACGAGTCGATTGTTCGAACGAGGTTGGAACGTTATGGAGGTCGCTGCCGTTACAGGGCACAAAGATCTGCAGTCGTTGAAAAGATATACAAATCTGCGGGCATCAGATTTGGCGGACAAACTAGCAAGGCAGCCTTTGCTGTAGAGCTACATCGATATGGTTGGATTTAGATCTCTCTTGCATTTCGCGCGGCGACAAGAGAAGCGTAAAAAGGGGTTTTGAGCGAGTTCACGCCCAGGTTCGGATAACTAGTTCTTCGGTCCTTGTGCGGTGTTGAGAACTGCCTGCCAACACGCTCGCTCTGCTAACCACCAAATGCTCACCGATCCCAGAATATATTTCATTGACCGAATGATGATTTGCATTGGTGAGTAGTATTTTTGCTCCCCGCTTAGCTGCGCGGTTTATTGAATCTCTTAACCTAATCTGATCTTCCCAAGAAAAAATTTTGTCGTTGTATTTTAGAAATCCATTGTGATTGTGCTTAACAGTGTAGGGGGGATCAACGAATACAAAATCACCGCGCCCTGTGGCGTCGATGGTTTTTTCGAAGTCCTGATGCAAGATGGTCGCGGTTGATAATGTGGAGCCAATATATGTGAAATCATCTGTTGGCAATATCACGTTTGTTTTCGTGCCAATCGGAACATTAAATTGATTTTGCTTGTTCACTCTATATAGGCCATTCCAGCATGTGCGATTTAAATAAATAAACCATGCTGCTTTTTGTATTTTATTTTTTGGCTTAGATTTTCGTACATCATAGTAATACTTTTTACAGTGTTTATTGTGGTGTTTGTTAAGTATCTTTTCCACCTCGGATGGTGCGTCTCGAAGCGCGATGTAGCAATCAATCAAATCATCGTTGATATCTGATAGTAGTGCACAATCAGGCTTAAGGGCGAAGTACACGGCCCCACTGCCAAGAAATGGCTCAACGTACCGATCGTAATGTTCAGGAATGAGTTCAAGAAATCGAGCGGCGAACCATCTCTTGCCTCCAGCCCATTTAAGGAATGGAGGCGCAGTAACATTTGTTCCAGAGTTCGAGTTTAAAGCAGGGCCGTTCATGCTGGACATAATCCCCACAAGCTTACGCGCTCATGACTTGATAGAACGTTGAGACGTCCCTGTAAGCCGAATGAAATTTGGTTATTGGAATTCAGCAGCTCAGGGTTTGTCTCTTCAATCGCGCTAACATCATCAAGTGACATCTCGATATCAGCCCAAAGATCACTCAGGGAAGACGGAGGGGAGCCGTATTCCCAAAGCCCCCGCGCCTCTCCAACCTTCTGCCACCAAAACTCAAGTAGCTCGGAGCCGATGCCAACCTTTAGAAGCAAGTCGTGTGCCGCACCTGTTGCCATCCGCAATAACAACACGGCTCGAGAAATTACCGAAAATGCATCAACATATGAGTTGCCTGGCAGCGTTGCTGAATAATTAAACAACAAAGGGTCCTCGGGGATTTCCTGTCGTAACAAGAATTCTCTTAGGCGCTCTGCCGCGGACGGTGGGACATTGATTGCGTTGATCAAGCTATCCACCATCGCAACGAATGCTGGCTCAGTCGGCTTCGGCGGTTTCCCTGTAATGCCTTGGAAGTGTCCTTCGATAGCCAAACGCAGCATGTGTTGGTCGATTTTTTCAAATGCGGACGCAGAACTAGGTTCAAGCAAATTCCATATATCACGCATCAACGCGAGAGCGTCGTTGGGGGGTGTCGTCCACGTCGATGGGATGCCATCTGGTCGATAGCTCGATTCGTTTCTGGCGTCACGATCTCTAGTCACGAATTGTAGATCCATGCCCCATTGGAGAAACCAGCTTTTTGCTTGGGGGGCTAATGCGGAGATGCCACCTCTCGGCTCAAACCAATCAGATAGAGCAAAGCCAAAAGGGCGAACAATTGACGCAAACAAGGCCCCTGAATCTTGCAGCTCGGACCAGTGCTGGAGGGCTAGCCAAGAGACTACGTGAGTAGATAATCCAGTGCGAAGCCTGCTGGTAGTGTTTGGTGACGGAACTACGAAGTGTTTGTTGTTGAAAACACCAATGCCGTTACCGGCCAACAGGGACATAGCGGCGCGTAGTTCGGCGTAATATCCTAAATGTAGTGCCCGATGTGCGTCGCCCGCGATTAGGCAGGCGAATGCCCTTCCTAAATAACTCCAGCCGTCGTTCGCATGTAGGCACGTGCTCGCAGCTATGTACTGTGCGAGATTGCGTTTATGGGTCGCGCTATTGGGCTCTGATTCACGCAGTCGTGCTATTACGTCGTTTACATAACGGTTTGTTGTGCCGATCCACATCGACCGTTTCAAAAATGGTTTTAGCCCCGCCATCGTCCGCTCAATATCAGAACGAGACAATGAGCTAATTGTGGCCTTATCTGTATTGCTGAAATTCGCGCTCATGATTTTCCAATGAGCCGCTTAGCTGTCTTGCCGATCTCGGAATCGAACCCAGCCAAATGTTCCAACAATTGTGTCCGTAATTCTTTGTAGCCGCCGCTGCCCCGGAATACCAATTTAGAGCGACGGACATCTTCTTCCAGGCCGGGCGTCGCGCTTGTGCGCCAATCAAAAGATGAAAGGTTGGTTCCCAAATCTTTTATAAATTTCGAGAAATTTTGTTTGGCGATGCTCTCAAGAAATATCGGAATTGAATGGATCGGATCAGACGATGCGCGTTCATTTGGCCGCCACTCATTCAGTTTAAGTTTTGCAGCGTATAAATAAAAAATATCATTGAGTATCTGCAAAAATCCACGCACGCCCTGATCGGTGTTTATCAGCGAGTATGGGCCATAAAAAGCAAGGTCTTCATTTATTAGTTTAGCGTCTTCGGCATGTCTCGCTTCAGGTTTCTTCCCGGACCTGAGATTGGTCGCCCAATCCTCTTTGCTGGCAGCAACGCCATCCTTAAATGCGTTCCATGCAAAAATTAGGAATGCTGCTTGTTGAGCGCGGTTCCAACCTAGAACCTCGTCTTCATTGGTTCCTCGGCCGCCGAATAGCCCGCCTGCCAAACTCGAACGTGATCGCTTGTCCCAAGCGCGAACAAGGCTGGCCATCAGTGATTTGATCCAGGCGCTCTGGCTAACCCAAGGGTTTTGCCTTTCGCCAAGCATATTGATGCGGTCATACCAAGGGCTGTCCGGATACGACCACATAATTTCGGTTAACTCTTGTGCTCGTGTCTCTCGATAAATTGGATGCCCTTCTGCTCGTTCCAACCAGTCTTCACTTCTAAGAAGTGGGTACAGGTCAAAAGCCAAGCTGGCATTGATCCTCTTTGGCTTAATGTTGATTGTCCAAAAGAGATACGCTTGCCAACTGATATCAAGGCCAACGAACGCTACAACAGGAAGCTCGAAATTCGCGAGACTGGATGCCTTGTCGAAGGCCCAAAGGCGATGTTGTCCGTCGATTACCTCGAATGGAGGAAGTTTTTTAGGGGACCAACTTGCTTCCCACTTCTCATACGGCAACTGTAATTTCGGCCCAGCAGCAGTCTCTTCAATCGTCACCAAGTCTTCTTTGGCAACGTTGCTATTGTTCCGTTTGCTTCCGTCCGTAAGAACATTGAGAACGATCGCAGTTGGCAGCCAGCCCGGTTTGCGAAGGTCGCTAAATTCACCGCTAGCGCGTTTTGTTTCGCTGAGGGTCGACCACGGGTAACCAAACTCCACAAAGCGACCGATCTCTTCAGACCTTTCAGGATCATGTTGGCGCTGAATTCCAAGATCTTCCGTTCGTGAGGCAGCGCCCTTCGCGACTCTTCTGGATATTCCTGACAGACTGCGAAGTTCACGTGCTGGTAACGAAAATAAGTAGAAGTGTTGCGGCGGCTTAGAGCGATACTCCTTAGGGTCGAAGCTAATTTTATCCCACCCGGGTAGCCACTGATGCACGGTCAGCGCCGGTACTGTCCGTGGAGGGGTGCGTTTAGCCACTTTTCTGATCCTTCAATTGTCCTTGGCGGCATTGGCTAGCCAGGAAATCGCCTCACCGAGTCGAATACTACAAAAATTAGCAAGCACAAGCCCAGGTTTCTTTGGGTTTCATGCAGCCTTACCTAAGGTTGGATCTTGACGTGGCCCTGTTCTGAGTTCGACCGCGGGGATAGCTGGGATGGGCGCTCTTATGATTGGTGATGCCCCAGGTAGAGGCTATCCCCCCTTTCTTACCGATTGAGTGCGAAGCGCGAAGTCGGTCTTGCCAAGATCCTGTCGGCGACCGCCTTTCAGTTGAGCATTCCGCATTCGCGTTGTCTGCGAAACCGAGCGGCATTTTGTGTTTAACAAAATGTACTGCTCGCTCCCAGTCCCTTCTATTCACTCAAATTCCCGGAACTTCTTGAAAATGCGGCAAGTAGACGATGTACGATTAAGCCTGCCGTGCGAATTAAATGCACGCACCTCTGTTGGGCCGTGCACACACGCCAGAAGCCCGTGCACACATGCTCGTTGCGGATGCACGCAATCAAATTCGAGGTGCACACAGGCTTTGTACATCTGCACACCGTTCCTCGTTGGCGCTTGGTGCGGACGACACCTTTCCACCTGACCCAATTGGCATAGGCTTCGGTCGGCGCCTTTCCATCATGGAAAGGGCCGGGCCGTTAGGCCGCCAATTGGGAGCTGGCTTGAGGGCGCGGCTCCACGGGCGCGCTTCGGCGCGTATAGTGGTAGACCGATTGCCGGTGTTCAGGAGGAAGGGTTCGTCACGGTCATGCTCTCCTCCTCAAGACATGCGCCGACAGATTTATGCACGGTTTTCCCGGGTTTCCGAGGCAACTACCGGCAGAGAATATAGGTAGATACAGGGTTGTGTGAGTTGTCGCACGTTGCGTCGCCGGTGGCAGTGTGACCAAACGCACGTATCCCCGTTAGAAGATGCACGTGGAAAACTATCTTCGTGCCACTGGCGGAAGGCTGGGCCAAAGATCAAGGCCAGCAGGATTGCCAAGCTTGTTCAGACGCTCGTCTATCCGAGCAGCTGGGTAGACGGCTAGGACAGAACGCAACGTCTTGAGAAAGTCCCGTCGGAAATGCCTTACGTTCTTGTAGCCCGCGCCGAACTGGTCGTGCAGCGATGACCAAGGAACGAAGTTTCGTGCATTAATGCGCCAGAGCCGCTGCGCCAACCAAACGTAGGTATCGAGGGCCAAGGCCGAGTGCTGGATCGCGTGAAGCGCCTCTTTATCGAGCGGTACGGCGGCGCGTTTCAGCGTTTCGAAGTAGTCAGACGACAGGGTGAGATAGGTGGGCCAGAGAACTCTCTTTCGGTCTTCAGGCATCCACCACAAATCGAACCCGGATATGAGCTGAGTGTTGACCTGCGTCGACCCAGTAGCAAAGCGAATGGTCGCTGCCGCCAACGCAGAGACTTGGGTCTTAAACGAATAAATATCGCGGCTGTTTGGGGGGCGTCCGATCAGGCTCCGAACCGTTGCGGTCATGCTGCGCTCCAGATGGATAACAGAGGAATTGGTGCGTACGGCCTCTGTGCTGATGTGAATGAGCATCAACCTTGCGCGGGCACCAAAGGGAAGTGGAAGCGCTCTCCATATCTCCATCTCTGGGTCAAAGGCTTGCCCGGCCTCTACCAAAATTGAGGTGAATCCGTTCTTCTGCTCCCAAGTTCGGCGTTCTATGGGCTGCCGGCGCTGTGGAATGCCAACTTGGCAGAGAGTTGAATGGAGGAAAGAAAGATCTTCGGATTGCCCCGATCTAAGGCGCGCTGCGGTCATGACAATTCGCTTGAGCCTTGGTTCCATAGGGATGTGTGGCATCTATCGGATCCTATTTGATCTGACGTGCCGCAAATTTTCTCGGACGTCCTCGCCCACCACCTGAGGGCGCGAATGTAATCACTTGGGCGTCCAACCAAGACTCGACTTCGTCTGCTCTGTAAACTGCGGACTTACCGATGATTCGATATTTCGGCCCTCGGCCTTGGCTTGCCATATGGGCGAGCGTTGAGAAGCTAATAGGGTAGTGGCTAGCGACTTGTTTCCGTGTGAGGTATTTCGGCATTTCAGTTCATCCTGATCGAATTAAGTGGAGTTCGATCAAGGTGGCTGCGATTGGATGCGGTCGCTATCAAGCTAATCCCAGCATTGATTGCGTTGACGAGAAGGGAAACTTAAGAGGCGAAAAATGCCAATCCATGAGAGGGCCAAAGGACACAAGATAGATGGTGATCCAAACGAGGTCGGGCTGCTGGATGCTGCGTTAGTCGCTCTGCGCCTCGCCCATTCGTATGAGGGTGAGTATGAGAGGCTGGGGACTCACGCGGATGCCTATTCAGTGTTTTTACGTACTACTGAAATGCAAATTGAATATTGTCGCGCGATCCGAACGCTAGCCATTGGCGGTTTGGTGCGACCGGCCATCGGAATGCTCCGCTCGCTGCTGGAGGTTACGGCGTTTTTCGCTTGGGTTGCGGATGACTTTGATGGACGGAAAGAACGGTATCTAGACGGGAGAAGGCCTAGCATTCAAAAAATGTTCGCCGAGTTAGGTTGGTCCAGGGCCTACAAGCGTCTTTATGTTCCTCTAAGTCAGAGTGCGCATGGCTTTTTTGCGACTTCCGGTCTTCATTTGGAAGTTCGAGATCTGGGCTCCGAAGTTGATTGGGAAGACCGGCTGTTAAACCTGATGATCTCGGACGAGGGGCAGAACGCTGAGCTTTGTGTGCGTGGAGTATTTGAGAGGACGTCCGAGAGTTTGTTGGCAGAATATGGCCCAGTTGTTTCAATGCATGCATTTGATTTTGTCATGACATTTTTGATTAGAGCCTGTGGGCCATATAGCGACTCTTGTGTTTGGTGGCCAAATAACGCCATGCGAATGGAAGTATTTGATGAAGCTGCGCTCCCACTGCATCACCATTCCCACGTCTTTTGGTACGGCGAGAAGAAATCGCTCGTTGTCCATCAAATTGAAAATGCTTATCCGGTGATGCCGTAACAACTCAGTTTTCTAAGTGAATACGCGACAGCTTTGCAACGAAGTCAGCGCGATTTTATTCGAGCGATTAATGAAAATACTGGCATGTCTCGGATTAGATTAGGTCGAGTAAACGTATACCGAGCCAAATTTCTGACTGATGAAGTTCATTTTCTATTCGCCTGTTATCTGGCCCGCGTGAGGGCCACTCTCAGTTCTTCATGTAGTTTTTCGATATGTCTAGCAATCGTGCCTTCGCCGATACCTGGCTCAAAAATCTCCCGGATTAGCCGTGCTGCGTACGAAGTTCCACCATTCCTTGGAAGGTAGAAGTTCGCCTCCACTAATTTATCCAGGGCACTGCAACAGTAGTCGACAGCGTTTGAGGTGCCTAATGGGTGTCCGGATCGTTCATCTTTGTCTAGGCGTGCGCGGATGTCGCGATGAAAGAGGTCGGGAACTCCGCTCTCAGTTTCCATGCAATACCGGATCGCCAATGGAGCAGTGATCGTTATCTGGCCGACAAATTTTACCACTTCGGGGAAGACGCCACTCGTCCTCAGGAGTGTAGAAAATTCTCGGTAGTATGCGCTTGGTGGGCAGTCAGTCTTTATCAGCGCGTGATCGAGTTTTCTCTTCCAAACCTTTGCATCGTCGGTCACCCAGCTCAGGAAAACGCGATCAACAAGCAAGAGTCTATTCACGGGGTGATATGAGTCAGAAAGTTCTTGCTCGTGATTTGAATCTCCTGCCCGAAGGAAGGTGTCACGATAGAACGCCTCAACTTCGACGTGCTCAGTCGCGTCCGGGTTCCGGAAGACTCTCTTGTCACCGTCCAACCAACGACAAAGGAAATCGACGGTGATCTCATCTTGTGAACGATCGGAAATTCGTGAGAGTTCTCTTCCGATTTCCAACACGAGGTAGGGGTGGTTCATGTGTTGTCCCATCCAAAAAATTTGGGACAATTTTGGGACACTCAAGCCGAATTATCCAGCATCAACCGGAATTGGTCGATACTACATAGCATCGTAATTTCAATGCATTAAATCGCATCCTGACGCATTTTAATGTATCTTGATCGCCCTCCGAAGGCAGAGGTCGCACGTTCGAATCGTGCCGGGTGCGCCATTTTCACCTGACTCAGATGGTTTGTTTGCTTCCACCCCGGCTTTGGGGAAAGCCTTGGCGTCCTGTGATCTGAAACCGAAAAACCTTCGTACATAGGTCAAACAGTCACAGATAGAGGCGGTTTCTTGTCGCCGGATTCGACGTGCGCACCCTTTTTTCATTCATTCTTGCCCTTTTGACCGCGATCTCCATCCGTGAACCGGCGGCGTCCGGGCCCGCGCCCGCGCCCGGGCCCGGGTACGTGGCGGTTGCCGATTTGTCCGTGCCGGGCGTCCCGGCCGTCGCCGGAGACGAAATCCTGTTCGACGTGCGCCGCAACGGAAAGCGCGTTGGCTTTCATCGTGTCCGATTTGATCGGGCCACCGACGGGTTGATCGTCAATTCCCTGTTCCAGATCGAAATCTCGTTTCTCGGCCTGACCGTCTACCGCTATCGCTACGATTCCCGCGCGGTATGGAAAGGGGGTGACCTCGAATTTATTCGGGCGACCGTGGATGACGACGGGGCGACGTCCGAAGTCCAGGGCCGTCGGGTCGCCGACCGGTTCCTGATCCAGGCGGGAGACGACGCCTATGACACTGCCGCGCCGGTCTTTCCGACCAATCATTGGAACCCGGGCGTTCTCGGTCAGGGGCGTGTCTTGAATACGCTGACCGGCCGGATCAACGACGTTCGTATCGAGGCCCAAGGCCAAGAACCGGTCGCCACGGAACAAGGTGAAGTTTTCGCGACGCGATATGCCTACACGGGCGATCTCGAGACCGAGGTCTGGTACGACGTGGACGGCCGGTGGGTGAAAATGCGGTTCAAGGGGCGTGACGGCTCCACTCTGGAGTACGAATGCCGCCGGTGCCTGATCGGTGGCACCGCATCGTGATGACCCACCCCGATCACCCTAAAATCGCTTGGATCACCGGGGCAGGCAAAGGCATCGGCCGGGCCTTGGCCCTGCGC
>MDTG01348923.1_pt1 | contig 14394 bp, 9 predicted proteins | sample 811421 | NCBI WGS metagenome assembly MDTG01 (sample SAMN05326645, study PRJNA326480) | marine metagenome | isolation source: seawater | place: Pacific Ocean: South East | collected 2011
AAATTCCTATCAATGTCTATAAATTTTGAACAATCTATATTTTTACCTGATAATAACAAAATTATATTAGGTAATGGTAGTGATTTACAAATATATCACGATGGTAGTAATAGTTATATTAATGAGTCAGGTACTGGAGATTTGTTAATTAGAGGTATTAATGTTCAAATTTCTAATACTTCGGATGTAAAAATGTTTAGAGGTGTATCAGCAGGAGAAGCTATACTTTATTATAACAACTCTAAAAAGCTTGAAACAACAGGTACAGGAATAACAGTAACTGGAGGTGTTAATGCAACATCATCTTCAGATTTAGCTGGAGCAAATATGTCGGCAGGTATTGCAATGGGGACTAATGCTATTACAGGAATGGCTGACCCATCATCAGCTCAAGATGCTGCAACAAAAGCATATGTTGATAGTCAAATTTCTGGTGTTCCGCAAGGAACAGTAACGTCTGTTGCTACTGGAACTGGATTAACAGGAGGAACTATCACGTCTTCTGGAACCATATCTGTTGACTCTTCTGTTGTATTAACTAATAACACGCAGACAATTTCAGGAGCCAAAACTATTTCTGACACTTTAACAATGAGTGCTGATATAGATTTTGAAAACAGTAATGCTTCTATATTATTGGGAGCTTCAAGTACACTTCAGGTAGATGGTGATGCAGGAGTTGGAAAATATTTAAAAAGTGTTTCGGGAGGATTACAATGGACTGCCATAACTCAAAATGCTGGAACCGTTACCTCTGTAGGTATTACAGCTGGAGCAGGAATTAGTGTTTCTGGATCACCAATAACATCTTCAGGAAATATTACTGTAACTAATACTATAACTGATAACAATCAATTGTCAAACGGAGCAGGATATACAACAAATGCCGGTACCGTTACATCAATAGCAACTACATCACCTATTACTGGTGGTACAATAACTGGTTCAGGAACAATAGCTTTAGACCAGTCAGCTATAACAAGTTTATCTAATTTAGTTGAAACAGGAACGGTAACTGGAGGAGTTTGGAATACTAATACTCAGTTAAACAAAACATCTTCATCAGCTGGAGATTATCAAGGAGAGGTTGTTTACTGGGCGTCAAGTACAGTGGTAAAATCAAAAGTATATGTTTATTCTGGAGGTGACTGGGTTGCCGCAGATGCAGATGCTGAATCTACATCAAAAGGAACTTTAGCTATTGCTCTAAATAGTGGTACATCTTCATCAGTTGGTATGCTAACAAGAGGAACATATACATTAATTGACTTAGGAGATGATGGAGACATATTACATCTTTCCACAAGTCCTGGTAGTTTAGTGGTTGAGCCACCAAGTGGCTCAGGAGATGTGGTAAGAATAGTTGGTCAATTACTGGATAGTTCTAATGGTCAAATATTTTTTAATCCAGACAATACTTATATAACACTTTCATAATATGTCTATAGCAAACGTTAGTGGTATAGCTATAGATGGAATATCAGAAGTAAATAATTACACTAAAGCTCAAATAGATAAAATAAACAATGCTGATTTAGGTTCATCGTTTAGCACAGACTTTTCTTTAGACTTAAATGGAAGCACTCAATATGTTAATTTAGGAGATTTATCTTCAACAATTTTAGAACCTACACAATCTTCTGTTAACACCAGTGGAATATCTTTTACTTCTTGGGTTTATATTGACACTACTTCTGGTAATGCTATTTACAACATAGGTAATTCTGGCACAAATAACTATGGCGGATTTAAGGTTATTGTAAATGGTAATGGAGCTTTTGTGCTTCACGTTATGGGATTAAATGCAGGATTTTCTGGAGCTGGAAGTAATAATAGGAACACAATAAGAACAGCAAACTCAACTATAGCCGCAGGGCAGTGGTATCACTTAGCGGCTGTAATACCAGCAGGTAGTCTTGGTACTACACAAAACAGAAACAATTGGGTTCTTTATATAAATGGGTCGGCATATTCGGGAACTTACACCAGGTCTGGAAATCAAAATGTTACTTTAAATTATGTTGGCAATAGTAGTCTTGGGGCTTGGACAAGGTCTTCACCAGCAATAGGTAGTCCTTTTGATGGAGAGCTAAATAATTTAGCAATATTTAACACAGGATTAGACGCCTCAAATGTTGCTGCTATTTATAACTCTGGAGCACCTATTGATTTAAGTACAAATTCAGGAAATTATACTCAGTCTTCTAATCTTGCGGCATGGTGGAGATTTAATGAAGGTTCTGGAACTTCATACACAGACAGTACAGGTAATGGCTTTACAGGCACAGGGGTTGGGTCACCTACATATAGCACAAATGTTCCAACATAATTATATAAATAAATATTTATTATCTTTGTGTTTTATTAACCTTTAAATATAATTAAATGAAAAAATTAACTGATAACGAATTAACACTATTACAAGATTTACAAAAAGAATTTACCCAAGCAAAATTAGATTTAGGAAACACGCTTTTACAACAAAATAATCTAATGAATACGGTAAAAGAAATTAGAGAAAAATTTTCAGCTCAAGAAAAAGTTTTGATGGAAAAATACGGAGAAGATGTAACCATTAACTTAGAGTCTGGAGAAATTACTGATAAAGAATCTGAATTAAAAAAAGTAGAAACAGAGTAAAATAAAAATGTCGCAATATGGCTGAAATTAAAAACACGACTGCTTATCCTACAGTCACTCCAAATGCAAGTGATTTATTAATAGCAACGGATGTAAGTGACAACAATAAGACAGTAACCTTTTTAGTCAGCGACTTACTTGCTGCTGGAACCGTACTACAAGATTTACAATCCGTTTTAAATACAGGTAATACTGCTATTCAAAACATAAATCTTACAGGAACTATAAACCTCAGCGGAGTATTAAACTTTTCAGCTACGCAAGGTATTACAATAGCAAATGCTACTGGTACTGCTGGTCAGGTTTTAGCAAAAAATGCAACAAACACAGGAATGGTATGGACCAACCAAGTTGGTTCAACCCTTACCTGGCAAGAAGTTTTAGATAACGGAAATTCAGCGACATCAAACCCATCTTTAATTGGTGTATTAACTATTGACGATGGTGGTGTAATTGGACAAGGAGGATTAGCTTTAACGGGCACAACCACTTTAGTTGTAGACGGAACAACTACTTTTAGAAATCATGTTACATATGACGATGGAAGAGATGTTAATTTTTCTGCTACATCACAAATAAATGTAAATTCTACTTTTGGAACTGCTGGTCAGTTTTTAGCAGTAAATGCAGGTGCTACAGGAATGGAGTGGACATCAGCTCCTACACAAACAACACCAAATCTTTCAGCAGTATTATCAGCAGGTAATTCAACTGGTGGTGTAACGATGAGTTTTGTAGATTCGGATTTAAGTATGGATAGCGATTCTACAATTACATCTGCTGCATTAGCTTCGTTTACTAATCACGCATCTTTTTCAGGAACAGGATTATCAAATACAACCTCTGGTATTAATTTAGCAGGTTCAGTAACTGCTGGTGTATCTGGTATAGGTCTTAATGGTCAGGTATTAACCTGTATCATTGATCCAGTAAGCGGTGCCCAAACAGTAGGGTGGGCAAGCGCAGGAGGTTCACAAACATTACAAAATGTTTTAGACAATGGTAATCAAGCAAGTGCTCTTGTAGGGCAGGCAAATATTGCTATAACAGGAAATGCAACCAATGTAGCTTCTGCAAGTAATGGTATTGTTGCTATCAATGACGGTATGTTATACCTTTTAGGTAATACAGAAATATATTTAGGGACTGATGTAGGAACAGCCGGACAGGCTTTAGTTTCTGGTGGACCAAACGCATTACCACAATGGGCAACTGTAGGTGGTGGTGGTTCAGGTACAGTAACTTCTGTCTCCGGAACAACTTTACCAATTCCTAATATTAGTAATTATATTAGTATTGGTACAAACCAAACAACACCAGCTCCTGTTATAAGCTCAAACTTAGTTACTGACGGTTCAGTTTCAGGTCTTAATACCGATTTTTATAATGCTTCTGGAGCATTTTCAGTTCCAGAAGGAGCAGATTGGGACTTTACAGTAACTAAAGCATCAACTGTTGTAACTGTTGAGTTGGGTGATAACTCGTCAACTCCAAGAACAACCTCATTTAGCTTAACAGAAGGTACCGGAATTGGCCTAACACAAGCAGGTAATGATGTTACAATAGCATATACAGGGAGCGCTGGTATTACATCTTTAGGATTAGCATCTTCTACATTAGACTTAACACAGACTGTACCTAACACAAATCCAGCTACTACTAATGGTAATATTGATATTAATTTATCATCAACAGCTGTTACTCCTGGTACTTATACTCTTGCTTCAGTAACTGTAGATGCTTATGGAAGAATAACAGGCGCTTCAAGCGGAAGTGATAATAACACTACTTATGATTTAGGTAGTGCGCAAGCAACTAATGATGTAAATATAAATCTTACTGGTTCTGACGGTTCTACTGACACTGTTAAGTTAGTAGCAGGTACCAACATTACACTTACAGATAATAGTTCTGGTGAAGTAACTATTGATGCAGCAAGTGCTGCTGGATTAACATCATTTGGAATAGCTACTGATCCAGGAAGTACAGCGGGAACAGTAGATGTAACAAACAATACATTAACATTTAAAGAACAAGTAAATGATATAGATGGTGTTAATTATAATTACATAGCTCAAGATATTAGTGCTACTAATATATTAACAACTGGTTTGAGCGCAGACACATCTGGTTTAACTGCTACAACAAAACTAACACACTATTTAAGAGCTGATAATACATGGGCTGCACCAGCAGGTTCTGGTACAGTTACAAGTATAGGTTTGGCATTAGGAACAGCCGGTACTGATATATCTGTATCAAATTCTCCAGTTACAGCAAGCGGTAATATAACTTTAGACATTCCAACAGCATCGTCTGCAAACAGAGGTGCTTTATCAAGCGCAGACTGGTCTACATTTAACAGTAAAGAACCAGCTTTAACAAAAGGAAACTTAACAGAGAATAATTCTGCAATATTAACAATAACGAATGGATCAAATGCTGTAATAGGTTCTGGAACAAGTATAGAAGTAGCACAGGCTTCTAATTCAACAAGCGGATATTTATCTTCAACTGATTGGCAAACATTCAACGGTAAAACTTCAAACACAGGAACGGTTACAAGTGTTGGTTTAAGTTATACAACAAATGGTGGTTCAGCTGCTGACGGTAATCCTGCTTTTATTGTTTCTGCAAGTCCTGTAACCACAAGCGGAACTATTGATATAGATGCTCAAGGTACAGCGGCTCAATATATAACTGGGCAAGGTAAATTAGCTACTCTTCCTTCTGCTGGAACAGGAACAGTAACTTCTGTATCAGCAGGAACTCTTGATGGCGTATCATTAACCATTACAAATCCTTCTACTACTCCATCATTATCAATAACTAATTCAGACAAAGGTTCAGACCAAAACATATTTAAAACTGTAGCGGTATCAGGTCAAAACAATATAGTAGCTGATACTAATGCAGACACCCTTACTTTTGCAGCAGGAACGGGTATTACTTTAACTACTGATTCCACAACTGACACATTAACAATAAATGCTACCAATAACGGAACAGTAACATCAGTAACAGGAACCACACCTATATCTTCTTCGGGTGGATCAACTCCTGATATTTCAATAGCAACAGCAGACGCAACTACAACAGGAGCTTTATCATCTACAGATTGGAATACATTTAATAATAAAACATCTAACTTAGGAACAGTTACTTCGGTAGACGTAAGTTATAACACAACAGGTGGAAGCGCTGTAGCTGGCGCTGCTGCATTTACAGTTACAGGTGGGGCTATAACAAGCTCTGGAACTATAGCATTAACTTCTGATGGAACCTCAGCGCAATACATTGACGGAACAGGTAAACTTGTTGATTTTCCAACACTCACATCTGGAACAGTTACATCGGTAGGAATAAATGCAGATAGTGGAGCTGGAACTGGTATTACAACTTCAGGAGCATTTACTTTTAGTGGAGGAACTCTTATTTCTACTTCTGTTACAGGTAATACAGTAACATTTAATCATAGTACAGTAACAAGAACTAACGGCACAAGCTCTTCTACTATTTCCGTAGGAGGGAACTTTGACGTTATAGATTCAATAACATCAAATGCAACAGGACACATTTCTGCTGTAAACACAAAAACTGTTACACTACCAGAAGAATATCAGGGAGCTACTGGAGCATCAAATGGAGTGGCTGGATTTGTGCCGCAGCCATTAACAGCTACTGACGATCAATCTAAATATTTAAAAGGAGACGGAACTTGGAGTGTTAGTGGATTAGTTACAAGTATTGTGGCCGGTACAGGAATATCGGTTTCTGGCGCTACAGGAAATGTAACTATAACCGCATCTAATAACGGAAGCGTTACCTCTGTTAATTTAACAGGAAACTCAGGAACAGGTACAGCAATAACAGGAAGCGGAACATTTGATATAGATGGTATAACTACTGCTTCTTCAGGCTCTACAACTAATCATTTTAATGGAATAAGCACAACTGCAAATAATTTTGATTTAGACATTAGCGGTTTTGCTATACCAGATGAAAATGAATATTGGTTCTATAGAGCTAATAGTGGAACTGGTACATCTGCTATGGGGTTACAAAAAAGTATTGTTTATGGATATGATGATGCTTACAAGAGTTTAGCGGTAGCAAATGGAGAGGTTGGCAAAGAAGGTTACACTTTAGTTTTAGGAGCTTCTGCATCTTCCAGAGCATATATATTTAATGCAGGAAATACAACATACAGATGGAGTAATGTAGATGCGGCAGGAACCACTGACTCATCAACAAACTCTATATTTATTGGTGCTAATGCGGGTGCTGCGGCTGCAACCAATGCTGATAATATAGGTATCGGTTCAAATGCCTTATTAGCATCTACTAATGGAGCAAGTAATATAGCATTAGGAACAGATTCAGGTAAAGCATTACTTGCGGGAGCAAGAAATATATTAATAGGAAAAAGTGCAGGACAATCACTTGTAGCTTCTGATGACAATATAGCAATAGGAGACCTTTCTTTATCAACAGCAAATAGTGCAGATGCAGACCAAAATATTGCATTAGGTAAAAACACATTATCTACATTAACGACAGGAGCAAGAAACATAGCTATAGGACATCAAACACTTGCAGATGGGGTGCTGGTTCAAACAGATAATATATTCTTAGGGTATCAAGCAGGTATGGAAGCCTTTGGTGGAGCAGATATTGGTATTGGTTATCAAGCTCTTCTTTATGGATCAAACTCAACTCCAAATGTAAATACTAACGAAGAAACAGGAAGAGTAGCTATCGGATACAAAGCATTAGCAGGAGGCTCAGGAACTGCTGTGCAAGGAATTGGAAACGTAGCTTTAGGAGGTCATGCGGGAGAGTTTAATGCGACATCAGTGGTTGGTGGTGCTGTTTATGTTGGTCATTATGCTGGTAATAATACCAATGGTTTAACAACAACTGGATTTGGTCAAGTAGCAATAGGTAAAAATGCAATGAAGTTTACTGTAACAAGTCAATCTATTGCAATAGGATACCTTGCAATGGAAGATGCTGCTTCGCCAACAATAGGAGGTAATTCCCATGTTGCTATTGGTAAAGGCGCAATGCGTACTGCAACAGTAACTGGTAATAATAATATAGCTATTGGAACGGACGCAAATTCCAGCACTGCAAATGTTGTTTCTGCTGTTGTTGCATTAGGATATCAATCAAAAGCCAAAGGTACTTGTACTATAGCTATAGGTTGTCAAGCTTCTGCTGGAGATGATGCTTCAAGCACAGACAGTATAGCTATAGGTAACGATTCTAACACAGCAGGAACTAAATCAATTTCCATAGGACGTAATGCTTCAACAACAGGAACACACTCAATAGCTATAGGTGATAACGCACAAGTTATTGATAATTACAGTGTAGCAATTGGAGCAGGTGCATCAACTAATGCTGCAAATCAGCTTGCTTTTGGTACAGCAGCTCAAAACTTAGGTTCTGTTGTAACACAAACTATAACTCCAAATAAAACTTGGGAGGTAAGAATAAATGGAGTTAACTACTTAATACCAATAGTAGCAGCACCATAAATTAAATTAAATTGAATGAGAGTAGAATTAAATGAAGAGTCTATTAAACATATAAACCGCTTATTACAATCACTACCAATTAGTACATTATCTATAGTAGAAGAAATTACAGCGGAGATAAACAAAGGTTTAGTAGAAGATAAAAAATAAAATAAAATGGATATAAGAAAGATTTCCATTGGTTCTGATTATAAATCAGGTTCAATGCACTATATAGTTGGCCAGCCCGTTCTGGGAGGAGAATACAAAATACATTTAATACAAGCAAAAGAAGATAGTCAGTCTTATAAATTATGGGTAATTAAAAACGAAGAACTATTTGTTTGGAAAGAGTTTTTATACACACTACCTATAACCTTAGAATATAATATAAATTTTTAATGAGGTCTATATATTCTTTTATTGTTGAGCCAGTTAACAATAGCAGGTATAACAATACAAAAAAATTAGGTAATGTAGAGTTGGTAACAAGTGTATCTGAAGAAGACCATGTATCTTCAAACAGATTAGCTGTCGTAAAAGAATTGCCTCTAAATTACACAGGAGAAGTAAAAACAGGAGATACGTTGTTAGTTCATCATAATGTATTTAAGTTTTATAATGATATGAAAGGTAAAAGAAAAAGCGGCAAAAGTTATTTTAAAGAAAATTTATTTTTTATAGATGAAGATCAGTTTTTTATGTATAAAACCAACGATACCTGGAATGCTCATGGAAAATATTGTTTTGTAAAACCAATACCTACAGAAGATTCTTTAATTTTAAAAAACACAAAATACGAGCCTTTACAAGGAATTATAAAGTATAATAATGAACAACTAAAAAAACTTGGAGTGGATATAGGTGATAAAGTAATCTTTACGCCAAATAGTGAATATGAATTTGAGGTAGAAGGTGAGTTACTTTATCGTATGTTTACAAACAATATAACAACAATATTAAATGAATAATAAAGAGCTTAAATTACAAATAATAGAGGCAGGTGAAAAAGCTGTAAAGCAATTGGTTAAGGTAGCTAAAGAAGAGATAATAAAGTATGATAAAGATGATGAGTTAGCTGCTGATAGATTAAAAAACGCAGCGGCAACTAAAAAGCTGTGCATTATGGATGCATTTGAAATAGTAAAAAGAATAGAAGAAGAAAGAAATTTATTAGAAGGAAAAGTTATAGAGTCTAAAAACAATACACCAAAAGGATTTGCAGAGTCACGATCAAAATAAATTATATAGGCTTTTACCTAATTTTGTTCCTTCAGGAATTATTAAAAGAAAAAATAAGGCAAAAACATGGGAATATGGATATAACGAAAAGTACGATGTAGTTGTTATATCAAAAGACGGAACTATAGGAGATGTTTATGAAATAAGCGGTGTTAGAATAGCTTTGCCTGCTACTCCAAAGATATTATACAATTCACGAGAAAAACAAAAAGACCAGTGTTGGAATCCAACATTATTACCTAAGCCGCTAAAAAGAATACAGTCAATATTTCAATGGCACAACACTCCATCAGATTTTAAAAACGAATGGGTAGATTATATTGAAAAAGAATTTGACAAAAGAGAAGAAGGCCTGTGGTTTATGAATAACGGTATACCTACATATATAACAGGAACTCATTATATGTATTTACAATGGACTAAAATAGATGTAGGTAATCCAGATTTTAGAGAAGCTAATAGAATATTTTATATATTTTGGGAAGCGTGTAAGGCAGATAAAAGAAGTTTCGGTATGTGTTATTTAAAAATAAGACGTTCTGGTTTTTCTTTTATGAGTTCTTGCGAAGGTGTAAATCAAGCTACAATAACAAGAGATGCTCGTATTGGCATACTGTCTAAAACAGGAGCTGATGCAAAAAAAATGTTTACTGACAAAGTTGTTCCTATATCTAACAACTACCCTTTCTTTTTTAAACCTATTCAGGATGGTATGGATAAGCCAAAAACAGAATTAGCATACAGAGTACCAGCATCTAAGATTACTAAAAAAAATATGTACTTAACCGAACAAGATGAGTTAGAAGGACTTGACACAACTATTGACTGGAAAAACACCTCCGACAACTCATATGATGGTGAAAAATTACAATACTTATTACATGATGAAAGCGGAAAATGGGAAAAGCCAGAAAATATTTTAAATAACTGGAGGGTAACTAAAACTTGTTTAAGATTAGGTAGCAAAATTATTGGAAAGTGTATGATGGGGTCTACCTCAAATGCTTTAGATAAAGGAGGTTCTAATTTTAAAAAATTGTATGAAGACTCAGACGCAACAAAAAGAAATCAAAATGGACAAACAAAATCTGGCTTATATAGTTTGTTTATTCCTATGGAATGGAACTTTGAAGGTTATATAGATAAATATGGTATGCCTGTATTAAAAACTCCAGAAAAACCAGTTATAGGTATTGATGGTGAAGATATTAAAATAGGAGCTGTAGATTATTGGGAAAATGAAGTAAGCTCTTTATCTTCTGATGCAGACGCTTTGAATGAGTTTTACCGGCAGTTTCCCAGAACAGAGTCTCATGCTTTTAGAGATGAGTCAAAACAATCTTTGTTTAACTTAACTAAAATATATCAGCAAATAGATTATAACGATTCATTGATTTTAGATCATCACGTTACCAGAGGTTCGTTTTCGTGGTTAAATGGCGTAAAAGATACTACTGTTGTTTTTAGCCCTAATAAAAGTGGTAGATTTTTAGTAACTTGGACTCCAGGAGCTGCTTTACAAAATAGAAAAATATCTAAAGGAGGAAGATGGTATCCAGGAAATGAACATATTGGTTCTTTTGGATGTGACTCTTATGATATATCTGGAGTTGTTGTGGGCAAAGGTTCTAATGGCGCTTTGCACGGAATGACTAAGTTTAATATGGATGATGCGCCCAGTAATGAATTTTTTTTAGAATATATTGCAAGACCTCAAACAGCAGAAATATTTTTTGAAGAAGTTTTAATGGCTTGTGTTTTTTATGGTATGCCTATACTATGTGAAAATAACAAACCACGATTATTATATCATTTTAAAAACAGAGGTTACAGGGGTTACTGTATGAATAGACCAGACAAAAGATTTAATAAATTATCAAAAACAGAAAGAGAGTTAGGAGGTATTCCAAACTCATCAGAAGACGTAAAGCAATCACACGCAGCTGCAATAGAATCTTATATTGAAAAACATATAGGATTAGATTTAGAAGGTACTTTTAGAGACACAGAATCTATGGGTACAATGTGTTTTCAAAGAACATTAATGGACTGGGCAAAGTTTGATATTAACAATAGAACAAAGTTTGACGCATCTATAAGTTCCGGATTAGCAATTATGGCAAATCAAAAGCACCTGTATACACCTACTAAACAAAAATCAAAAATAAGTGTTAACTTTGCAAGATATAACAATAAGAGTTCTCTAAGTCAATTAATAAGATAAATGAAGGGAGTAACAATAGATATAAAATCTGCCGCATTTCCAGATCAATTTGTACCTGACGCTAAAAAGGCAACAAAGGAATACGGATTACAGATAGGACAAGCGATACAATACGAATGGTTTAGAAAAGGAGCGGGATATAACTCGTGCCGATTTTATGACCAATGGTTAGAGTTTAATCGTTTGAGATTATATGCCAGAGGCGAACAATCAATAGCAAAATATAAAAATGAGTTAGCAGTAGATGGAGATTTAAGTTATTTAAATTTAGACTGGACTCCAGTTCCTGTAATTCCTAAATTTGTTGATATAGTTGTAAATGGAATGAGCGACAGATTATTTACTGTTCAAACATACGCACAAGACGCAATGTCTTCAGAAAAAAGAGGTGAGTTTCAGCAAATGGTAGAAACTAATGTTATAGCAAAACCTTTGTTTCAACAAATAGAAAAAGATTTTGACGTTGAAGTTTTTCAAGTAAACCCTGATGAATTGCCAGAATCAGATTTAGAAATGGAACTTTATATGCAAATGAATTACAAACCAGCAGTTGAAATAGCAAATGAATGTGCTATAAATACTATACTGGCAGAAAATCATTATGAGCAAACAAGAAAAAGGTGTGACTTAGATTTGATGACTTTAGGTATAGGAATGACAAAGCACAGCTTTCAATTAGGAGATGGTGTTAAAGTTGAATATGTAGACCCTGCAAACGTAGTATATAGTTATACTGAAGACCCTCATTTTAAAGATTGTTTTTATTGGGGTGAAATAAAAACCATACCAATAGGTGAAGTTTTAAAAATTAATCCTGATTTAACTGAAGATGATTTAGAAGAAATATCTAAATACAGTCAAGCCTGGTATCAATATTACAATGTAGCGGCTATGTACGAAAACTCAATGTTTTATAGAGACACTTGTACTTTGTTATATTTTAATTACAAATCTACTAATAGTTTTGTTTATAAGAAAAAACAAACAGCAGATGGTAATTATAAAGTAGTTCCTAAAACTGATGAATTTAATCCGCCAGAAGAAATGATGGAGGAGGGTAACTTTGAAAGAGTAGAAAAAAGAATTGATGTTTGGTATGATGGAGTTATGGTTATGGGGACAAACATTATTATTAAATGGGAGCTGGCAAAAAATATGGTTAGACCACAATCGGCAAGCCAACACGCTATGCCAAACTATGTTGCTGTAGCGCCAAGAATGTATAAAGGAAATATAGAGTCCTTAGTAAGACGTATGATTCCATTTACTGATTTAATACAAATGACTCACATGAAGCTACAACAGGTTATTCAAAAAGTTGTGCCAGATGGAGTTTTTATAGATGCAGACGGATTAAACGAAGTGGACTTAGGAACAGGAAATGCATATGACCCATCAGATGCATTGAGATTATATTTTCAAACAGGTAGTGTTGTAGGAAGAAGCTATACTCAAGATGGTGAGTTTAATAACGCCAGAGTGCCTATACAACAACTAACAACAAATAGCGGAGGTAATAAAATGCAAATGCTAATAGGTAATTATAATCATTACATGAATATGATTAGACAGGTAACCGGTTTAAATGAAGCAAGAGACGGAAGTACACCTGATCCAAATTCTTTAGTTGGAGTTCAAAAATTAGCCGCATTAAATTCTAATACCGCAACTCGCCATATATTAGATGGTAGTTTATATTTAACACAAACATTAGCGGAAGCATTATCTATAAGAACAGCAGATGTTTTAGAATATTCAGATTTTGCAGATGAGTTTGCTATGCAAATAGGTAAATATAACATTGGGTTATTAGATGATATTAAAAATTTATACCTGTATGATTTTGGGATATTTGTAGAGGTGGCACCTGATGAAGAAGAAAAAGCCAGATTAGAAGCAAACATACAAATGGCATTATCTAAAGGTGGTATAGACTTAGAAGATGCGATTGATATTAGAGAAATTAAAAATATCAAAATGGCAAATCAGCTCTTGAAAGTTAAAAGAAAACAAAAGCAAAGACAAGATATGGAGCGTAAAGCTCAAGAGATGCAAATGCAGCAGCAAAATAATATGCAGGCACAGCAAGCCGCAGCTCAGATAGCAATAGCAAAAATTCAAGCAGAAGGCCAGAGTAAAATGCAAGTAAAGCAAGCTGAGATTGGTTTTGAAATTGAAAAAATGAAAAACGAAGCTGCATTAAAAGAACAGCTGATGAATACTGAATTTCAGTTTGCAGTTCAGTTAAAAGGGGCAGAAGAAGCTCAAATAAATAAAAGAGAGCAAAATAGAGAGAAGGCAAAAAATAAAAGAATTAGTCAACAATCTTCAGAGCAATCAAGATTAATTGACCAGCGAAAAAATAATTTACCTCCTATAAATTTTGAATCTAATGAAGATAGTTTGGACGGTTTTGATATGGCCGAGTTTAATCCAAGATAGCTAAATCTTGAGGTTAAATAATTATTAACTTTGTAAAAATTAAATTAAATAAAATGGAAATAAAAGTAAAAGAAGTTACTGATGTAACTGAAGAAAAATCAAAAGCTGAAATAGAACAAGAACTTTTAGAGAAGCATGAAGAAAAGTTTGAAGATTCAAAACAGCCAGAAACAAACGTAGAAACAACGGAAGCTCCAGTAGCTGAAGAAACAAAAGAAGAAGTAAAAGAAGAAACTCCATCGTCAGAGTTAAATGACGAAGACGTTCTTTCATATATTAAAAATAGATATGATAAAGAAATAAATTCAGTTGATGATTTATTTG
>MDTG01121220.1_pt1 | contig 14393 bp, 11 predicted proteins | sample 811421 | NCBI WGS metagenome assembly MDTG01 (sample SAMN05326645, study PRJNA326480) | marine metagenome | isolation source: seawater | place: Pacific Ocean: South East | collected 2011
CTTAGCTCAGTTGGTTAGAGCGACGGACTGTTAATCCGCAGGTCCCCCGTTCGAGTCGGGGAGGGGGAGCCAAATCATAAAGCACACTACTCTATTGTTCCCCCTTAGCTCAGTTGGTTAGAGCGACGGACTGTTAATCCGCAGGTCCCCCGTTCGAGTCGGGGAGGGGGAGCCAACTTCCAGAATATATTAGACTTTTATCATCTTTCACATTCTGCGAATCTATTAGACTTTCTGCCTTATATATTCTAATCTATCCTGAGTTATTTCTTTTTGCTATTTAATTAGAATTCACTGTACTTAAAGCAATCAATCAGGGAATTGATTCTTCCTTTTAGGCTTTTATAAGATAAAAAACATGGCAGGCTTTAAAAAACTAATATTTGTTCAACTTATTTCTTGGCTACTATTTGCATTGCTCGGTGGGTATTTTATTGCACTGGGGTTTGACAACGCAGTTAGCGATGCTCAGAAAAAAGCGCAATTCGTAGTGAATACTTACATAAATAGTTTAACGATGGACGAGCTTGCGCCTGAAAAAATACAAAAAGCGCTTGCCGACGGCACTACTTTCTCTAAATTTATAATACGAGATCAAGCAGGTAACCTCGTTACCATGGTTGAATCGCCACAGCCCCTGCCCCTCTTTGCAGATATTGTAAATACGAGCTTTAATTCGATTCGCCCACAATTTGCTGTTAACCAAGCTTCTGACATAAAAGTTGAATTCACAATCAACGCAAACAATCTGGCAAACCTGCTACAACAGTCCATGTTTATTGTCATTTTAGTCTCAGGCTTAATTGCTTTGTTGCCTATTATATATATGCAAAGCATGTTCAGACGCTTAAACCGAAAAGTGAGCACCACCATTGCAGATATCATCGATATCTATATCAATCAAAATCAGGTTAATGGCGATCTTGAACAAGCAATGGACACAACACGCTTGAAAAAGCTTAGTAAAGATTTAATACCTACTTTCAATCGTCTTTCGCACTTTTTACAAACCAAGCATGATGATATTGAAAACAATGCAATGAGCATTAAGCAAGAAGCGTATAAAGATGTCATTACAAATCTTGGTAATCGTAATATGTTCGTCGAATACTACGAGAAAAACATCGAAAATGCCGATAAAAGCACCTTTGGTTCTTTAGCTATGGTGCGTTGTAGTGAGCTACAAGCAATTAACCAAACTCGCGGTTATCAAAAAGGCGATGAATACGTAAAAGGTGTTGCCGATATTATTAAACATATCAGTGGTACTTACACCAATAGCCAAGTATTTCGGGTAAACAGTTCAGACTTTGCTGTTATTTTACCTAATACACCCCTAAAAGAAGCTGAACGATTCGGTGATAACTTACAATCGCGTTTTACGCAGTATCAGCAGAACCAAGAATTAAGTTCAGTAGCAAATACAGGCATAGTTGGGTACGAAAAAGGCAAACCTTTAGGCGAACTACTGTCGATTGTTGATAACGCTATGAGCATGGCACAATCTAAGCAAGCAAATGCATGGCATGTTCAACGCGAAACAGATTTAGTAAACAATGTGAGTGCTGGCTTTGGTAATCAAAACTGGCGCAAAGTGATAAACGAAGTGATCGAGTCAAAGCGTGTTCACTTAGTTATGCAAAATATCATGCCAATTGGTAAAAGCATCAAAGCCTATGCCGAAATTCAAGTGCGCTTTAAAACAGCCGAAAATCAAATGCTTCCTACGGCGTCTTTTTTAGCGATGGCCGAAAAACTCGGTATGGCAATGGAAATTGATCGATTAATAATCGACACCACCCTTGAAAAAGTGAAGACACGCAACTTCTCACAAAAGTTTTTTGGTATAAATGTCACAGCATCCAGTGCGCATAATGATCAGTTTCTTATTTGGTTAGAACGCCGTTTGTTAAAAGATAACAATATTGCCACTAAATTAATTTTTGAAGTCAGCGAATTTGGTCTTCAGCAAAATATAAAAGCAAGTAAGCGTTTTATTGATATGGTTCATCGTGTCGGTGCGCGTGTGACTGTTGAACGCTTTGGTGTAGGCTTAACTTCATTTAAATTCTTCAGAGACTTGAAGCCTGACTTTATTAAAATGGATGCAAGCTATACCCGCGGCCTTGAAGATGATAAAAACAATCAATATTTTATGCGCTTGATGGTAGATCTTGCTCACCGGATTGGGGTTAATGTTTTTGCCGAAGGTGTAGAGAGCCAGGAAGAGAAACACATTATCGAAACCCTTTGCTTAGATGGCGTGCAGGGTTATTACATAGAGAAACCAAAAGACATCTAAGATCTACGCCAATAAGACCTAATAAACCGACTGTTTATCAGGTCTTTAACGTAACTTTAACACTTCAAATACAAACAGCTTTGTTAATTTAAGCTAATCGCCTCGCATGTGTTGTGTCAGCCTCCAGAAAAAAGGATAATGACGTTGTTTTTATTCTCGTGAGGCACGCATGACAGAGTATGTCTTGTTACTGATTGGTACCGTACTAGTCAACAACTTCGTTTTAGTTCAGTTTTTAGGTTTATGCCCGTTTATGGGTGTATCAGGTAAACTCGACACTGCTATTGGTATGTCTTTAGCGACAACCTTTGTGCTAACACTCGCCTCTGTTACCAGCTATCTGGTGAATCACTATATTTTGATTCCACTCGATATCGCATTTTTACGCACCATGAGCTTTATTTTGGTGATTGCTGTCGTTGTGCAATTTACTGAGATGGTTGTTAGAAAAACCAGTCCAACTTTGTATCGTTTGCTCGGTATATTCTTGCCTCTGATCACAACAAACTGTGCAGTGTTAGGTGTTGCCCTTCTTAATATCAAAGAAGACCATTCATTCTTACAATCAGCCGTGTATGGTTTTGGCGCAGCAGTTGGTTTTTCAATGGTGTTAATTCTTTTTGCCGCATTACGTGAACGTTTAGCTGTTGCAGACGTTCCTTCACCATTTAAAGGTGCATCGATTGCGATGATCACCGCAGGTCTGATGTCGATGGCCTTTATGGGTTTTACAGGATTAGTGAAGTTTTAATATGACCTTGTTTTATGCCTTAATTGCGCTAGGTTCATTAGCGCTAATATTTGGTTTGATTTTAGGATTTGCTGCCGTACGTTTTCGGGTAGAAAGCAACCCTATCGTTGATCAAATTGACACCATATTGCCACAAACTCAATGTGGACAATGTGGCTACCCTGGTTGTCGCCCTTACGCAGAGGCGATAGCGAATGGTGACGAAATAAATAAATGCCCGCCGGGCGGCGAAGCCACGGTAAAAAAACTGGCAGATTTAATGGGGGTTGAAGCAAAACCTCTTGCTGGCGGCGAACAAGCAGAGCCAGTAAAAACCGTTGCATACATTCGAGAAGACGAATGTATTGGCTGTACTAAATGTATCCAAGCCTGCCCTGTTGATGCCATTGTTGGTGCGACCCGTCAAATGCATACCGTACTCATTGACGAATGCACTGGCTGTGATTTATGTGTTGAACCTTGCCCAGTTGACTGTATTGATATGCTGCCTGTAAAAGAAACCAAACAAACTTGGAAATGGCAATTAAATGCAATCCCTGTGACTCAGGTAGATTAGGAGCGCAGATGGAAACGTTAATAGAACAAATCAAACAAGGTAAAGTCTGGCCATTCGCTGGGGGGATTCATCCACCTGGACAAAAGCAACAATCAACATCACGTGCAATTGAGCGACTAGAGCTGCCAGATAAATTAGTTGTGTCACTAAAACAACATATTGGTGCCAACGGCAAATTAATCGTAGAAAAAGGCCAATCAGTTCTTAAAGGTCAAGCGTTAACGAAACCTAGCGGTAACTGGTCAGTACCTGTACATGCGCCTACTTCTGGTGTGATCACTGATATCTGCCCGATGCCATCTGCGCATCCATCAGCGTTGCCTGAGCTCAGCGTCATTATTGAACCAGATGGCAAAGATACATGGTGTGAACTAAACCCTGTTGATGACCCTAAAGCACTCTCACATGATGAGCTAGTCGATATTATTCATCAATCAGGTATTGCAGGGATGGGGGGAGCTGGTTTTCCCACTTACGTAAAAGCAGATACGCGAAAAAGCATTGAATTTTTAATTGTAAATGCCGTTGAGTGTGAGCCATACATCACTGCAGACGACATGTTAATGCGTGAACATGCACACGGAATTATCGCCGGTATTGAGTTAATGCAGCACTTGCTCAACCCAACACTGACAATCATAGGTGTTGAAGATAATAAGCCAGAAGCTATTGCAGCAATGCAACAAGCAGCAAAACATAATGAATCTATCATTGTTCAAACTGTCCCTACTGTTTATCCTTCTGGCGGTGAAAAACAATTGATAAAATTGCTGACAGGCAAAGAAGTACCTAGCGGCAGTATTCCTGCTGACATTGGTATGTTAGTGCACAATGTAGGCACCCTGTTTGCAATTAACCAAGCGGTTTATGAAGGCAAGCCATTAATTGAACGCGTGGTCACAGTGACTGGCAATACAATCCATAAACAAGGAAATGTATGGGCGTTACTTGGCACTGAAATAAAACACTTACTAGATTGCCAAGGCTTTTCACCGGTGCCACAACAACGAGTTGTCATGGGCGGCCCGATGATGGGCTTTACCTTACCAACGGTAAGAATCGGCATTGTAAAAACCACAAACTGTATTTTAGCCCCTGATCATCAAGAGCTGGCTGAACCAGGAGACGAAAAAGCCTGTATTCGTTGTAGTGCCTGTGCTGATGCCTGCCCTGCTTCGCTATTACCCCAACAGCTGCAGTGGTTTGCTAAGTCAAAAGAATACGACAAGTTAAATGAGCATAACCTATTCGATTGCATCGAATGTGGAGCCTGCGCCTATGTCTGCCCGAGTGAAATTCCACTTGTGCAATACTACCGAGTTGCTAAAGCCGAAATCAAAGAGCAACAAGCAGAACAAATAAAAGCTGAGCGCGCCAGAGAGCGCTTTGAAGCACGCAAAGAGCGTTTAGAGCGCGAGCAAGAAGAGCGACAAAACCGTCATAAACGCAAGCCCGCGACGAAGTCGAGCGATGAAAAACAAAAAGTGGCCGATGCCCTCGCCCGTGTTAAACCAAAATCTGACGATAAAGACAGTAAATCAGCTGTTGCAGCCGCTATTGCCCGTGCCAAAGCGAAAAAACAAGGCGCAGAACTGGAACCAGATAATTCTGAAGTAGCTAAAGAACGTGCTGCACGTAAAGAGCAAGCGCGTAAGTACAAAGAGCAAAAAGCGCTAGAGCAAAGTGAAGAAACCGTCGATATAGACGATAAGAAGTCAGCTGTTGCAGCGGCTATTGCCCGTGCTAAAGCGAAAAAAGCAGCACAAGCCACTGAAGCTGATAACGCAACCGATGCAGAGCCTGCAGCCGTTGACGATAAAAAAGCGGCTGTAGCGGCGGCTATTGCCCGTGCTAAAGCGAAAAAAGCAGCGCAAGCCACAGAAGCTGAGAACGCAACCGATGCAGAGCCTGCAGCCGTTGACGATAAAAAAGCGGCCGTAGCAGCGGCAGTTGCCCGTGCAAAAGCGAAAAAAGCAGCGAAAGAGCACGCTGAGCAACAAGCAAAAAACGAAAGCGCAGACACCCACGGTACTGACGCTCACTCTGATGATTCAAGTACAGATGAACCTGAAGCACAGCAAATAGATAACACGCCTGAATCAAGCGAAGACAAAAAGAAAGCGGCGATTGCACGTGCAATTGCTCGCGCTAAAGCTAAAAAGTTACAACAAGAAGGAACCGATAAGTCATGAAACTAACCATGGCCAGTTCGCCGCATAATCATAGTACCAAATCATTAAGCCGCTTAATGATCACCGTGATTGCTGCGTGTATTCCAGGTTTAATAGCCCAAGTTTACTTTTTTGGCACTGCGGTATTAATTCAGCTTGTGCTCGCGTTACTGACTGTCAGTGCCTGTGAAGCGGCTGTTCTGTTACTTCGTAAACGCAAAGTATGGCCAACATTAAGTGATGGTAGTGCTTGGCTTACAGCTGTGCTATTGGCGCTTAGTATCCCACCTCTTGCCCCATGGTGGATTATCGTAATTGGTTGCCTATTTGCTATTGTCATTGTTAAACAACTTTATGGCGGGCTTGGTTTTAACTTGTTTAACCCTGCAATGGCGGCATATGTATTATTGCTTGTGTCATTTCCTGTGCAAATGACAAGCTGGCTGCCAGTAAACGAACTGCTCGCAAACCCAATTAGCTTTACACAACAACTATCCGTTATTTTTAACGGCTTTACCTCTGCTGGATTTAGTGTTGATCAGCTGCGTGTTGCAATTGATGGCACAACAATGGCAACCCCTTTAGATACGGTTAAAACCGATGTGGCTCACCACCTAACAGTGTCAGAAAGTATGAGCAAACCACTGTTTAATGATTGGTTTGGACTTGGCTGGGGCTGGGTAAACTTTGGTTTCTTATTAGGTGGTTTATACTTATTAAAAGCAAAGATAATAAACTGGCATATTCCTTTCAGCTTTTTAGCATCTCTCATACTGTGCAGTGGTATTGGTTATATTGCAGCGCCAGGCACAGAGCCAGGCGTGGTATTTCATCTATTCAGTGGTGCAACCATGTTAGGTGCATTTTTTATCGCGACTGATCCTGTTTCGGCATCAACCACTAATAAGGGTCGCTTAATTTACGGTGCCTTAATTGGTTTACTTATTTACTTAATTCGTACCTTTGGTGGTTATCCAGATGCGGTGGCATTTAGTGTTTTGTTATTAAATATGGCTGTGCCGTTAATTGATTACTATACACAACCACGTACTTACGGCCATGGAGTGAAATAATGATCCTTTCCTCAATGACTAAAAATGGTGGCATTCTTACTGTTTTTGCACTGCTTACCACAGGGGCTGTTGCACTGACACATAGCCTGACGGCTGAGCGTATAAGCGAGCAAGAAAAAAAGCAACTTGCAGAGCAATTACAGCAAGTGCTTGATGCCCATCACTATGACAATCAACTATATAAAGATTGTGTGATCATTACAGATGAACGTTTAGGACCTCGTCCTGATCAGGTTATTTACCGTGCTTACAAAAATAACGAACCCTATGCTTTAGTGATGCGCCATGTCACACCTAGTGGCTACAGCGGCGATATCAACTTACTAACAGCCGTATTTGCTAATGGCGACATTGCTGGCGTGCGTGTCACAAAGCACGAAGAAACGCCCGGTCTCGGCGATAAAGTCGAAATAAAAAAATCGGATTGGATCACCCTCTTTAAAGGCCAAAATGTGCTAGGTGACGATGACACACGTTGGGCCGTTAAAAAAGATGGCGGTCAGTTTGATCAGTTTACTGGGGCAACAATTACCCCTCGAGCGGTCGTTGGCTCAGTCAAAAATGCGGTGCTGTTCGCAAAAGCTGAGTTTGATAACCTATTTGCTGCGCCAAATTCATGCCAAGGAGCACAGTAATGAGCGAAATCAAAACCTTATTTAAAGAGGGTATGTGGGCAAACAACCCCGCCCTTGTGCAATTACTGGGCTTGTGTCCTCTGCTGGCCGTAACATCAACCATTACAAATGCGTTAGGCCTTGGTTTAGCAACCTTACTGGTATTGGTTGGTTCAAACATCACTGTCTCTATTGTGCGTAACTGGGTGCCGAAAGATATACGTATTCCCGTTTTCGTGATGATCATTGCAGGGTTTGTTACCATCGTTCAGCTGCTTATGAATGCCTACACATTTGGTCTGTATCAATCATTAGGTATTTTTATTCCACTGATTGTCACCAACTGCGCAATTATTGGCCGAGCAGAGGCATTTGCCTCTAAAAATACCGTGCCTCTTTCTGCATTCGATGGCTTAATGATGGGACTTGGCTTTATGCTGGTGCTTGTTGTGCTTGGCGCTATTCGAGAATTAATAGGTCAAGGCACGCTGTTTGATGGTGCCGACTTATTACTTGGACCATGGGCAGAAGCACTGCGCATTGAAGTCTTTAGCTTTGACAATCAGTTCTTATTAGCAATTTTACCTCCGGGCGCTTTTTTAGGGCTTGGATTATTGATTGCGGCAAAGAATGTGATTGATACACAAATAAAATCTAAGCAAGTTGTTACTCCAGAAGTAGAAAAAGGCCCTCGAGCCCGAGTAACGAGTTTAACTTAAAGGAGAGCACGCACCGTCACTGCGTGCTTAACACTCACCATGAATAAAGAAAAACGCTACGAGATCCTGTCTCGCCTCCGCGCAGAAAACCCTCACCCAGAAACTGAGCTTGAATACTCAAGCCCTTTCGAGTTGTTGGTTGCGGTTACCCTATCAGCTCAAGCAACGGATGTTGGTGTAAATAAAGCGACCCGTAAGCTTTTTCCTGTCGCAAACACGCCCCAAGCTATTCTTGATTTAGGTCTTGAAGGCCTGCGTGATTACATAAAAACAATTGGTTTGTTTAATTCTAAAGCCAATAATGTCTATAAAATGTGTGAAATTCTGGTCAATAAACACAACGCTGAAGTACCAGAAAACCGCGAAGCCCTTGAAGCCCTACCGGGCGTGGGTAGAAAAACGGCTAACGTTGTTTTAAATACTGCTTTTGGCTGGCCTACCATTGCCGTAGACACGCATATTTTCCGTGTTTCTAACCGTACTAAGTTTGCCATGGGTAAAGACGTCGTTGCAGTTGAGCAAAAACTAGAAAAAGTCGTACCTAAAGAATTTAAAGTCGATGTGCACCATTGGTTAATACTTCATGGGCGCTACGTGTGTACTGCACGTAAACCAAAATGCGGCAGCTGTATTATCGAAGACTTATGTGAGTTTAAGGATAAAACAGAGTAATAAAGTTTGCTTTGCTAACTTAAAAAGTGGTCGCGCTGAATGCGCGGATAATGTCGCTAATGTGTCAGTATAATCGCTAATTTGTGAGAATCTATCAGTATTGCAAACTCACCACTGCTATTTTCCATCCTGAGTTCATTCGCTAATTGTGCCAAACACAGGCTTTGACACAATTAGCTAGGCCTATTATTAAGGGTTTTGGCTCAACTGTTTTTTAATAAAGTCTCGCGTATCTTTTAAAAGCGACACTCTTGCTGGTTCGTGAACATACATCATGTGACCACCGTGATAATAGTAGTAATCAATTTTATCAGCGTTTATACCGTGTCTGTTTAAGGTGTATTCAGCATCAAAAAATGGTGTGACCATATCGTAATACCCAGAGGCAACCATAACTTTCATCTGTGGATTACTGCGAAGGGCATACGATAAATCTGGCGCAGTATTCACGTATTTTGGCTCCCAGCTTTGTCCATCAGGAGCCGTACGCCAGCGCCAATTATCAGATAATTCAGGGTCAGATGGATTTAAGTATTTTCTTTTCCACTGTACGTTTAAATCCGTGTGCATATATTTCATGAGTGCTGCTTTATAGGCCGGTGCTATGGCTTTCGACGCATCTTGCGTAGGATCAGCGGATAGGTCGTCTCTTTCATCAAGCTTATAACGTCCATCGAGCAACCCAACGGCGACGCCCTCGTCACGCAACAACTCTTTAGCAAATCTAAACGCGTTGATGCGCAAATCAGTTCGCTCTATGTATTGTTTGCTAAGGCCTGTATAACGTTGTAATCCCTCAACAATTCGCGCTCTTTCAGCTGTGCTAAGGGTATTACCTTTAAATAATGCGGGCAGCAATTCATCAACGGCAAATTGTCGACTCGCATCAATAAACGCTTCAAAACTTCCTGATGTATCAACTTTTTTATGGTACCAAGCTGTCGCAGCTAATGTTGGTATGTAAGTAATGTAAGATATAATATTGTCGTCTACATAAGGGCTTGAGCCTTGGTAATCCAAAGCTTGGGACACAAAAATGATGCCATTTACATTAATAAGGTGTTTGTCCATGAGCACTTTAGAAACAGCTGCCGCTCTAGTCGTACCATAGCTTTCTCCTAATAAAAATATTGGCGCATTCCAGCGATTTTCTTTCGTCAGCCACTGCGCGATAAAATCAGCAATGGCGGATGTGTCTTCATTCAACCCCCAAAAGGCTTTGCTTTCAGTTTCACCTAATGCGCGAGAGTACCCTGTGCCAACGGGATCAACAAACACCATATCAGTCACATCGAGAATCGTTTCTGGCGCATCTTTTAATTCATAAGGAGCAGCCCCTGGATGCGCTGCGTCGCTTGGCACAACAACGCGTTTAGGCCCGTAAGCGCCCATGTGTAACCAATTAGAAGATGAACCAGGGCCACCATTCCATATAAACGTAACCGGTCTGTTCTCTTTGTCGTCTGCGACAATGTAATCAAATGAAAAGACAGAGGCGGTAGGTCCTTCGTCTTTGTTCAATAAATAAGTTTCACCGGCTACAACTTTGTATTTCAGTTTTTTGCCATTAAAGGTGCCTTTGTGCTGTGTAACAAATTGAGTGGCTTCTGGTATCAGTTTCTTACTGTTGTTTGAAGCTGATACTTCCTCTGCATATGCCACGTTTATACTCAACGCGCTTAATGTAAATATGACCACTGTTTTGAAATTTTTAAAATACGCCATTCTTTACTCTCTTGGTTGTTTACTTTTGTTTTTATCTGTATCGAGTGGGAGTGCTTTTGTCACTCGTTCTTTATCGCTGAGCATTTTTCAATTAGGCAGTCATCCTCCCACGAGTCAAACTTAGAAGCGTGTAAGCTCCCTCTGTTTACACTTGGCAATGATGTAAAAAGTTGCATTATCGTGTTGCTCACTCAGGGTAGCCTCTGTGGTGAATACCCTATGCCATCGGGTCCATTTCCTGTGGGCAGTTCAAATAACGTTTTGCCAGAGACTATATCAATAACAAGCACCTTATTTTTTTCATAAGCAGACAAAAACAAAGTAGGATCATCAGGATGAAAAACCACACCTTTTGGTCCCGTCCCCTTCTCAAATACGATTTGATGCAATATTTCCAACGAAAAGTACACAAATCAAATAATACATCCACTTCATTTTCTGCTCCCTATTCTTAATAAGCTTAATTTTCGAATTAGGTGTAATTAAGCCTCCCTCTAAGGAAAATATATTTTTCTGCCTTCCTAACTCAAGTGCGGCGATATAAGTTGCCTGCGTTTAGTTGTATATAATTACAGCAATCTCGCCAGAAAATAAAATATATGTGTTCAAACTCACTATTCTGTTTGCTAATACATAAAACAGTCTCCTTGCTAAGGTATTACTAGTATCGAATGATTGTGAGTGATTCCAACTTGTACTCGAATTAAAAACATTAAAAATGCACAAACTGTCATCTCAAAAGACTCGAAACTAATAGCACAATAATCAAAGTATTAATTTCACAAGCCACCATCCTTTCGTTATGCTGTTGAGTATTGTGAAAATTTTTATGAGAATTGCTATGTTACCTTTACTTCGTATCTTGTTAATTGAGCAAGACCCTGCCACTTTGCAAGAGCTGTCAACGAATCTTGCACGAACAATCCCTAATTTTGAGCGGAGTGATGTTGATATCGATATTATTGAATGTAATGAGCTCAAGCAGGCATTAACATGTGTAGAAGAAGATGGTGATATTCAAGCTGTGGTACTCAGTTGGGATGTACTGAACAATAGCGAACGAACCTATAGTCGCTTTATAGAGCAGTTAAAAGGGATCCGTCTTGAGCTGCCAGTGTATGTTATTGGCGACGATACTAAAGGGTTAGAGATCGTTAACGAGTCAGAAGAAATTGAATCTTTCTTCTTTAAAGATGAAGTAATTTCGGACCCCGAAGCAATCTTAGGTTATATGATCAACGACTTTGATGACAGATCAGAAACCCCATTTTGGACAGCCTACCGTCGTTATGTCGGCGAAGCGAATGATTCATGGCACACACCCGGGCACAGTGGTGGTTCTAGCTTTAGAAATTCTCCCTACATCAAAGATTTTTATCAGTTTTATGGCCGTAATGTATTTGTTGGCGACCTGTCGGTTTCTGTTGATTCGCTTGGTTCATTGTCAGACAGCACCAATACCATTGGCCGCTCACAAGAGTCAGCTGCTGCGACATTTGAAGTTAAGCATACTTATTTTGTCACCAACGGTTCATCCACCTCGAATAAAATTATTTTGCAAACGTTGCTGCGTAAAGGCGATAAAGTGATCATCGATCGCAATTGTCATAAATCAGTACATTATGGCATTTTGCAATCAGCTAGTTTACCCATTTATTTGTCGAGTATTTTAAACCCTAAATATGGCATCTTCGCGCCCCCCTCATTAGCAGATATTAAGCAAGCGATTGAACAGAATACTGACGCAAAACTGCTTGTTCTCACCGGTTGTACCTACGATGGCCTTCTTAGTGACTTGAAACAAGTGGTTGAGTTTGCCCATCAACATGGGATTAAAGTGTTTATCGACGAAGCGTGGTTTGCGTACTCGCTTTTTCATCCAAGTTTACGCTACTACTCTGCCATTCATGCAGGCGCTGACTATGTAACCCACTCTGCACATAAAGTCGTGTCGGCATTTTCTCAGGCGTCTTATATTCACGTAAACGATCCTGATTTCGACGCCGATTTCTTCCGCGAGATCTACAGTATTTACGCCAGTACATCACCTAAGTATCAACTTATTGCCTCGCTTGATGTGTGCCAAAAACAACTAGAGATGGAAGGCTATAAGCTACTGAATGCCTTGTTGAATCATGTCGCAGAGTTCAAGCAACAGATGGCGTCACTCAAGTATATAAAAGTGCTTGGAAAAGAAGATTTTATGGAAATTTTCCCGCATTTTAGTGGCGATAACATGGGTCACGATCCACTAAAAATTCTTATTGATATTAGCGAATTGCCTTATTCATTAAAGGATATTCATAAATTCCTATTGGATGAAATAGGCCTAGAAATAGAAAAATACACGCACAGTACAATATTGGTTTTACTGACACTTGGCGGAACGCGTTCAAAGATCATTCGTCTTTACAATGCATTAAAGAAACTAGACAGCGGAAAAGTAAAACTGGCTACATCAATGAGACGTACACGCTTACCAGAGAACTTACCAGCCATAGACTTAGCATGTATTCCAAGCGATGCGTTTTACGGCGAACGCGAGTCTGTGCCTATTAGTAAGAGTAACAACCGCATTTGTGCCGGATTAGTGACTCCTTACCCTCCTGGTATTCCACTTTTAGTGCCAGGCCAGCATATCACTGATGAGCATATAGAATATCTAAAAGAATTAGCAGGACAAGGACTGACGATTCAAGGGAGCTTTGATGGCGAGATCTATGTTCTTAAAGGTAAGGTGAAAAAGTAAACAAGACTATTAATACCGTCAAGTACCTTATCACTATTCAGCAATGCCTCACGGTATTGCTGAATAGTAGATTAAAAACAGCCCCACACACTACAAAATAAACGAAGCGAGAATGCAATGCTACAATTGAAGAACAAAAAAGCGCTCAGACTTATGCGCGTTGCAGCTCTTATTGTTACTCTCACTAGCATATACATTTTTGCCCCCTGGCAGTTTGCCATATATTACTTTCAGCCACTTCCCGCCAACATTCAAGCACAAACACAAGAGGCTATTGAACAAGGAGTTGATGGCATTATTGTGTATATTCATAAACAAGGAAACCAACCTGAATATTTTGCACAAGGTTGGCATAATCGAGAGCAAAAAATCCCCGCTTATGCGACTGCGTTGTTTAAAATTGGGAGTATCCGTAAGCTGTATGACGCATCAGCTTTAACAAAGCTTGTGTCTGCAGGGCTGATTGATATCGATAAAACACTGGCTGATTATCTTCCATCGTTAGTTGGACGCATTCAAAACGCAGATAAAATCACCTTACGAATGATGGTACAGCACAGAAGTGGCATTCCCAACTACACAGATACTAATAACTTTGATTGGTCAATCGCCTACCCCGATCCGCTAGCTTTGGTGCTAGACACCCCTGCTGACTTTGATCCAGATACAGATTATGGTTATTCCAACACAAATTACCTGCTACTGCGAAAAATAATGTCTACTGTGCTGGGTTATGATCATAACCAATTTATTAAAGATGAAATTTTAACGCCATTGGGCCTAACGCATACGTTTTCATCAGTACATGAAATCAATTTAGTAGATTTGATGAGTGGTTATTACGTGGGTTATGAGAATGATTTTAAAGCACTCGATCAAGGCTATGTGGCGACAGCACAAGATGTAGGCGACTTTATTCTTGCTTTAAACAAAGGCACTTTTTTCAACCAACAAGAGCAAATTTTGTATGCATCACTTTATAAGTATGAACACACAGGTTGGGTATTAGGGTATTCAAGCATTGCTCGTTATTATAAAGATATCGATACAGTCGTTGTGCA
>MDTG01254483.1_pt1 | contig 14393 bp, 14 predicted proteins | sample 811421 | NCBI WGS metagenome assembly MDTG01 (sample SAMN05326645, study PRJNA326480) | marine metagenome | isolation source: seawater | place: Pacific Ocean: South East | collected 2011
CCGGAGTCCAGATTGATGAGGAAGGTGGTGATATCGTTGGTATCTCGGTTTGCCACTAGCAAGTAGGAGCCGGTTGGATCGATGCCAAAGTTTCTCGGGTAGGCGCCTCCCGTAGATTGATAACCTAATACGGTGAGGGCTCCCGTTGTCTGATCCACCTCGCACATCACCAGGCTGTCATGGCCTCGGTTAGTTCCATAGACAAATTTTCCGTTTGGGTGAACGTGAATGTCAGCTGTGTCGCTCCATTCATTGAATTCTTCAGGGAGCGTCTTGACGGTATTGATGGGATTGAGACTTCCGTCCTCAGGATTGTAATTATAGGCGACAATGGTATCGCCGAGTTCGTTGATCAAATAGGCCCAACGACCATTCGGATGAAAATCCCAATGCCGGGGACCCTCTCCAGGGCCGACATCGACATATGGCTTGCTGGCTGGTATCAACTTTCCCTGTTCCAGGTCTATGCTATAAACCATTACTTTGTCTGCGCCCAGGTCAGCGGCATAGATCCATTTATTGTTAGGCGAGAAATTTACCGAATGGGCATGGGGCGCTTCCTGACGCTCGGGATTGACATTTGAGGAGCCGTTGAGCTGGACGACATCGCAAGCTGGTCCAACTTTGCCGTTCTCCAGTATTGGAAATACCGCGATATTACCCCCCATGTAGTTGGCGGCCAGGACATACTTAGCGGACTTGTCCACTTGCACGTGGCAGGGATAAGCCCCTTGGGTAGAATCCATGTTTAGGAAGGTCAGCGCTCCTTTGTCTTCGTCGATGGAATAAGCGGCCAACCCACCACCAGCCGCACTGTCGATTTGATCCACTTCGGAGACCACATAAAGACACTTGTGGTCGGGAGAAAAGTCGAGAAAGGAAGGGTTATCGATCCCTCTGCAAGTACTCAAGTGAGTAAGGCCACCGGTTGCCGCATCGAAGCGATAAACGTAAATCCCTTCACTTCGGCTTTCTCCACCAGTGTAGGTTCCAACGTAAACGATACAGTCTGTCATATGACTTTCTACCTGATGTTTTCACTCAACTCATTTCATACTATTGGGTGAATTCGAATAATGCGGAACCCCGCTGTAATGTCGATAATTGCGAGGAGATATCCAATGAAGAAAAGACACGGAACTTCTTGATTACCACAATTCTCTAGGAGATTCTGGGAATCCAATGTGGTACAATACAATTACCCTCGGGATACTCACGCTTGGCGTAACGGCCTGTGTTGATGTGTCAGATCAAACGGCGGCGGAGACACCAGTGGAACCCAAGCCCAATATCATTATGATTTTTGTGGACGACCTGGGATACGGGGATCCTGGCTGCTATGGCGGTACGCTTCTGCCAACGCCCCACATCGACTCATTAGCGCGCGAGGGTGTGCGATTCACAGACGGGTATGTGACGGCACCGCTATGCGCGCCTAGCCGGAGTGGGCTTTTGTCCGGCGCTTATCAGCAGCGTTTCGGCATGCAGTGGAACCCGGACCTGGGGAAGGGTCGGTACACTGTTCCCGATGCCCACAAGCTCATGCCCCAGGCACTAGCTCGGGCTGGCTACACGACTGGTATCGTAGGCAAGTGGAACATGCCGGGCAAGTCCGCCGACTACTTCGACGAGGTCCAAGATGAGATGCATTTTGTGGGTGAATACTTTCCCGAAGCGGATGGACGATATGCCGGTGTCGATGGCGTGCCGGGGCCACCCTATGCAGATTGGCAAAACGATTGGGGACCCGACCGTCCAGGGGACGAGTATCTGACCGACCGTCTGTCGCGGCACGCAGTTGAATTCGTGCAGCGTCACCGAGAGCAACCCTTCTTCCTCTATCTCGCCTACAACGCGCCTCACAGTCCCTTTCAGGCGAAACATGAACACAACGAGCGGTTTTCCGCTATCAGCCCCGAGCCTTTACGCCTGTATGCGGGCATGGTGGCTGCGATTGACGAGGGCGTGGGGCGACTGCTTGAGGCACTGCGCGACGAGGGCCTTGACGAGCGGACATTGGTTGCCTTTGTCAGCGACAACGGACCGGATTCGGCCGATACAAGGTATGCGAATTGGAAAGACGAATGGCCAAATAGGATTTTAATGGGATCGGCGGGTCCGCTCGCAGGCAGCAAAGCCATGTTTCTCGAAGGTGGATTGCGTGTTCCGTTTATTCTGCGATGGCCGGGTAAGATTCAGGCAGGGCAGGTCTATCAAGAGCCGGTTATGAGCTTTGACCTCTATCCTACTTTTTGCGCTGCCGCGGGGACTAACGTGCCTGCGGACACTGTATGCGACGGTGTAGATCTCCTTCCCTACCTAGATGGTTCGCGCTCAGGTAGCCCTCACGAAATCCTATTTTGGAAAGCGGATGGAATGGGTGCCGTACGGAAAGGTGACTGGAAACTACTTGTGAATCCTACCGATCCCCTTAAGCAACTCTTCAATTTGAATGAGGACATTGGCGAGACGCGAGACTTGGCGAAGGAAAAGCCTGAAATGCTAGCGAGCCTCGTTACCGTATATAAGGAATGGACAGAAACGCTCCCCCCGCCCGCTAGGGAGAAGGTTGGTATCTTCCTTAGCGCGGAAGAGGATATAGCGAAGCGCAAAAAAGATGCGGAATTGAAGAAGCAGGGACAGCAGAAAACAAAGTAGAGCGCCAAGGTTTTTTTCTGCCATAACTATCTTTGCAGAATCAAAATTCCTGGTATGTGCCCTAACTCAAGAGGTAGTTGATGGCATTTGAAATTAGTTTTCTAACCATTTTATGCTCTAGTCCGCCAATGTAGTGGCCGAGAACAAAAACGACCACTTTCCCTTTTCCATAGTCGTGAGCCCAACCCTGATTCGATGTGCCATTTTCTTTAGAGTGACTCTTTAAATATATAGTTTTCGAATCCTGTATTTCCATCAGGAATTCTTCATCTTCAATTCTGAAGGGCTCGATTCCTGCGGTCAGTTCTGCCAGATCTCCAGTAGGATATATTTCGATTTCGACCCTATCGGGATGCCCTTTATGTGTCGCTTTGGCTGGCTTAGTGATGGCACCGTTTTCGTTGTAATAGCAATGCCCATCGTGATGCAAAAACAGCTTTCCGCCAAACCTGGCATACTCTTCAATTTTTTTCTTTTTCGTCGGTAACCCAAATATTTTCTTTCGATTTTGGACCTTTGAGAAACAGTTCATTGTTAATATTGTGCAGATCATCCAAATCATAACGACTTATAGCGATGATAATGTATTCGCTGAATTTATCGAAGGGGGCATTGTTATCTTAAATTACATCCGTCTGGATTACTTTTGCCTTTAATTGCCTAACAATGGCCATGTACAAAGGTGCAGCAGCGTGCCAGGCATCACCAATAATTGCTAGTCCTTTATCGTCCATCTTCGAAGTGCTTTTTATTGGCTTCAGTATCGGTAATGTATGAAGGAATGAAAATGGCTGAAAATATAAATACTATCCTTCCCATTGCTTTTAATTGCAAAAAAGTAATTGAGTTTAGGATACATAAATACCCGCTTTTTTAATGTTAGGTATTCAGTTTTTTGAGGGCGTTTTCAAATAATGCGAAAGTGGCGAAGTCCTTTCCTGGAGCTTCCCAACGAAGGCTATAGTAATAATAGTGAATGTCATTTTTTTCGAGAACGCGCAGAACATCGGTTACCCATTCTTCTCCACCATGATCCACACAGGTTGAAGCGACTCCGAATTCTCCGCATACGATAGGATAATTGTTATCCCTGGCCCACTTGATGGATGGAAGGACGCATTTTTCAACGTACTCCCGGCCCTTGTCCGGCAAGGGGTATTCCTTGAGCTGCGGGCTTCGGACCTCCCCCCCTACATGAAGATCGGTCAGGTCGAACCAGCCGGGTTCTCTCAGTAAGCTTGGCCATTTTTTAACAATGGGGCCTTGAATACGCTGATGAGTGAAACTGTGCGGACGGTACATATGGAAGTCGTAAATGATGTTGGTGTCCTCGATCTTGGGAAGCATCGCCTCATTGTGCACGGGCACTTCTATCCAGATCAGGTGGCTAGTATCCACCGACCGGATGGCCTCAATCGTTTTTTTCAGTACCGCTTCATATTCAGCGAAATTCTGATCAGCCTTGGGTTCATTGATCAGGTCATAAGCGACAACCAAGGGTTCTTCGCGATAGCGTTCGGCGATAGCCTTCCACATTCGGATAAACCGCTGCTGCAACTCGCTTCCAGCCTGCCAGAAGTCCGTGTCTTCCACTTGCCAGCCACATTGTGCGTAATGCATATCCAGAATCATATTGATGCCGTGTTTTCGTGCCCGTTCGATTTGGTCGTCCACAAAAGCAAAACCGCTTTCCTTATATTTGAACGGCCGATCATCGTCTTCAAAGTAAGTGTATTCGAGATGCAGTCTCCCGCTGTTTAACCCCGATTCTTTCAATTGGATGTAGTCATCCTCATTATTTGTGGTGAAGGGATTCTCACCCGCTGCATACTCGACGTTGGCTCCGCACAAGGTGATGCGCTCTTTGTTGGCACCTACTACCAAGTTCCTTCCTTCTCTTCGTATATAGTCTTTCATCAATAGACAGTTTTTGCTGTTTTGCCGGCTATGGCAATCAGTGAAAGTTCGGTTTTTTATTCAGATATCAAATTACCCGTTTTGGTATTGGTAGGGCATACATTCCTTGATAGCTTTGTTATAGGATTATTTTCCAGATGAGCAAAATCAAGGCATTGATATTCGATGCAGCGGGAACCGTCCTAGATTGGCACACCAGGGTTAAAACCGCGTTGAGCGAATGGGGGACTGAGAAGGGGATCAAAGCTGACTAGAGAATGGTTACGTACCATTGGCGAAACGCCGCATTGACCCGTATGCTGAAGAACAGTGCGGATCTCTCACCTGGCGCCAACATGGACGATGTCCACCAAATGACACTCGATGGCACGCTGGAGCATTTCGGTTTGGGGGATCTGGAGATACCGGCCTGGTCCGATGCTAAGTAAGCGTGGCCGCGGTTGAGGCAGCGGTATACCGTTTCAACGCTAACAATCTTGTCCGTTGCTATTATTGTGAACGCATCCCAGCATGCCGGCATTGGATGGGATAGCGTGATCTCCTGTGAATTTCTCGGCGTCTTCAAACCGCATCCGACCGTCTACGCTGCAGCTCCCAGATATCTGCAATTTGCGGTGGAAGAGATCATGATGGCAGTAGCTCATAACTTCGATCTTCTGGGTGTGCACACGTCAGATATGAAGACCGCTTTTGTCAGACGCACTGACGAGTGGGAAGGGGAGGGGAGGACCTTTTCGCTCCGATGAACGATCCGGATCCGAGCCCCGACATCACTGTGGACAGCTTCCAGGATCTTGCGGATGGACTCACGCAATAGGATACCAAAAGCCTCACAAGAATTTCTCGCCACACCGAATTGGGCAAGGTGATATCTAGGGACAACCCACTTGGCAATTTTCCTTGATACTCTTCATCCTCGATCGGGAAATGTTGCCAACCATAATTAGCTATTTCGCATCTTTCACCTGTGAATAAGTGAGCAATTCAGATTGGAGCCGGAGGGTGGGGCGATAGCTGGCTTAGCTTTCTTGACCAAATCAATCTTGTGCTTGGATTCGAATTACGATGGAAGTAAGCGTATGACAAAGGTGCCATTAGAACTCCAATTTTGGTCTGTGCACGAAGACCAGAATAAAGATTTTGCCGGAACCGTGGCCGCGGTCCGTGAAGTCGGTCACGAAGCATCGGAGCTTTATGGAAATGGTAACCTAGAATCGAGTAAAGGGATCGAAGTCTTGCTGTCGGCTAGCCTCAAAGCCGTAATTATGCACGTGAATATCGATCGCTTACCCCACGACACCGAAGCAGTAGCGGCAGAGGCTGAAGCACTCTCCTGTACGAATGTGGTTTGCCCTTATCTGCCGCCGGAAACTTTTACCCTCGTGGATTTATGTTAGGCTGCAGGACGGGAGTTAAATGATATTGGCGTTGCCTTTCGCGAATTGGGATTGGAATTCTTTTACTATAATCACTGGTGGGAGTTGGAGGAAATCGAAAGCAGGATTGGCTTCGAACGGCTCTATAAAAACGCAAGCCCGGAAAATTTGGGTATGGAATTAGACGTCTGTTTCGTGAAAAAGATGGGCCTGGATCCCGCCGGATACATCCGCAAGTACATCGATCGAATCGGCCTTATTCATTTGAAGGACGGTGTGTCTATATACGAGGAGACGGAATTCGGCGAGGAGGGTGTGGATTTAATGGAGGTTCGTGAAACGGCTTCCGAATCCTCTGTCCTCCGTGGCTTTATCATGGAACATGAGCACTGTCGCGAAGACCAGTTCGCGGTGGTCCTCGATGAATACTATCAACTCAAGGCTTTAGGGTTTTAATTTCAGCCGAATTTTTCTGTCCCGTCTCAAAACCCAGTCCGGAATTAGCTCCAGTTACAGAGACTGAAATTCGTACCCAATCTCGACATAGGGACCGTCAATCTTCTTTCGATGCTGAGTGACTTCTCCGGATGGCCACCGTACTTCAATATCGATCTCCTTGCCAGGTTTGCTTTCGCCCAGGCCGAAGAACAAGGTTGAGGTCGATTGAGACAGGTATCCGCCACCCGCATACACTTCTGCCGTCTGTTGTTGACCGCTCGCGTTAATAACCGAAACCCGTGAACCCACCGCGGCAAGGTTGCCAGGCTTACCCTTCAGGATTACCGCCAGCGGTCGGTTACTCGATTGGCCAGAGTTCTCGAATGCCTGAACGGGTCCGTCGTTCACCCCCACAACAAAATCGACCCAGCCATCACGATTTAGGTCGACCGAGGACAGACTCTTAGCATCGCCCGGGACGATAAGGCCGCTAAGATGAGGCCAAACTGCTGAAAACGTACCGTCTCCGCGTCCATCCAGGAGGAGGCTGACTCCTCCATCCATACGTGTTGTCTCTCTTTGAGGACTGTGGAAGTTCTGCACGATATACAGATCGGTGAAGCCATCACCGTTCGCGTCAGTCAGAGCTAGTCCGAAACCCGGCGAAATTTGTGCTATGCGCGGGAGAGGTTTGAAAGAGAATCTTCCCTCACCGTTGTTGATGAGTATGCCGGACGCTAGCTCGTTAACTTCCAGTCGCAGGGAGGTATCGAGGCTCTCGGGTGTGAAGATCTCTGCTAGGGGCAACTGGGCGAATTCGTGAAACGTTTGAATTTTATCTCCTAGGAAAGGCATCGCGGCGGTCGCGCAACTTTTCCCACGGACCGGGAATAAGGTATCGGCCTCGTATTTCGCCTCTATCAGTCGCATTTCGTCCTGATTTCCGAATTCGCCATAGTATAGTTGAACCGGTTTGTCCGGACTCGGGTGGTATTTGGTATTGAGACCGAAGTTGCTCACTGCATAGTCGATGTCTCCATCATTGTCGATGTCGCGGCCGGCGATACCGTTCCACCAACCCTTCAAGCCCGCCAAACCTGAAAGGGCCGTCCTATCGGTTAACGTTCCTTGATCGTTGTGGTAATACTTCACTGGTCCCCATTCATGGGTAACAAACAGGTCCAGCCAACCATCGCCGTCGGCATCGGACCATAGGGCCGAGGTAACCATGCCAGTCTCAGCTAAACCAGGTGCCAGATTTTCCGTGACGTCCGCAAAAGCGCCACCCGAATTGACCAGCAGACGACTGGAGGGCGTTTCAGGGTAGCGACGCGGGACAAACCTGGCTCCGACAAAAAGATCAAGGTCGCCATCGCGGTCGAAATCCGCGGCGGCAGCCACGCTTCCGCTGACGCTATCCGATGGCAAGACATCACTACCGGCACGCTCGTATCTACCGGATCCGTTGTTGATGTAAAGTCGATCGCTCAGCAGAAAATCACCCGGAAATCGTCCAAGGCCGCCGCTCACCGCATAAAGATCGTCATCGCCATCGCCATCAAAATCAAAGAAGAGTCCACCCATATCTTCTCTCGCAGCATCGTTCTGAAACGTCGCAGCGTTTCCCGGCGCAGTCTCCGCTTCCTCCAGGTTAATTAAGTTACCTGCCTGACCCGCTGCTCCCGCTACGAATGCTGTCAGGTCCCCCGTCTTTTGGTTTCGCGTCCATGCCACGCCCGGTCCCAAGCGCGACATCCGGTTTGGCAAGAGAGGCTGATCCCCGAAGTCGTTGTAGGCGTCCTCTTGGTGCTCGATTTCCGCAAGGCCATCCCAACCCTTAAAACGAGTTGTCTCTTTAGTTTCATCGTCGGTAGCATAGGTCTGGTTATCCTCTGTGATAGTGTAGGCACGACTTGACTCAAGATCGTGGAACTCGCTCGTTCCTCCGTTCGGCCAACGCACCGAGAGCTTGTTTACCCGAGAGGAGTCTCCCAGTCCGAAGTGCAGAGCGAAGTCGTCTGACGAAACATACCCGGCCGTCGTCGAAAGGTACCGTGCCTGAATACCCTGGTCGGTCTCGATCCGCACGAAGGCACCCAAAGCAAATCGATTGCTGGTGGATCCTCGAAGATGGACGGTAATGCGATTTCCTGTGGTTCCTTGATTTCGATAGACGGAAACTCGTTCGTCCAGATTGTTCACCACGAGATCCAAGTCACCATCTCCATCCAGGTCGGCAGTGGCTGCGCCGAAACTCACTCCCTCATGATCCAGTCCCCAACTTTGTGATACCTTATCAAAATGCAGGTCTCCGTTATTGCGAAATGCCAGATTCTGTTCTTGCAACATAGGGGAGTCGAGAAAGACCCGCGCACCTCTGGGATCTCCCAGGCCTCCCAGGAGCGCCTGTTTTGCAATCAAATCGCTATTGAACCAATTCCTTGACATCCCATTGCTGACAAAGAGATCCTGCCATCCGTCATTGTCAAAGTCGTCTAGCTTGAGCGACCAGGTCCAATCCGTGCTGCTCAATCCTGTCAACTGAGCCGCTTCAAGGAAGCGATCCGTGCCGGAGTGGAGGTAAACGGCATTGGCCATATACTGCCTTGGTTCAGCTGATTCCAGAAACCAGCCCTCGGCATCCATTTCCCCCATATTCAGCTTCTGCTTGTAATGAGACGTACCCGCCATGTCCGACGCAACGAAATCCAGCAAACCGTCGTTGTTGATGTCCCCGGCATCGGCACCCATAGAAAACCAGGGAGTGTGAGGAATGGCTTCTCGTATGACATCAGTGAACGTTCCGTCCTGATTATTGCGATACAATTTGTCCGCTCCTTTATAGTCATTGGCGACATAGAGATCTGGCCATCCGTTCCCATCGTAATCCCACCAGACCACGCCAAGCCCCATATCGTTTCCCTCGATTCCAGAAGCTTCCGACACCTCGGTAAATCGTCCGTCTCCGTCATTTTGATAGAGTTTGTCCTTTTGTCCCACCTTGATGGGAACTCTAGTGCCGTCGGGCTTGGTCATGAATCCCATCGAATCGGCAAAGGCATCGGGCACGACACGCTGACCATTCTTTACCTCGAATTCGACGAAATCTCCGTAGGTTTCGGGATTGATATACCTCCAGGTTAATAGATAGGCATCGAGATCTCCATCTCGATCATAGTCTGCGAAAGCCATCTGCGTACTCGAGCCGGAAAACGCTAGACCTGCCTCCTCAGCATTTTCAACAAAGGTGCCGTCTCCCTGGTTCACAAAGAGCTGGTTGGGAGCATCGTAGGAACAGACGAAAAGGTCGAGATCCCCGTCATTCTCGATGTCGGCGAAGGTGGCTCCCATACCCCAGGATTCGTTATTAGGGATACCCGTTTTCTTAGTAACGTCCTCAAAGCGAAAGTCTCCTTGGTTTCTGTAAAGACGGCTTCCTCCAAATGCCCGCGTCAGAAAAATGTCGACTTTGCCATCGCCGTCATAGTCAGCCATGGCGACGCTACCTCCGAGGGAACCATCAAAAAGCCTTTCGTACTTTTCGGGCGGATCCCAATAGAAAGAAAAGTCAACGCCTGTATGTTCGACTGGGAGGCTTTCGAAGAGTGTTGATCCGGATCCAAGGGAAGCCTTTTCTAGTGGCTTTCCTGAGATGCCGGCAGCTCCGATAGATGAAGCCATCATGACAGGGCAAGCGGCTAACAATACTAGAGCGACTATTCGGCCAAGTTGATATCTTTGCCCAATCCTACTGCAGGTCGCGGTAGGATGGGCCGCCGATGTGCACATTTTGCTACTGCCCATCTTTCTCTTCAGCCTTCTTCTTTCTCATACCATCAAGAACCTGATTCGCTTGGGCTCTCATCTGCCGTTTGATACTTTCTGGCGGCCCTGATGGTGCGGTATCGATGACTTCGACGAGCTCGACCTCTAGCGTAAGCGTTTCGCCCGGTTCAATAGGCCCGTTTCCTTTGTCCCTGTACGCCAAATTGGGCGGAACAAAAAGGGTTGCCTTACCGCCTTCACTGAGGAGCTTCAGACCTTCCTGGAGACCTGGTATGAGCCGTTGAATAGGCGCAGTGGACGGTTGGTTGCTCTCGTAAGTGTTGATGTAAGTCTCTCCATTCAGACGTGATCCTCGGAGATGGAAGCGGACTTCATTGGTTGGATTCGGTGTTTTTCCCGATCCCTGTTGAATAATCGTATAATAGAGACCGCTTGCCGTTTTGAGCGTAGTGCTCGCTTCGTCAAGCTGGGCAAGAAAGGTGTCGCCCTCTGATCGGTTTTTTTGGTCTTTGGCGGCCCGAATAGTGCTAAGTTTTGATTCCGAGCGTTTTTGATGTGCTGTCATAAGGCCCGCAAGTTCGGATTGTCGACTTTTGGAATCGTAATCTGCTGGTGGTCCGCTATCGCCCCATTTGCGATTGAGACCGCGGGCTAAGGCCTCGAATTCCTCCGTGCTCAGATCGGGATCGATGCTGAAAATCTCCGCTATCCGGTAGCCGAGCGCCTCGTAAGTTGAAAGGTCAAATTCTTGCTTTTTGTAGACAGTAGATCCTCCATTCTTGACCGATTCAACGGTTCCTTCCCTAGAGTTATTTTCTTGTGCTTCTCCTAAGTTAGCGAAAAAGAAATACAGGAGTGCGATGCAGATTCGCTTGTTAGGGATAAGATTCTTCCGACTGTGGTTAGGTGATATTGCAAGAGTGAAACGAGTCTCCATGAGATCTAGCATAATTAGTATCAAGCTTCATTGTTGATAGATGTCAATTGATAGGCAGACTCCAGAGTTGATCGGAGGAGCACTCCGACCGAACCCTCGCCTTCGCCGGGACTCGGTGGAGTGACGAAATGACTAAGCACTGTAGCAGGGTTCACAAGATTGACCGTACCGGAATCAATAATCAAGTAAAGCAGCACAGCGGAGGGAGCACTTCAAGCCCGATATCATCAAGTAAAAGTTGAGAGAGATATGCTCGAGGATATCGACTTGCCCAAATGGGCATTCCGGAGCGAATGGAGTTGGGGGGTGAATTGGACATCAAATTACTCATGTTGACATGTGATTCCCCTTTCCAATGGGAAAAAGCATACTACAGAATGGGTCCCTTTCCGATAACATGATTTAATTGTAGATGAGTTCTTCACAGCCCCGCGAACACTACGTAACCGCTCCGGAGGATCGGGTTCCCCTTGAGAAAAAGATCCTAAATGGAAGCGGTTCCTTTTCTGACATGACCTGGCAGCGGGGTTTCTTTGCCCTGGCGTTTCCGGTCTTTAACGTGATTTTTGGCTTCAGTCCGATCCTGATTGGCTGGGTTTTGGCAATAACGCGACTCTGGGATGCCATTACAGATCCATTGATGGGATCTATATCGGACAATGCACGCACACGTTTCCGGCGTCGCCGTCCCTTTATTGGCTTCGGCGTTGTATTGGCCGGAATTTTTAACGGCGTAATCTGGCTGCTTTCTGAAGGCTTAACTGACACGCAATTCTTTTTCTATTTTCTGGTTACGTCCTTGTTGTTCTACACGTCTTTCACTATTCTAAGGGTCTTGTCTTATGCCCTTGGGTACGAAATGTCTCTGGATTGCCACGAGCGGACGAAAATGAAGGGGTACGTATTTTTACCAATTCGTTCAACGGTGTCGTCTTTTTTCCATGGATGCTCCCATTGACCATGCTGTCTTTTTGGGATTCAGATATTCAGGGAGTTCGCGTGGTTGGAATAGGCACGGGTATACTGATGATGGTTCTGGCGCTTATTCCTGCGCTTACCATCAAGGAGCCGATCAAGACTTTCGCGCAAAAACAATACCGAACCCCGGTCCTGAAGAGCGTAAAATACGCTTTAAGCTGTAAGCCTTTTGTATACCTGATGGCAGCCTTTTTAGTGTCCGTCTTATTAAACACCCCGGTCTCTGTGAGCTTCTATTACCCGATTGTCTACGTAGTCTGCGGTGGAGATACTCAGGAAGCATCCTGGTGGTATGCACTGGCCGAAGCCACCCACTACATCACAACGCTACTCTTCATTATTCCTGTAGCTATACTGTCACGCAAAATCGGTAAGGCTGTGCTTGCATGTTCGATACCAGTTTTATCGCCCTCGGCTCTCTGCTTATGTTTTCAGCCTTAATCCCGATATGCCTCGGCTGGTCATGATGCCCAGAGTTTTCTTGGGGATTGGCTGGATTGGATTCTGGATACTGATTCCGGCAATGATTGCGGATGCTGTCGACTACGACGAAAGCACCACCGGGACGCGGCGCGAAGGAATGTTTGGTGCCGTCCAATTTTGGATTATCGAACTCGGATTCGCGATAGGATTCATGACATCGGGATATGTTCTGTCTGGCAGAGGGTTTAACATTGGCCTTTATGAGTAACCCGAAGGTAATATGGATAAAATCATACTCCTTTTGAGTGTCATTCCTGCGACAGCTGCGGCTATCGCGATCTACTTCAAAAGCCGTTATTCCCTTACGGAGGATCAATCCTATTCCATGCGGTAGGCACTGGAGAAACGAAGGGGCATGATTTTAGGCTAGAATCCTAGGAGATATTAGTAGATACACTAGTCATTCATGTGAACTACCATCATCGTGGGATCGTATTTAAACCCAGTATTTTATAATCTCTTACAATGTCTTCCGATACATATCTTTTTACCCGACTAACAAGACCGCTGTATTCGGGGGCCGCTATACTGGCTGTTTGCATTCTAACCACCGCTTGCACAAAACAATCTCAAAAAGCCGATAGTTCAATGCCTGAAGGATTTCGTAGTTTATTTGATGGTAAGACCCTCGATGGGTGGAAAATGATGCCTCGATTGCCAGTTCCCCGCTATCCTGGTGCTCCGTTTAATGTAGACGAAGCTTGGTTGAAGGAAGCAAGCAAGAATGCCGGAAAGTGGACGGTCGTTGACGGTGCCATTGTGGGTGAGCAGAATCCTCCTGCCAGTGGAGTAGGGGCATACCTAGTATCCGAAGAAAAATTTGCGGACTTCGAGTTGTTGGTCGACATTAAACCGGACTGGAGAACCGATACTGGTTTTCTCATCCGGACAACTCCCGAGGGTAATCCCGGCTTGCAGGTTTTGTGCGACTTCCGTCCCCAGGGTGGGATCGGCGGCTTTTACGGCAACGGTCTTGCAGGTATCCATGGCATGTCCTTCGCCGTCGATGCCGAAGTCGATGAGAACAGTGTACCGATTCGCGTCATTTCCGCGGACCCCAATTCTGAAAAGGCAGAGCTCAGGGATCAAACACGCGCGATTCTTAAATACGCCGTGGATGTCGAGGAGTTCTTGAAGGTGTGGAAAGTCAATGATTTTAATACGATCAAGGTTCGGAGTGTAGGACGTATCCCTACAGTAATTACTTGGGTCAATGGATTGAAAATCGCGGAACTCGACTTGGCTGATATCGAATGGCCGAATTATGACGCGGAAGCTGTCGCAGAAATGCTGGGCCGCGACGGGCATATTTCACTGGAAGTGCACAACAACGGAAGGAATGACCGGCAAGGCCAGGAGCGTTGGTGGCCAGGAGCCCAGGTTCGTTGGAAGAATATCTATATAAAGGAACTTTAATTAATTCGTTAACGAAACCACGGATGATGTATACGATTATTAGGTACTTCACTTGTATATCCCTTGTGCTGAGCAGTTCTATCGTAGCCATTGCCAAGTCGGATGGACCGAGCTTCAGCCGCGATATTCGTCCCATCCTCTCGGGCAAGTGTTTCAAGTGTCATGGACCGGATCGCGAAACCCGCGAAGCAGATTTCAGGCTCGACCGTCGGGAGTCGGCAATCGATGCCGATGTGATTATTCCCGGCAATCCGTCAGAAAGCTGGATACTGGATGTGGTATCCAGCGATGATCCCGATTTGCGGATGCCTCCCAAAGGCGATCCTTTTAGTGCGGAGGAAATCGAAAGCTTGCGAGCTTGGATCTAGAATGGGGCTGAATACGAAGCCCATTGGGCCTACCAG
>MDTG01057866.1_pt1 | contig 14392 bp, 12 predicted proteins | sample 811421 | NCBI WGS metagenome assembly MDTG01 (sample SAMN05326645, study PRJNA326480) | marine metagenome | isolation source: seawater | place: Pacific Ocean: South East | collected 2011
TAAAACAACGCCTAGTGACGGCGTTAGAATTACATAAAAACTCTGAATTTTATAATCTTTATTCCTCTTCTCTAATCAATGCAACCTTCCAGTCTGCGGAAAATCATATATCATCTATTAGATCTCGTGACCTTTTCGTTCATATCGATTATCGCCGAGCACTTTGTAATGTCATGATTGCGTCAATTGCTCCTATTTTACTTTTTCTATGGAGTACTGAATCAATAACAAATTCAATTCATCGTTGTCTTAATCCTACAAGTAATTTTTTTAGACCACCTGAGACTCGGGTAGTAATAGAGGCCGATAAGACCGAGGTTGTTCGTGGCAATGATCTATTTTTTATCGCCCGTTTTATTGGGGAACTGCCTGCGTTCGCCAGTTTGATGGTGTATGAGAATGATTCGAAACCTCCGAAAATCAAAGACCTAGCACTTCAGGATCGCAATGAGTTACACTACACGTTTAAAAATGTAGAGCAGTCTTTTTCGTTTCAGGTTTCTGGTGGAGATGGTGAGTCGGCCAGACATCGTATAACTGTACTAGAGCCACCAATAATTGAACATATGAACATTCGGATAAAGTACCCAAATTACTGTGACATGCCAGATCGTTTAGTTAGTGGCAGCGGTGATATTGAAGCCCTGACTAATACTCAATTTTTATTTGAATTTGAAGCGAATCGAGAGCTTGCAGAGGCATATTTTATTGTCGATGATACTTTGAGATATCCTGCGCAAATAAATGGAAAAAGAGCTTATAAAAATTGGGTATTGGACCGTGATATTGTTTATAGCTTGAATATAATGGATGTTGATAGTTTGAAGAATAAAGAACCTATAAAATATAACCTATGGGCTATTGAGGACGAATATCCGACGGTTTCTATAGTAAATGCCCGAGAGAATGAAGAATTTCCAGAAAATAGTAAGATAGAATTAGTAATCGATGCCCAAGATGATTTTGGCATCAAAGACTTATTTATTGTTTTTGAATTAAATGAATATGGAAAAACTAGGGATAGGGTTCCCATAAGCTTGGGCCGGAATATACTTACTAATTATTCCTTGGATTTAAGTAAGGTTACTTTGATGCCAGGAGATAAAATCAAATACTATGCGGAAGTTTTTGATAATGATTCTATAGCGGGGCCTAAATTAAGTCATAGTAAATATTATTTTCTAAGGATTCCGTCCATAAAAGAATATTATTTAAAACGCGATAGATTAATTCAGGAAAGATTGGAAGAAATTGTGGAGATGTCCTCGGAAAACTCCGGCTTGGAAGAGTATTTTGAGGATGTTCGGAGAGAAGTTTTGCGTTCCGAAGAGTTGACATGGGAACGAAAGCACGAATTGGATTCGGTATTAAAAAGTCAAGAAGCACAGGTAAATAAAATAAATGAGTTTTCGGATAAATTAGCTGAAAACATGGGGACTATAAACGGAGAAAACTCATTTGATAAAAAAACAGCTCAAAAAGTAAGAAAAATACGAAATTTAATGGATGAAGTAGTTGCTTCTGAACTGCGAGAGGCGTTGTCGAATATTCGAAATAAAATAGAGGCTTTTGAAGCTGAAGATTTGGCTGAATCTCTTAACAAGTTTATTGAGGATCAAATTACGTTTCAAAGACAGCTTGATCGAGCCATTCAGATTTTAACACAAATTAAGGTTGAGCAAGAGCTCAATGCGTTAGTTAGTCGCTCCTTGGAATCATACAAAATTCAAAAGCAAATAAATGAGAAAATCGACGATAAAGAGCTGGGTATTTCAGAGCAAAAGCAACAAGGATTTTTGCGTAACGAATTACAGTCTATTCGTCGATCTATTGAGCAACTCACAGGTAATATGGAATCTATTAATCGGCAGATTAGCTCGCGACTTGAAAGTCAGTCTGGCCAATTGGAAAAGAATAATTTTGAAAGTAGAATGCTGGAAATGGTTAAAAAGATGCGCTCAAAAAGTAGTCAGGTGAAAAAAATAGGAAAGGATTTAGAAGACGATTTAGGAATGTTTTCAGCTGGGATGGAGGCAATTAGAGGAGAGTTTATAGCTGAACAGACGGATAGTGTAAATCGAGATTTAACTTCTGTTGGTCAGAATCTACTTGTAATATCTCATAAGCAAGAAGAATTGTTTAGTCTTTTTTCTTCTGCGGGCGATTCTGCCATGGTTGTGGCTTCGGAAGACCAAATGGCTCTTTTAAGTAGTTTGAAAATCATAATTAATAGCTTAGCGGAGATAGGTCGGCGGACAATGACTATAGAAGCTGGTTTAAAATTTTCTTTAGGCCATGCTCTTAAAGGAATGAATAAATCAGTTGTTTTTCTTGGACAGCGAGATTTGCAACAAGCCAAAGAGTTTCAATGGCGTACGCTAGTTTCTTTGAATGAGGCCATCGTTCTATTGGGGCAAAGTCTCTCCAATTCAGAACATTCAAGTATGTCCTCAAGTTTTGGGGAAGCAATGCAAAAAATGTTGGGGATGTCGGAACAACAGTCTAAGATAAATCAGATGGGATCGGGTATTTTTAAAAAACTAGGTCTGCGGGGTAGTGGACGCATCAAAAAGGATATAGAAAATCAAATACAACGCTTATCTACAGAACAAGAACGTATACTAGCCGATTTAGAAGATTTACAACGATCCCTTCAAGGAGAGCCGATCGCTCAAGCTAAAATCCGGGAGCTTCGAGAGGAGGTTGTGAATGTCCTTGATGACCTACGCCAAGGCCGAATCAACCAACGAACGTTGACACGGCAAGACAAAATTTTTCGGCAGATGCTCGAGGCTAGTAATTCCCTACATACCCGTGGCCAGAAGAAACAGCGTCAAGGTCGGGAGGGAGAAGATATGTCTTATCTTGGCCCACCTGGTTTACCCGAAGATTTGGGTCAGGCCGAGGACCTTCTCCGACAGTCTATGAAACGAGCTTTAGAAAGCGATTACCCAGGGGAATATCGTGACTTACTTAAAGAATATTATGAGAAAATTTATCGAGATATGGTAGAGGAACTAGAAAATTCCAGATGATATATGCTCTTATTTTTCTGTTTACAGATTTGGCTTTTTCTGCTGTGTTTAATGAAGATTTATTGAGAAATAGAATCGAGGAATTTGAGCGGCAGGGATATGTTGAAAAAACAGTAAGCCTTTATCAAGATCTTTTACAGTATCATCCAACTGATCCTGAATTGGCTCATGGACTTGCTCGCGCTCTGAAAACCAAGGAAGATTACGTTGAGCTAATTCGTCATTTGAAGAAATGGGTTGAAAATAATTCTAAAGACGAGTTAGCTATTTTTATGCTCGGAGAAGCTTATCTTGAATTAGGCGAGATCAACAAGGCGATTCAGGCATGGGATGCGTTATTGAAAAGTCAGCATGTCTCCTTGGGAACGTACCGAAAATTGAGTAATAGCTGCGAATCGGTAGGTTTGTTTAGAGAGGCCATTAGTTTTTTAGAAAAAGGTAGGAAAGCTAATGGCAGCAAAAAATTATTTGTTTGGGAATTAGCAAAATTAAGAATGCGTGTGGGCGACGTTCGAGAGTCGGTTGAATTATATCTGACATTTCTCGACGAAAATCCAAATTCATATTCTATTGTGGAAAGTGAAATATCTGCTTCGTGTAGATTAGATAATGGGCAGTTGTTAGATTTTTTAGGGCGTAAGAGTAAGCAAAAGAAAAATCTCTCTCTGGTAAGAATAGTCGGTCAATGTGCTCTTTCAATGGATAGGCCGAGAGAGGGTTTCATATTCATATCGGACTATGTTGACAACTCAGGAACCCCCGAAATTCTTTATCAATATTCTGATGAATGTGAAAAAGATGGTTTAATCGAGGCCGCAGGAGAATTCTATTCTTATTTTGCCAAGAATTTCAAGGAATCTATCCTTGCTTCAAAAGCACTTCAAAGATCTGTTCAAATTCGATTAAGTCAGGGAGAAATTAGGTTAGCACTTTCCGATTTAGAAAGGCTAATAGATACGGCTCCAGACGAAATTGAAGTGCATCAATTAGTCATCCAAATTGCCCAAAGTAATTATATTGACACGGACCAAAGTGAAAAAATGATTTCTATGTTGGAGTCAATAATACCCTCAATTAACCAAGGCTCTTGGGTAGGTAAGACTCTCAGTTTATTAGTTGATTATGCTCTAAAAGATGGGCGTTTGGACGACGCCAATCTTTACATTCGACGAATGCAAGAAATAGAGAATGTCGATGAATATGAGTTAGGTGTTCGTCGTGCTGAACTGGCTTATTTTACTTCTGATTGCTCTGAAGTTATTTCTTTTATCAAACCTCTTATTGAATATAGGGTGGACCATCTCCTTTCAAATGATGCTATAGAAATGAAGATGATATGTGAAGAGCTGGGGAACGAATTATACTGGGCGGATATTATACGAGCCAAATTATTAGAGCGACAAAATTTTTTCGAAAAGTCTGAATCTATCTGGCTAAGACTTTTTTCCGAACTTCCGGCTGATGCCAAGGAACGACTTATGCTAATCCGAGCTCATTCTGCTAAGGGGTCGTCAAGAGCGTTGAAATTTTTCACGCAATTAATCGAAGAATTTCCTGAAAGTGTTTTTGCGGTTGAAGGTAAACTGGCACTTGCAGATTTACACCAAGACAGCGGTCGTTTTAAAGAAGCTTTGAATATTTGTAAGAATGGCTTAATGATGGCTCCAAATGGTTTTCAGGCGGCCGAGTTTCGGTTGCGTATCGAACGTCTGCGTAAAGAAATACTTCAACGGGAGGTAAAGCAATGAAAAAATGGATATTAGTGATGCTTTTGGTTATGGGTCCCGTTTCTATACAGGCGCAACGTTTGTTTATACCAATGGATTCAACTCAGAATAATCATTTAAAGGCTTACGGTATTGCTTTTTTCGCAATAAAAAATGGAATGTCTGTCGAATGGTTGCTGAATTATAGTGGGGGTGCATTCCTATTGAATTATAGTAGGAAAGTATTCGATGAAGCTTCCCTAAGGGGAGTTACCTTAAGAGAAATTACGGAGGCTGACGCATCATTAATTTATGCTGAAATAGACTCAGAGAATATGGATGTAGTTTTATTGGAAAAAATCCCTCAAATAGCCGTTTATAGTCCATCAAATAAGCAACCATGGGATGATGCAGTGACGCTTGCACTTGAATATGCACAGATAGAGTATGATAAAATATGGGATGAAGAAGTACTCGGTGGTCATTTAGAAAAATATGACTGGCTTCACCTGCATCATGAAGATTTTACAGGTCAATATGGAAAATTTTTTAGTTCCTACAGACACGAAGAATGGTATCGGTTACAACAACGAGATTACGAAACGATGGCTAAGCGTTTAGGATTTAAAAAAGTAAGCGAACAAAAAAAAGCTGTTGTCCAACTGATTTATCGTTATGTGACTGAGGGAGGTTTTTTGTTCGCAATGTGTTCAGCGACAGACACCTTCGATATTGCATTAGCGGCATTGGGGGTAGATATTTGCCATGAGGTATTTGATGGAGATCCCTCAGAGAAAAATGCTCAGGCTAAACTTGATTTTAGTCGAACACTAGCATTTCACGATTTTACTCTTGAGTTAAACCCTATGGTATACGAATATTCGGATATTGATATGACGCCAAAGGATATGCGCCAAATCCGAACAGCAGAAGCAGAATATTTTTCGTTATTTGAATTTTCTGCAAAATATGACCCGGTTCCAACTATGCTCACCCAGTGTCATACTCGTGTGATTAATGGATTTTTAGGCCAGACGACGGCATTTAATCGATCGTTAATCAAAGATTCGGTCGTTGTCTTAGGTGATATAGAAGAGAGTGAACAGGTGCGGTATATACATGGAGGAGTTGGTAATGGAACATTTACTTTTTTAGGTGGACATGATCCAGAGGATCATAAGCATCTAGTTCATGACCCTCCTACAAACCTGGCTTTACACCCCAATTCACCGGGATATAGATTGATCTTGAATAACGTTCTCTTCCCTGCAGCGAAAAAGAAGGAACAAAAAACCTGATAAATACAAAAAAATTAAGCAAAAAGTGAAAGGAGCGGGATGACTGTTACCGATGTACAAGCGGTAGAAAAAATGCGCGAAGCCAGAGACGGAGTGTATAGTGAGGTAGGTAAAGTGATTTTTGGCCAGCGAGAAATAATTGAACAGTTACTGATTTCGTTGATTGCTGGTGGTCACTGTCTGATTGTTGGTGTTCCTGGGTTAGCTAAGACGACGTTAGTTAATACGTTGGCTAAGACGCTAGATTTGTCTTTCGGACGAATCCAGTTTACTCCCGACCTGATGCCCTCCGATATTATCGGAACGGATATATTGGAAGAGAACTTAGATACGGGTCGTAAAGATTTTCGATTTATTAAAGGTCCAATTTTCACTAATGTTTTGTTAGCCGATGAGATCAATCGGACACCACCAAAGACGCAAGCAGCATTATTACAAGCTATGCAAGAACGGATCGTAACAGTTGGCCCGAAGACGCTTAAAGTTGGTGAACCTTTTTTTGTGCTAGCTACTCAGAATCCTATTGAACAAGAGGGGACTTATCCGTTGCCTGAGGCTCAGTTAGATCGTTTTTTATTCCAAATTAATATGGATTATCCAAACCAAGACGAAGAGGAAGAAATAGTACGTTCGACTGCTTTTAGCCAAAGTCAAAACGTAAAGTCCGTGCTAAATATTGATCAGCTCATTAATGCACAAAATTTGGTAATTAGGATCCCTATTGCGGATCATTTGATAAAGATGGTAGTGCAACTGGTCCGGAGTTCGCGGCCGAGAGATTTAGGAGCTCCTGATTATATTCGTGAAATGGTTAATTGGGGGGCTGGTCCCCGCGCATCGCAAAATATTGTTAGATCTGCAAAAGCGCGGGCGGTATTGGATGGGCGATTCTCTGTAGCGGAAGAGGATATAAGACAAGTAGCGCCAGAAGTCCTGTGCCATAGAATAGTTGTTAATTACAACGCAGAGGCTGAAAATGTTTCGCCAAAAGATATAACTTCTCGTCTATTAAAAGACCTTTCGTAAAAATGAAAAAGGCCACACAATTAAATCCTGAAATTATTTTGCGCCTCAAACGTTTAGATTTGATCGCTCGATTCGTAGTTGAAGGATTTATCACGGGAATACATCGAAGTCCTTACCATGGTTTTTCCGCTGAATACTCAGAGCATCGACCGTATTTGCCTGGGGATCCGACTCGCGACATTGATTGGAAAGCATATGCCAAATCTGATCGTTTGTATACAAAGAGGTATGAGGAAGAGACAAATCTCAAAGTTTATTTGTTACTTGATGTTTCGGGGTCCATGGGGTTTAGTCGGGAAGGATCCGTAAGCAAGTTTTTTTACTCAGCTGCACTGTGCTCGGCCTTATCCCATTTAATGTTGCGTCAAAGAGATGCTGTGGGTTTAGTACTTTTCCGGAATGGTATAGAAAAATATATTCCTCCACGTTCGACTCCAAGTCATCTATCTGTGATCTTACAGACCTTAGAAGGATCAAAACCAAGTCTTGATACGGATATTGCCGCAACATTTCACGACATGGCCGAAAGAATATCGAGAAGAGGTTTGGTTATTGTCTTGTCAGATCTGCTTGATGAACCAATGCAGGTAGTTGATGGATTACGTCACTTTCGTCATAAGGGACATGAGATAGTGGTATTCCATATATTGGATCCTGAAGAAATGAAACTTAATTTTCATGGTGAAACCCGTTTTAAGGCGTTAGAGAATCCCAATCAGAGTGTAACAACCCATCCACGCCATATAGAGCGTGAGTATTCTTCTATGATGGCAGATCTGATCGATGTATACCGTCGAAATTGTAACGAAAATGGAATTGATTACAATCATATCATCACAACTATACCATTTGACTTTGCGCTTTCGAGCTACATTGCAAAGCGTAAAAAGCTCTATTGATCGAGATATTTAGTTGACATTTTGGTCGTTAGCAATATTTTCAAAGGGTGGCGTCTATTAATAAAAAGCCAACATGAAGAATCAATCTTAACTTTTTTGTCAACTATCTTTCCTCGATACGAGAATAAGGATAAATGAGAGAAAATTCGTCATCAGCGTTGAACCAGGATACAGCCAGTGAAATTGAGGCTCTCGAAAATTTTTCCGAGCGAGAGTATGAATGGGGTTTTGTCACTGATATAGAAGCTGATTCTGCACCTCCCGGGCTTAATGAAGAGATTATTCGTTTTATCTCTTTAAAAAAGAAGAGCCGGAGTTTATGCTTGAATGGAGGTTGAAAGCCTACAGGCAGTGGCTTAAAATGGATGATCCAACGCGGAGGAAAGACAGCGAGCTATGGGCAAAAGTAAAATATCCTGATATCGACTATCAAGATATTGTTTATTATTCCGCCCCAAAGCAAAAGCAGGTCGACAGTTTAGAAGACGTGGATCCGGAATTATTGGCCACATATGAAAAGTTGGGAATCCCTCTTCAAGAGCAAAAATTACTAGCAGGAGTAGCGGTCGATGCTGTCTTCGATAGCGTGTCTGTTGCGACAACTTTTAAAGACAAGTTAGCAGATCTGGGCATTATTTTCTGCTCATTCTCCGAAGCGGTGAAGGAGCATCCGGAATTAATTAAGAGATATCTGGGGTCAGTTGTTCCGACTACGGACAACTATTTTTCAGCGTTAAATTCGGCAGTATTCACCGATGGATCGTTTGTTTACGTTCCAGAAGGAGTTCGTTGTCCGATGGAACTTTCGACCTATTTCCGAATCAATGCTGCCAATACTGGACAATTTGAACGTACTCTGATTATTGCCGAAAAAGGGTCGTACGTGAGCTATTTGGAGGGATGTACAGCTCCAATGCGAGACGAGAACCAATTGCATGCCGCAGTAGTAGAGCTTGTGGCGTTAGACGATGCACAAATAAAATATTCGACAGTTCAAAATTGGTATCCAGGTGACGAAAATGGAGTAGGAGGTATTTATAATTTCGTAACCAAATGCGGTGCTTGTCGCGGAAAAAGATCAAAAATTTCTTGGACACAAGTGGAAACGGGTTCAGCTATTACTTGGAAGTATCCCAGTTGCATATTGCAGGGTGATGAATCTGTAGGCGAGTTTTATTCTGTTGCGCTCACATCTAAGTGTCAGCAAGCAGATACAGGCACCAAAATGATACACCTCGGAAAAAATACGAGCAGTACAATTATTTCGAAAGGAATATCGGCTCAGCGGGGGCAAAATACATATCGTGGTGGAGTGAAAATTTTGAAGGGGGCCGAGAACGCACGTAATTTTACGCAATGCGACTCGATGCTTATTGGCGATCAGTGTGGGGCCCATACTTTTCCTTATATAGAATCAAGAAATCGTAGTAGTCAAATTGAGCATGAGGCTTCCACTTCGAAGATAGGCGAAGACCAAATATTTTATTGTAACCAAAGAGGGTTGTCGACAGAAGATGCAGTTGGCTTGATTGTGAATGGTTTTTGTAAAGAAGTGTTGTCAGAGTTACCGATGGAATTTGCCGTTGAAGCTCAGAAATTGTTAGGAATTAGTCTAGAGGGTAGCGTTGGTTAAGAAATAATGGGAGAATATGTTAAGCGTTAAAAATCTGAAGGCGAGTATTGACGGGACCGATATTTTAAAAGGAGTGAATCTTGAGGTTCAGCAAGGAGAGATCCATGCAATAATGGGACCTAATGGCTCTGGTAAGAGTACTTTTGCGCAGGTTTTAGCTGGCCGAGATGGATATGAGGTGACCGACGGGACGGTGTCGTTTTTGGGTGAGAATCTTTTAGACAAAGCTCCAGAGGAACGCGCCTGGCAAGGTGTTTTTCTTGCGTTTCAGTATCCAGTTGAAATTCCTGGTGTAAACTCGACCTACTTCCTGCGGTCTGGTTATAATGAACTTTGTAAATTTCGTGGTCAAGATACGTTGGATGCTGCCGATTTTTTGGCTTTAATGCGTGAAAAAATGAAGTTAGTTGAAATAGATGAAGAACTTCTGAAGCGACCGGTAAATTCTGGTTTCTCCGGAGGAGAGAAAAAGCGCCACGAAATTCTACAAATGGCTGTTCTACAGCCGACGCTTTCGGTTTTGGACGAGACAGACTCCGGTTTGGATATTGATGCACTTCGTGTAGTTGCTAAAGGCGTAAATGCATTACATTCGCCGAAAAAAGCAACCTTATTAGTGACACATTACCAACGTCTGTTGGATTATATCCAGCCAGATTACGTACATGTCCTCTATGACGGTAAAATAGTACGATCTGGAGATAAAAACCTTGCTCGCGAACTTGAAGAAAAAGGCTACGATTGGGTGAAAAATGAAGTGGTAGGTAGTTAGCTTATGAGCCAACGAGTTGATAACACCCAGTGGTATTCTCAACTGTTTGAGAAGTTTGAAAATAGATTAGCGACATCGGCTGATGATTTAGTTTATCGACGAAATGCTGTTAAAGATCTGAGAGCTATTGGATTTCCCGGGCCCCGTGATGAGGAATGGCGTGACACAAGACTTGCTTCTTTTTTTTCCGAGAAATTTGTTCCTTCGTTTGATGAACCTTCCTCATCTCGAGAGATAAAAAGTTTACTGGAAGTAGGGATCGAATCACATCGAATTGTTTTTGTCGACGGTCATTTACAGGAAAGTTTATCTGACTTCAATTCTTTGGAGTCCGGTCTAAAGGTCAGTTGGAAAACACCTGTCTCATCTGAGACATCAGAAAGATATAGTGAGGATGTATCTAATAGCGATAGATCGTTTTGTTTATTAAACTCTGCACTGGCTTTTAACAGCACGAACGTTGTCATCAGCGAAAAAAGTCGAATTGAAAAGCCCATAGAGTTTATCTTCATTGCGCTTGGGGATCAAGTCTGTTCGCATCCTCGCATCTCAGTCTTGGCTGGCAAGCAATCAAATGCGAATATTGTAGAGAGATACGTTAGTTTAGCTCAAGCATCGCACTTCACAAATGCGCAAGTAAGTATTCAAATCGAAGAAGCGGGCCAACTTGAACATGTTCGCATTCAAGATGAGAATCACTCTGCGTACCATATTTCCAGCTTAAGAGTGCAACAGGATAAAAGTAGTGTGTTCCTGTCTACTTGTATCAGTTTAGGAGGGTTTTTAACGCGTAATTATATACGTAGTAGTTTGAACGGCGAAGGTATAGAATCGACCTTGAATGGACTTTATTTGATTGATGGCAATCAGCACGTTGACAATCATACTTTAGTTGAGCATCGACGACCTCAAAGCAAGAGTTTTGAACTTTACAAGGGAATATTGTTCGATAAATCAACCGGCGTTTTTCGTGGACAGGTCTTGGTTCGAAAGGAAGCCCAAAAAACAGACGCATATCAACAAAATAAAAACTTACTTCTTTCCGAGGATGCAGAAATAAGAACAAAGCCACAGCTTGAAATTTATGCTGATGATGTCAAGTGTTCGCACGGTGCTACGATCGGGCAACTGGATACCGATGCAATATTTTATCTGCGATCGCGTGGTGTCAATTATAAGAATGCTTGTCAGATTTTGACTCTTGCATTTGCAAGGCAGATAACGGATCAGATATCTAATAAAGAGTTACGTGAATCCTTATATGATCACATAAGCGAATTATTGATTTGTAAGTTTTCAGAGCGAGAGGTATGGTCTTGAACGAACTTTCACTGGACGGTCTCACTTGCAGCTTTGATATATCTGAGGTGAGGCACGATTTTCCTATCTTGAATAGTAAAGTAAACGGTAAGCCTTTAGTCTATTTGGACAATGCTTCAACCACCCAGAAACCTTCAGTAGTTTTGAATGCACTCGATTATCATTACACTAACGAAAATGCAAACATACACCGTGGTGTTCATGATCTGAGTCAGAAGGCTACAATTGCATACGAGAAGGCCAGAGATCGTGTCGGTCGTTTTTTAAATACGTCTGAGTCAGATGAGATTGTATTCGTTCGTGGAGCTACCGAGGCTATAAATCTGATAGCTCATAGTTTTGGACGTCAGCAAATAAATGAAGGTGATGAAATAATTATTTCACAAATGGAGCATCATTCCAATATTGTTCCATGGCAAGTTCTGTGTAAAGAGAAAAAAGCGGTTTTGCGCATCATACCAATAAATTCTAAGGGAGAATTGTTGTTTGACGATTACATTAATCTTCTTAATCCGAATACAAAAATTGTTTCGATAAGTCACGCTTCCAATGTCTTAGGTACGATAAATCCTATCAAAGAAATTACAGCGCGTGCGCATGCGGTCGGTGCTGTTGTAGTAATTGATGGTGCTCAAGGTGTCCCACATTTAGAAGTTGATGTTACCTCAACAGATTGTGACTTCTATACTTTTTCAGGACATAAGTTGTTTGCTCCTACGGGAATAGGTGTCCTCTATGGTAAAAAACACCTATTAGAAGAAATGGCACCTTGGGAGACTGGAGGGTCGATGATAACGAAGGTAAGTTTAGAGGAAGGTACAACGTATGCAAGTGTTCCTACCAAATTCGAAGCTGGTACTCCGTCGATCGCTGGTGCGATAAGCTTAGCAGCGGCAATTGACTATGTAGAAAATTTGGGTTTAGACGTGATTGAAAAATACGAAAGAGCTTTACTTAAGTATGGCGAACAGCTTTTATCTGAAATTCCAGGATTACATATTTTTGGTCAAGCGGATGAAAAAGTTGGAGTAATTTCATTTGCTTTAGAATCAATTCATCCACACGATATAGGTACGATTCTCGATACCGAGGGAATTGCTGTTCGAGCCGGCCATCATTGTGCACAACCGCTCATGGATTTTTACAATGTTCCTGCTATGGCCCGAGCTTCTATAGCGTTTTACAACTCACATGTAGAAATGGAATTATTGGCTTCTTCGATAGAAAAGGTTAGACAGGTATTCAACTGATGAGTGAATTACGAGAGCTATATCAAGAGATAATTTTAGATCATAATAAAAACCCTAGAAATTTCGGTCCTTTGGCCTCCGCAAATCGATCGCGGGAGGGGTATAATCCATTGTGTGGAGATCATCTCCATATACACGTAGAGATAGGCGACGGACTTATTAATGCTATTAGTTTTGAGGGCTCAGGATGCGCTATTTCAAAAGCATCAGCTTCGTTAATGACTTCGGCGTTGAAAGGAAAGTCCATTGAAGAAGCAGTAAGGATTTTTACCGATTTCCACTCTATGGTTACGGCTGATGTCTCTGTTCCTGTAGACGAAAAGAAATTGGGTAAAATGGCAATATTTGCGGGAGTAAGAGAATTTCCCATGCGTGTAAAATGTTGTACGTTGGCATGGCATGCCGTCAATTCAGCACTTACCGATAAAGATGATGTTGTTTCTACAGAATGAGAGTGATCGATGACAGAATTATTGAATACTAAATCATTTGAAGAAGGAAGTATCGAAGCCCAGGTTGTAGCTGTATTGAAAACATGCTATGATCCAGAAATTCCAGTTGACATTTTTGAACTAGGCCTGATTTATAGTATTGAAATTTCTGATGAGTTTTCTGCACGTATATGTATGACTTTGACCTCACCGGCTTGTCCAGTGGCAGGAACATTACCGCCCGAAGTTCAGCAGAAGATAAAGGATCAAGTAAACGATCTTGATACAGTCTCCGTGGAAATTGTTTGGGAACCTACTTGGACAACTGACATGATGTCGGAAGGCGCGAAACTTGAATTGGGCATACTGTGAAAGTTCGTAATTCATGAAACTTAGTTCCCAAGAAGAATATGGGTTGAGATGTATGTTGTGTCTGGTTGACGATGGACGGCATACAAGTAGGAACATCTCAGAGATAAGTGAATCTGAAGGTATTACAAAATCTAACGTTGCTAAGATTTTGAGTATTTTGCGACGGGGCCGATTGGTCGAGAGTGTGCGGGGTCAGAATGGTGGCTATATATTAGCGAGAAATCCAAAGCAAATTTATATTTCTGAAATATTATCGGTGTTAGGTACTCCACTCTTTGACGTAGATTTCTGTGACCAATTTTCAGGGGATACAGAAAAGTGTAATCATTTGAGTAGCACCTGCTCTATTGCAGCATTATGGAGTCGCATGCAAAATGCTGTTGATAAAGTAGTCGACAAACTCACCTTATTTGATTTACAAAATCAGCATTTTACTACTGGTGAAGACAATAATAAAAAGTTACTACACATTAATTGTTAAAATTCTTCTTTAGGATTGATTCTACTCCCTTCGTTTGTAATAAAGCTTTTTTATTTCTCAAGTTAACGAAGACTCCGCGTTTATAATAATTGTTCTGAATATTTATTGATCGAATATTTTAAATATCATGATTGTTATATTTTTTAAAACTCGTCTTTTTAAATTTGAA
>MDTG01391955.1_pt1 | contig 14392 bp, 11 predicted proteins | sample 811421 | NCBI WGS metagenome assembly MDTG01 (sample SAMN05326645, study PRJNA326480) | marine metagenome | isolation source: seawater | place: Pacific Ocean: South East | collected 2011
AAACTTGTTTGTCTTACAAACTCGTCCATGTACCCTTCATAGTTTTCTTGATTCATAAAGTTTAATGTACTTTGTATTCTTGGATCGTTGTTGCCTCTAAACTTTTCTGTTATAACTTTCTTAATGTTAGTAGGTAATGCTTTAGGACTTATGTGCTGTGGCACATACACCATATTGAAATGTATCTCTGCATCTAAGTTATGTTCTGCATCATACTTTAATAATTCGTCCATGTATATAATGTTAAACAAACTTACAGTATAGAATACATTAGTTCTTATAAAGTCTGTGTTCTTAAACTTCCAATAATTTTCCATTACTTCATCGAACTGTTGTGGATGTCTTATGTAATTAAATCTTTCACCAACTCCGTCTATACTAAAGAACACTTGTACGTCTTTAAATTCTTTTAGCAAGTCCATATGTTGTTTTGGATATATAGAACCATTTGTATTATAACTTAACGTAATATCTTTTGCTCTACCTTTGTCTACAAGTGTTTGTAATATATCAAAGTGTCTTTTAATTAAGAAAGGTTCTCCACCAAAAAATTCTAAACTCTCTACTTCTTCAATTTGATTTTCTATGTCGTCCCAAAACTTTTCATTCAGTTCGGGCCAACGTCCTAGTCTACCCATAAGGTGTGCAAACTGATTTGTTTCACCGTCACGTTCTATTTCTTCTGGCACCCATTGACTACTAGCAAAGCCTGTGCATATTCTACATTTGGTATTACATATATTACCTAATTTTAAATCCATGCTTTTAGGTTTTGTGTGGTCTAAGTCATCTATATGATGAGGAAACTTTTTAAGTTCACGTAAACGTTTACTTTCTATACCTGCTTCTTCTTCGTTCCAGCAGTTATAACATGACGCAGGCTTTTTACCATCTAAGAAGTCTTGCTTTAGGTCTGCTAACCATTTGCTATCCCATGCGTCTTTTAATGTATGACCATCTGCTAAATTTATCCCTGGTGCTGTTTCTTGCATTACACAGCACACACCAATCTCCCCATTGGTGCGAGCCTCTTGGTTAATCCAAGGCAATATGCAAAAATGCTCTGGTCTATTCATCTCGTTCCTCATCATACCACGGTCTTAAATCTTCTAGTTCAGGAAACACTTGGAACAAGTTCTCTGCTCTAAACCTATCCATCTCTTTTGCTTCCTGCATACTGTCAGATAATAAATGACTGTCGTCCCCATCCATAAATTGGTGTAAACTTTTAAACGTGTCTGTTACACGACCTACGGTATCTCTATCTCCGATCCACTCTAATGTTTCTTCAATGTTCTTTTGTACTTGCTTTCTTAAATGCTCAGGCAATACTGTTGCTCTATGAACATGCTTACCAAGTAATATGTTTATGCCAAAGTCTTTTGGCTCTATGAATCCTATATCACATAGTTGTCTATAAAAGTTGCAAACATCTAAAGCATTAAACATGCTCACTGTACAACTAATATTAAAATCTGTATTAGGCAATTCTTTTTTCATACGTTCTCTGTTAGCAAGTGTTTCTCTCCATATGGTACCTTTACGCAGATACTCTCCTCGTTTCCAACCTGCATCTAAACTTGCGCCTACACTTACTTCATCAAATTGTTTCCATAAGTCAATAGCATCATTGCCTTTGTATGTTAGTTTACTGAAGTTTGTATTATAGAATATTCTCATAGGAGTATCTCTTTTTGTTCTTCCCATTTCAACTAACTTGTTCATTATATACCAATGCTCGTCCATTATCAATGGCTCACCACCTGCCCAATATATTTTTTCTACTGTATCTAAGTATGGATCAAACTGTTCCATAAATGCTGTATTACCTTTTCTTATTTGCAGTATGGGTGTTGGGTTTGTAGGAGTTCTATTAAACTTACTGTCTGTTGCATCATGGAACCACTGACTACTTAAATCAGGTCCACATGTTCTACATCTCATGTTACAGATGTTACTGAAACGTATGTCCATATATGTTAAGTGTACTTTATCTACACTACCATCTGTATTAGTTTGTTGCACTATGTCTGCTTTGCTATCATGTACGTTAAATTTTTCTGCAATGAATTCGCTGTTGCTACGTTTACGCAAAGTGTCATGTCCTATATCTTCTAACTCCCAACATCTAGAACAGTTGTCTATACGTTTGCCCTCTAACATCTTAAGTCTAAACTGCTTCATGTTATCACTGTTGTAACATTCATCTAAGTCCATCTCGTTTAAATTTCCAATAGGACTATGATGTTCACTTAAACAACAAGTGAATACTCTGCCGTCGGGCCACGGGTGCATGTGTATCCAAGGAAGGATACAAAAAGCATCACCTTCGGCTAGTGCTTTTATTTCCTCTACTGTTTTATTAATCTTATTATCCATGCATTCAAGTCCCATTCCCACCAGTAATTGCCACCTTGATGCCAAGCACCAGGTTGCGAGTGATGATTATTATGCCAACCTTCTCCAAATGTTATTAAGTTTACTAAGTGATGATTTACACTTTTATCTTTTGTTTCCCATGTTCTGTATCCTAGCCATTTTAATCCTTTGCCATGTCCCCATGTGTTAAAGGCACCTGTTGCCCATACACATAAACTTGCAGGTACTAGGTATGCATAAATTATTAGCATAGGATCTATTACTGCTAGTATAGAACAGTATGCTAATATGTACGCAAAGAAATAATAATGTGCATTCATTACATCTTTATTTTTAATCCAATCTTTTGCATTACGCAAGTTCCAACGTCCTGTATCTGTTAAGTCTAATGTCCAACTTTGAAACAGGCTCATATGATGTGGGCTGTGGGGGTCTAATTCATCGTCTGTGTGCTTATGATGTTCGCGGTGGGTTACTATGTACCCAAACACAGAACTTACACTAGCCAACGTTGCACTAACTATTAACAGCCGTTCCCAGAACTTGTTAGTCTTAAATTGTTTATGAGCAAAGTATCTATGCTGTCCAACACTATTACCTATACTTGCAAACCAAAAATATACTGCTAGTGATACCCACCAGTAGTTGCTTGGTCCTAGTACCACAGCCGTAGCAAGTCCTAAATGCATTAAGCATCTTAGTATTACTAACTTAGGTCTAGTAAATGCTAGTATTTCCACTTTCTTCTACCTTGCTTACGAGCTCACTGAATATTTCTCTCCAGTCACTCTCATCATTATTATCCATTAAATCGTTGTAACGACAAAACTGTTCCCACTTCAACTCGTCCCAATCGTCGTTATTAAACATGCTTAACAACGTTCCGAGTTTGTGGTCATTACCTAATGCGTTTCTAAATCTTGTATGTATCAACTCTCTTGCCTTAACCGGTATTACCGCAGGACTTAGGTAATCAGGATCATACACGAAGTTCATGTCAACTTCTATCCCAATGCTGTCTGCCCATTCAAAAAACTCAGGTAATGTCGCATAATTATATGCACTCACAGTTTGCGTTATCCTCAATGTTAATTTATCTTTATTGTCTAAAAGTTTATTAACTGTATTACACACAGCCTGCCAATTTGTTCCAGTTCTTATAAATGCATTACGTTCATCTAAGTCATCTATACTCAAACATATTCTTGCTTCTTTGAACTCGGGCCATAGTTCTAAAGCAATTGGTGGCAACATTGTGCAATTAATATTATACCATAGTGTAATATTTTTACTTCTTCCACTCTCCACTAACTTTCGTAAGTATGCCCAGTGCTGTTTTATTAATGTTGGCTCTCCTCCATTAATATAAAGTACTTCTAAGTTAGGAGCAGAGTTGTATAAGTCATCATAGAAATTATCATCCTCTGCCCACTTAAAGTCCTCAGGAAAATTTAATCCTAAGTAACCTTTGTTGATGAAGTCTGCTTTCTCGACAATGTCTTTATAGTCTTCCAACCACTTACTGCTACTTGCCGGGTTGCAAGTACGACAGCGGACGTTACATACATTACCAAGACGCAACTCAACAAAACGAAGGTCCATAGGAATACTGCCATCTTCCCTAGTAATCCTACTCGCCCAATCAAAGGTGTTTTGTGGAAAAACTGTTTTCTCATGGTCACGTTTAGATTTGATTCCTTTATCTTCTTCATTGTAGCACCTCATACATGCCTTTGGCATCTTATTATTTAACATATCTAAGCGAACTTCTTTATAGTAGTCACTATTCATATGCTCTTCTATAGTTTGTTTATTTAAATCAAAGAATTCGTTGTATTCCTCCTTATAATTCCTTGCTCGGTTCAAACCGTCAGTATGGTCACTTATACAACACAATGTCACGCCACCGTGAGGGTGTGTTGCTAAATGTTGCCAAGGTAGTGGGCAATATGTATCTGGTCTACTCAATTGCTATACTCCCCTTGACTGACAGGCAGGAACCCTGCTGTCGACACAGTTTCATATTCTTGAATATAATCAAATGAAGATTTGACTAATTCATATAGTTCAGGAAAAACCTGAACAAAATTTTCTTCTCTGTATATATCACCTCCTACTATTTGTGATTTAAAAATTTCCCATTTCTTTTCTATACTACGTTCGTCAAAGAATTTTAATTTATTTTCATCGAACTTATGTCTTAAACTATCTACTACACTTGAACCTTTTTCATATAGTGGAGAGTTCATAAAATCTATTAATGCTTGTATCTCACTTTTGTATTGAGGTAACCACTCGTGTCTCAATAGTCTATCTGTAATTATTTTTTTAGCACTTGCAGGTAACACACTGGCACATATCCACTTGGGATAGTGTACAGCATTGTTCCATATTTTAAAGTTTGGATAATGCTGTTTAAAGTAATCGTGAAACTCTGGCAAGTACATTATATTCAATGCACTTACTGTATGTGTAATTTGTACAAATACAGGATACTCACTGTTGTGCAATTCATAATAGTAATCTAAATTTTCTTTTGTTACATTCCAATTACCTGGATGTCTTAAATATGTAAACTGGTCTTCTATTCCATCTATGCTTACACTAAATGCTAAGTCCTTAAAGTTTTTAGCCATCTTATCTAAAAAGTTTTTGTCTGCAATAGTTCCATTTGTACTAAGTGTGAGTGCAATCTTTTTAGACCTTCCTGTTTCTATTAATATATCTACAAAACGTTTGAACTCCTTCATGTAAAAAGGTTCACCGCCCATAATCTCTAAACGTAATACTTCAGATGTCCAGTCGTCCATTGTTTTCCAGAACGCACTATTCTCCATATCGTTCATATGTATCTTTGCTGTTGTTTCCCAGAAAGGAATGTTTCTATCTACTGCTTCTTCTCTCCACTTACTACTGTAATTTGTATTACAACTTCTACATTTTAAATTACAAGTATTGTCAAATATTAATTGTGCGTCTATTAATCTGTCTGGTTCTTCGTCCCACACAATAGCATCTTTACCATACCATTGTTTATAGTAATCATTATACTGCATACGTTTGGATACTTTACCATTGTCTTCATCAATCCAACACGTTTGACAGTTGCCTATGTCTTGTCCATTCCTAATTTGATTTCTGTATTCTCGCATAGTATCGCTTTTCAAAATATCAAGCATACCATGTTCTCCCAAGTTAAAATCTTGTCCTTGGTTGTCTTTAATTCTTTCTGTTGCTATACAGCAAGTTCTTACTGTACCTCCTGGCTCATTACTTATGTGACTCCACAGCAAGGCACAGTACTTGTAGTCTGGATCAAATAGTTGTTTTTCTTCGTGAGCCTGATATTGGAACCCGAATCTATTTTCCTTGGCTGTTGACATAGTTTTCTTTAACAAAGTTGCTTACGCAGAGCCTTGTTGTTTCATTCCCTCTGTTTATATCATTATATTTTGCGTTATCACTTAATGCCCATAGAACACTATTGGTAATTAACAAATCGTGTGCTGAGCATAAATCATAGTATGCATCGTAATATTTATGTGGTATGTAGTCTGGATTCCAGTTGTTCATACAGTATGTACCTACTTTACATGCGAAGTTATTTACTATACCATTCTGATTTGCAAACGTAACAGGGTCATCTACTAATGTTTTTTGAAATCTAATGCCTGCTCTAGCACCTATAATGGGAAATGTTTTACCCAAACTAAAGCATATTTCTTCTATAGCAGGGTATCTTTCTGTGTCAATATCTATGTTAAGACATGTACCAAAATATGCCATGTCTAGTAAAACTGGTACTTCACATTTGTTTGCTAAGTCCATCCAACGGTCAAAGTCATGTGGGAATCTTGCAGTATCACTGAATGGGCAACTTACAATTAAAGCATCGCCATATTCTATTGTTCCATTATCATCTATCCATTCCCAGTCGACGTCTGCAACATTACTAGCAACCTTGTGCATCATAAAATCGCCTTGGAAGAATTTGAATCTTCTTTGATTGTGTCTAAGCATAAACATTGTGAATGCTTCTGATGTTCCGTTTGTAATGCAAGAATAATTTAAGTTTTCAAATCTTATTTTGTTAAGTTTACTACTGTAGATCCAATCTCTAAATTGTTTTTGATATTCTGATTGTATAGGATGTACACCATCTGCTACATAAAAGTCATTCCAATTTGTTTGCTTCATGTAGTTGACAAGTTCTCTTGTTACTAAATCATCTTGTATAGCATAGCCACCTTTGAATTCTTGTGCTGGAACATTTGATATATCAATTGTCTGGAAGCCGTTATGTTTTACTTCGTCTGAATGAAGTGGATTTTCATAACCATACATCCACCAATTGTTATTTGGATTAGTCGTCTCTATCATCTAATTTTCCATGTCCGTATTCTGAATCTACATGGTATGGCTGATTCTTATTTTTGTCATACCAATATAAACTTTTGTGTGGTGGGTCTCGCCAATCGTGTATGCTATCACTGATGTAATAGAATAATCTAAAGCCTACTCTAAATTTATCATCAGGACAGTCAATTGGATTTGGGTGTCCATGGAAGCCACGTTTATGATATTTCCATACAACTACATTACCCATCTTTGGTGGATAACTTGTAATTCTTTTCTTTTTATCAAAATCCCAAAACTGTAAGTCACCGTGCCATTCTTCGTCCCACTCTGGTGTAAAGTATAGTATTAAACTTAATGCTCTGTGTGTTTGACATTCTTCGTTCCAATTAAAGTCTGTATGTATTTTTAAACTATCGCCTTTGTAACTTTTCATGTATCCCGCCCCCACAAGATACGGATCAGGAAGTAGATGCTGTACGTCACATATTTTGCTTAACCATTTTAAAAATGGTTTACTATGCATTGCACTTACAACTGCTCGGGCAACTGGTGCCTCTTCTAAATCCTTGCACTCTTCCATATAACTACCTGCCCTAGTAAAGGTTGTCCAATACTTTTCAGGTATAGTTAAACTTTCTTCGTAAAGTGCTTGTGATACTTTTGCAGGAATAAAATCTTCTAAATGTAAAGTAGGGTAAGGAGGGGTATAGCGATACTGCTCATTTAACTGACGCATCTCTTCTTTCTTACCCCACTTAGAAAAAATATAATCTAATATTTCCTGATCCGTAATCATATTTTATCTATTCCTTGTGTTACCGTAATGTATTACAGTTATTCCTGGTGCTTCTGGAGTTTTTCTCCAAGGGTCAACGACAACACTACCTTCAGCAAATCCTATATTGCTACCATTAGCAGTAGTAATAAAACTTGCTTCTTCTCCTGTTGTAGTATGGTCACCATACCATCTTGGTACAGTATCCAACTGTTCACCATATGTGACTTGAGGATTATGTGCTAGTAAATATACTGCTGGTTGATTTAGTATTTCTGCTGGAGGCATATCACCTGTTTGTTCGTCGTAGTAGTATAATGTACCACCTAACTTTTCAACGTAATGTCCTACAAGCATACTGCTTGAACCTGCTTCATAAGGAACCATTGGCTTATATGCTTTACCTATAATAATTATAGGCTTGCTAGTATAAGTAACTCCATCTTTCATAAAGCCTGATGTGTGCTTGACTAATTCTTTAGCCATGTTCTCTGCTTGTACTTCTCTACTACGCATTACTGCATCAAATAAGTCATAGCCTAAGTCAAGTTCTTCTGCCATAAAACGTAGAGCAATATTATCTCTAGGGTGACAAGCACCACCATCGCCCATACCTGGCTTCATATAACCTGGTCCCATAATACGTCTGTCGCTGTTAGCAAGAGCATCACATACAACTTCTGCATTGATGTTGCCTTGCTTTTCTGCTACGTCTTGTATCATGTTTACTAAACTTACTTTTGCACTAATAAAAGTATTGTAAAAGACTTTGATACATTCTACTTCGTCCCAAGTTCCTATTACATAGTTTGGTTCGTTTTGCATAATGGTATCATAAAAGTCTCTTAATTGTTTGGCATCTCCAGTCTCTGAACCGTCTTCGGTTCCTATCATTACCATCTCTGGATTAACCATGTCCCACTTAACTGTACCCATAGCAATTAAGTATGGGTTGTAGACAAATCTTGCATTGTCTATAAGTTGAACGAATTCACGTCTTACCGTTCCTGGTAAGACTGTTGATATAAGGACTACTAGTTGTTCTTTTGTCGCCACAGCATTTACCTGGCTAAGAACATTTTTTACAGTATTGTAATCGAAGTCCTTGTTTGGTAAATGGCTGGTAGGTGCCTTTCCATCATATTGTGGATCATGTGGAGTTTGAACTGCAATAAAGACTATGTCTTTACCTTTTACAGCATCTTCCATTTTATTAACCATTGTAAAGTTTTCAGGCTCTACAGGATTAATATCATACCCAACAACATCATGTACCTCGGCGACCATCTCAGCACAGGCTTGTCCTAACTTGCCTACGCCGATAAATCCGATTGAGGCCATTTTTATCTCCTAATTTAGTTTGTTGTGTGTGTAGAATTAACTACTAGTATATTTATCATTTAAAATAAACATAGTTTTAAAGTTGTGATTTAGTACTTCTTGCATGTCTGCACTATAATATAAGTCATTCATTTCTTGTATAGACTTATTTGATAAGTTATCTAACAGTTCAAGTAGCAGTTGCATACGTTTTTCGTTGTTATATACTCTGTCATAAGACTCATTCCAGAACATATCAAACGTTTTAAAACCTAAACTTTTTAATGATTCTAATATATAAGGACTGCCTATAACTATTAAAGGCAATTTGTAGTAAAAAGATTTAATAACTTTTTCTGTCCACCAATGTGTTGTATCTTTTGTTTCATCTGTTCCACGTGGTTGTAAATAAGATATAGTACCAAATAATGTTTCTGTGCAAACATAAACACATACATCATTGTAATATTTTTCGTCTAATCTATCTTGATATGTTTGCCAGTTGTTATCTGGATCATCAGCAAATTTTCCTACATCAACATTTACACTTGCAGGATCGTTTTTAAAAACATTTTTTTGATTATTGTTCCATGGATTATCCTCATCTAAAAAAACATTTCTAAGTCTGTAACTGAGGTGAGAATTATTTTTATCTCTTAAATGATAAAATATTGTATCTCTATGATTTGAAGGTCTGCTGTTTAAACAGAGAAAATGTTTGTTTCTAAATCTTGTTGTAGGAACTGCTGGCTTATCCATAAATTCAAAAAGCCTTTGTATAAATCTAGAACCAAACTTTACTTTACTTTTAGGAAATTTTACTTTAAATTTTTGTACTGTGAGTGTATTATTAAATATAAACTCTAATCTTTCGTGCGGCATTTGTTCTAATGCTTCGTACCACAAGTCTTCTCTATTCCATTTTGGGTGGTCATATATGTCAAAGTCATTCATTATACTAAGATAAATGTTGTCCTTGTCTTTTATTATGTCGACTATTTCTTTTACTTTATCATAGTCTGTAAATTCTGGAAGTTCAGATACACCAAAATGTAATGCAAAATTTTCATCTGTATTATAAACTTTACTCCAAAACTCTTCTAGTGTTACATATTCAAATTGTCTATGTACACCTGGTGTACCAGAAGGTCTTCTGTCTATTAAATGTTTTGAAGGCAATACTTTATCAGTCCTGGACCATAAATGCCCAGAGTATTTTTCATCTTGTAGGAAAACTGTTATCATAGTTGTTGCAAGATACTTTCGAAATATTTGTTCTTATCCCAACTTTGCAAAGTGAGTACGTTTTGTTTTGCAATTTCTTTTATTCTATGCCAATCATATGAATCAATCTTTTTAATTATTTCTATTATATTGTCGTTAGTTGTTTTGTAATCTTCATCTATATAGTTGCCAAAAATTTCTTTATATGAATTATATCCCATATCTTCTAATGCATTTAATGTATGTACTGTGCCATGTATTAAGAAAGGCATACCATAACGTATAGGCTTAAATGTTTTTTCTGTGATTTGTGTTATTGGATATATTCCATTTTGCTGTTCTGGAAAAGATTCTAATGCAATCCAAACTTTAGATTTTTCTATCCATTCTCTTTTTATAATTCTATCTTTCTCTTGATCCGGCTTGTCTTCATATTTAGGATTTATAATATGCTTTGCCCAACTGCCTACAATATTATGTTCTACTAAACTGTTGTTTATTAATTTGAACCAAAAGTCTAATCTATGTGGCTTTTCTTTTCCTATTAAACATGTAAAGTCATGTTCTTTGTTATTATGTGTATTTGTATCTATGTATTCAATCATATCCACATCTTCTATAAAAGGTGCTCTGATTATTGACCTAGCATCAGTAAAACTTAAAAAGGCTTCGCTATGCCACATGTTAGGACATACCCAGTTTATATTTGGGTAACGTTCTTTTAACCTTGGGTCCATATTATCTAATACTACTGTAAAACTTTTTGCTGTGTCAACACAATCAAACAATGTAGGATCATCAAACACTAAAGGCATCATATCTAGTTGGTCATCAAACGGAATGCCTATTAACCAAGGTTCATACATATTGGTTACTATAATATTTCTATCTTTAATCCAACTTCTGTCTTTTAATGAATAGAATTGAAAAGTAGACATTTCAAAGTATGCTGTATTACGCATTAACTCTATATCTTTAAATTGTACTACGTCAGGTACTCCATCTGTTAGTTGCGAATATACACTAAAGATATCATGAACTTGTTCCATTGATTTTGGATCATTTAAAAATCTATATTGAAAATTAGAAGCATGTTGATATCTGTCAACATCAAAATGTTTTCTTTGAAACTGTATTGATTTTATACTAATAGCCATATTTCACCTTTAATGCCAAATGACTAAACGGGTCATGCTTTGCAGTATTTAAAAATAAATTTTTATTGTTCTCTAATTTTTCTTGTACTTCATTACTCCAAAATATATCATGTATTTCTTTAATAGGCTTTTCTAAAAATTTTAAAATCTCACGTTTGATTAATTCTAAACGTATAGTATCATCTTCTACTGTATCAAAAGACTCGTCCCAAAACTCTGGAAACGTTTGATAGCCTAAACTTCTTAAATGATTATAAGTCCTAGGTAATCCTACAATTAGCACAGGCAGTTCATAATAATATGCTTTGAATGTTTTTTCTGTAACAAAGCCTTCTACTATTTGTAATTCGTCATTGTATGTTCCCCAACCATTAGGACTTAAATCTTCTGATGCAGGATCATGACTGCCATAAAATAAAGTTTCGTTTGCTATCCAACTATATGTGTTTGATATAATTCTCGTTGGAACAGAATCTTGATTACGCATAAAATTATGGTCGAACTGTCGTTTAAATTTTGGAGTTATTTCTTTTTCTAAATATATATCCTTTTCTCTATACGAATAATATATGTCTTTAGAATGTGGCTCTATGCAATTTACAATTTCACTTCTATGTCTTTTCTCAAAATTATTTAAACAAATTAATTTCTTTTTTCTTATTTTGTTTTTAGTTTTTTCTACAATACGTTTAGGTAAATTCTTTTTGCCTGGACTATCAAATATCCTAGCATGATATATTGTATAGTATTGTACATCTGCGTTTGGAAATGCTTGTCTATATTTACGAACAATTTTGTTGTTGCACATTAAGAATCTTAATTTTTCTTCGGGCCATCTTCTAAAACAATGTTTAAACTTTTCAAGTCTATCAAAATCACGATATGTGTCTGTGTACATGTCCCAGCCATTTACAAAACAAAAATGTATATTATCACAATTAAGTTCTACAATTTGGTCTATTATGTTTTCATACGAAACGTTTTTATCATTTAAAGGAAATGTAGATATACCCATAGTAAAATAAAATATTTTGTCTGGATACCTTTGACATAATTCTTTTAGGTCTAAAAGTTTATGGTCTTCTGAAATTAATATTGTGCCTACAAAAGTATTTGTAAAATTACCTTCTGCTATATATGGACTTATACTTACTAACTGTCTATTATCTGCAAGTACTCTGCTGTGGTCACTAGATAGTCCACCCATATCGTCACCTGTAGCCATTGTTGATACAACAAAAAATTTTTCTATCTTGTCTATTGTGTCTTTATATTTTAATGACTTTTCGCTTAGTATCTCTTTTGTTCTCCAAACTAATGCGTCATTATATGTAACATAGTCTAACATGTTTACCTGCTGTTGTGTTTAGGGTCTGTGCGACTCCACCAGTCCCAAAGTTCTGGGTCCGCACTATAAATCTCTTCTATTGTAATACTGTTACCTGGGTAACCGTCCTCTCTAATTCTTGCTATTTCTCTTTGCCATTGTCTACCATTAAAGAACTGATCCTCTGCTGTATCAGGAAACTGTTCTTGAAACGTAGGCGTATTTAATATTTGATTAAGTTGATTAATTACTGTTTGTTGTTTAGGTGTTATTATAGGTGTAAGGTCTTCTATAAGTTCACGTACAATCCTATCTAATATATGTCTGGGCCAACTCATAAAACTAAACACAATGTCAGGATGGAATGCAAACATATTCTTTGTTTCAATTTTTACATCTAATTCTAATGCATAGTTTACAAAATCACGTAAACCAAATAATCCAGGACCTGTTAATGTTAAGTCCATTAACATTTTTTCATTACCACCTGGCAATGCAACTCCTTCCCTAAAGTTCTGATCCCATTCTTGCCAATCAAGTCCTGTTCTTATAAACTCTCCTATTTGACCTATGCCGTCTATACTTGCACACATAGTCCAATCTTTTGCTTGTGGTAACCAATCATATAAGTAATGCTTTCCATAACGCACTCTACTTAGATTACTGTTGTATCTTAAATGAACTTTGTTTAAATTATTATCTTCAGCAAGTCTGTTCATTGCTCGCCAATGTATGTCATACATTAACGGTTCGCCACCTACCCAATAAATTTCTTCTACAATACCTCTACAAATGCTATCCCAAAATTCTTCTTCTACAACTTCCTTTTGAAACTTTTCTATAATCTTTTTATTGTCAGGAACCATGAACGGTTGATTCTCAGGAGTCCAGTGGTCATGTTTTCTTTTCTCAGCCTCCCAAGATGAACTTAATTGTTCTCCGCACATTCTACATTTAAAGTTACATAGATTGCTTACACGATAATCAAAACTGATTGGCTCCATTGTAGTGTAGCCATTTTCATCTGTGCTATCGAAACATTGGTCTATTTTATCATTGAATAAGAATCCTGTAAACCATTGTCTGTAATTACTTTGACTTAATAAATTATCGTTGCACACATCACATTGTGGAATCTTTTCACCTGCCATAAGTTTCTTTCTTATGTCCATCATGTATGGAGAGTTCCAATGTTCTTTAAGTGTAACAACGTGTTGCTTGTAGTCTTCTATAGTACCAGACTCTTTTACTGCACCATACTTTGCATCATTACTGGCATCTATATATTGTTTTTGGAATTTGTGTTCTTCTCTACTAGCACAACACATACGTCTTTCAGACTGTGGACTTATATAAGTATGTGTCCATGGTGCTGTACAAAACACCTTGTTCTCTGATTCAGGATGTACGTTTCCGTGTTCCCATCTTGGCTTAACCTTCTTGGACATCCACTGTACCTCCTAGACCATCTACTGTGGTATCCCAACCGATACTACTACCGGCTTTACGTTTAATATTTGGATTATAGTCTGGATCATTTTTATATTTTTCATCGTCATAATCATCATCGCTTTCACCTGTTTGACGTCCACGCACTTTCATCTCTACAACTTTTACTTCACCATCTTCTGTTACAATACGTTTAGCATATAATGTATTTGATATGCCATGACTGTCTGGTGCTTGTATATCATTTATTTCATCATCTGATATATCTTTAACTTCAATACTGTCATACCATTCTACAAGTCTTGGAAATGTTTCTCTAAAATTAAATCCACGTCTAGCATCATACTGTTCGTAAAATACTTTAAAGTCATGATGTAATAAATCTTGTTCTGCTGTATTTCT
>MDTG01065697.1_pt1 | contig 14390 bp, 11 predicted proteins | sample 811421 | NCBI WGS metagenome assembly MDTG01 (sample SAMN05326645, study PRJNA326480) | marine metagenome | isolation source: seawater | place: Pacific Ocean: South East | collected 2011
CTGGGCAGTTCTCGATCCCGCTGGTGCGGATCTCGCCGACGAGCCAGGACGAGCAGCCGCTCTTCCTGTTCCCCTTCGCGCACCGCCTCGCCCCCCGGACCAAGCTGCCCTTCCAGCTGTGGGGGGCGCCGGCCTACGCCTGCGAGGCGGGCGGCGGCGCGCCCCTCGTCTTGCCCCGCGGGGACCTCGAGGACGAGGGGGCCCGCGCGCGCCTGCGCCTGAAGCTGGGTCCCGACGGGAGCGCAGAGGGCTCTATCGCCGAGGAGGTGCGCCGCTTCGGCAGCTACGGGTTCAAGGAGCAGCTCTCGCGGGCTCAGGACAACCAGCTGCGCCAGTTCTTCGCGCAGCGCGTGAGCCGCATGTTCCCGGGCGCCAACCTGCTCGGCTACGGGCTACCCGGAGTCGAGGAGCAGGGCGTCCCCCTGCGCTGGCGGCTCAAGTTCCAGGCGCCGCAGGTGGTCAGCCGCCGCGGCGACGGGGCCCTCGTCCTGCACGGGCTGCTGACCCCGAGCCAGCTCACCCCGCAGCTCGGCAGCCGCCAGCGGCGGATCTTCGACCTGGTGCTCGAGTCCCCGGTCCTCAACCGCCAGGTGACCGAGGTCGAGCTCGGGCCCTTCGCTTGCCCCAATCCGCCCGCCAGCGTGCGGATCGCGGGGAACCTGCTCCACTTCAGCCTCCAGGTCACCCAGCCCAAGCCGGGCCTGCTGCGGATCGAGCGCTCGCTCCTGCTGCGGCCGGGCAAGGTCCCGCCCGCGCGCTACGAGGCCTTCCGCAAGCTGCTCCGGCGCGTGGACGAGGCCGAGCAGCTGAACGTGGTGGTGGAGCTGAAGAAGTAGGAACCCTCCGGTTCGATTTCGAAGGGGGAACTCGAAGACACGAGATTGGCAGCTCCGCGGAGAGCCACGGCGCTAGCTGTCGCTTGGTCCGAGACCCCATCGACATGGCTTCAAAGAACCACAGAGGACACGGAGGACACAGAGATTCACAGAGAGCCTCAGCTCTAGCGATCTCGTGATCCGATTCCGCTTCGCGTTCGCGTGCCCCGGAGCGCCAGGCCCGCTCTCCGTGAGCCTTTGTGCTCTCGGTGCTCTCGCTGGTTCCAACTTCGAAACCGGCAGAGCGCGGCGACGTTTCAGCGGAGCTGCCTCCTTCGCGTCTTCGAGTTTCCCCCTTCAGAGCCGGAACGGGGACACGCCGTCGCGCTCAGCCTGCGACGGTCGCGAGCTCCGGCAGCTTGGCCAGCAGGCTCTCGAGCGCTCTGACCGGCAGGTCGAGCGCTCGGCCGCGCTCGATGTAGCGGCCCATCATGAAGCGGGTCTGGTCGCCGACCTTCGTGAAGTGGTAGCGCATGTAGTCCTCGAAGGGCAGCGGGAGCAGGCTGGGCGCGGCCGAGATCACGAGGCGCAGCACGAAGGGGCGCACGGCGTGGCGCAGGCAGGGGCGGGCGCGGCCGGCCTCGACCCGCACGATCTCGAGCGCCTCTTGGCTCGCGGCGCTGGCAGCGGCCAGGGCATCGCTCTTGCGCAGGGCGTCCATCTTCCAGTCGCAGTGCTCCAGCGCGCAGAGGTGGGGCATCAGCACGGCAGAGCCGAGGGCGCCCGAGACCGAGGCGTCCTCGACCGCCTTGGCGGGGCAGCCTCCCGCCCGCAGACCCGCCACGACCGCGTCCCGGCGCGGCTTGGGTCCGCTGAAGGGGCTCGGGGAGAGGGGCGGGAACCAGTAGGCTACGCCAGGCTCGGCGGGCTCCTCGTAGCCGGGCAGGGGAGCCTGGTAGCTGATCAGCCCGATCATGCCCATCACCAGGCGCTCGAGCGGGAAGCGCTCGCCGAGGTAGCTCATGCTGTCGAGCCCGGGCTGGAGGCAGACCAGGGTCGTGTCCTCGCCGAGGGCCTCGAGGAAGGGGTCGAGCCAGGCGCCGCGCAGGGCCGTGGACGAGATGCAGAGCCAGACTTGATCCCAGCTCTGCTCGGCGACCTCGACCGGCGAGGTCAGGACCGCGCAGCCCTCGAGCCGGGCGCGCGTGCCCTTGCGCGCGTTGAGGGGGTAGAGCGTGAAGCCGGCCTGGGCCTCGGCGGCGTACTTCTCCTTGACGTAGAGGGCGACCTCGGCCCCGCCGAGCTCGAGGTGGCGGGCGTAGACCAGGCCGACCGCGCCGGCGCCGACGATGAGGATTCGCTGGCTCATGTCTGATTCCTTTCGCCGGCTCATTTCGGTGCCGGCCTGAGGTCCGTACATGCCGACGGCGCCGGGCAGTGCCCGGCGCCGAAGGATTGCGTGAAGGGTTCGCTTACTGGCGGACGAAGATCTCCGCGCTGGCGACGGGCTGACCGTCGAGGCCGTCGAGGCTGGCGGCGCCGGCGAAGCCGCCGATCACCAGGATCCGACCGTCCTTGAGCTTGGTGGCCGAGAAGTTGTTCCGGGCCGTGTCGAGCTTGTAGGTCGTCGAACTCATGGCCTTGGCGTCGGCGTCGTAGACCTCGACCGTGTCGATCTCCTGGGTGCCGTCGGTGCCGCCAATGATCAGGGCCATGTTCTTGTCGGGGACGATCTGGCAGCCGGTGCGGGCGGTGGCCATGTTGCCGGTGGCGGTCCAGGCGCCGGTCGCGCTGTCGAAGAGCTCCATGCTGTTGTGGATCCCGTTGGGGTCGTGGCCGCCAGCGACGAGGACGTTGCGGGGGGTCACGGCCGCGGCAGCGTGGTGCATGCGGGGGGTGTTGAGGTCAGCGGTCTTCTCGCTGGCGTTGCCGCGGACCACCTCAGCCGCCGAGTTCATCTTCAGCTTGGGCTTGACCAGGCCGAACAGGTAGCCGCCCTCGTAGCGGTTACCACCGGTCAGCAGGATCGCGGTGCCGTTCTCGATCGCGGTGGCCGTGTGGTTCATGCGGCCCTCCTTGCTCTTGAAGCGGCTGAAGATGCTGCCGATCTTCTCGAACTTGCCCTTGGCGGGGTCGTAGATCTCGAAGGGCGCCTGGGTCTTGTGCTTGCTCCACCACGACTCGTTGTAGCCGCCCGAGATCAGCACGCGGCCGTCGTCCATGAGGGTGGCCGTGTGGCTGTGGCGGGCATACTGCATGTCGCCGATCTGGCGGAACTCGTTGGTGGTGGGGTCGAAGATGAACGCGCTCTCGAGCGTGTCCTCCTTGTCGCCGCCCAGGCCGAAGAAGCTCTTCTTCTCGATACCGTGGCCGCCGCAGACGAGGACGGTGCCGTCGGTGAGCTTGACCGCGGTGGCGTTGATCTGGCGGACGGTGACCTTGCCGCGCTTCATGACGCCCTTGTCACCGGAGAGGTCGGCGACGCGGGTGAAGGTGCCGGTGAGGGGATCGAAGATCTCCGGCTCGGCGACGTAGCCCTTCTTGCCCTTGGCCGAGGCGCCGCCGACCACCAGGACGCGCCCGTCGTCGAGCTCGACCGCGTCGTGACCGCCGCGGGCCGAGTTGAGGCTGCCCGAGGCGCGGAAGCCGGCCGAGAGGGTGCCGTCGATATCGAGGGGCTGGGCGGCGGCGCGGACGGTGCCGCTGTCGAAGCCCTTCAGGGTCGAGGTGAAGGCGACGTTGATTCCGGTGCTGCTGCCGGGGGTCGTCTTCGCGATATCGAAGGCGTCGCTGATCCGCAGGATCGCGTTGTCGCCGAGGACGATCTCGAGCTCCATGGCGCTGCCAGCGGCCTGAACCGTGGCGCCGGTGCCGAAGGAGTCACCGGCGACGGCGAGGGTGAACTCGGTGGCGGGGTCGAGCGAGGAGCTGACCTGGTCGAGGTCACCGTCGAACTCGAGGACGATCTTGTCGCCCTTGCTGATCATGTCGTCGTTGTCCTCGTCGACGAAGCGCGCGGCCTGGAGCTGGGGGCCAGTGCCGAGGGCCTGCGAGCCGCTCGTGGTGTTAGCGGCGGACGAGGAGCTGGTGGTGGCAGCGGTCGTGCTCGCGAAGCCCTTGTTGCTGCTCTTGGAGGAGCAGCCGGTGCCGGCGGCGATGGTCAGAGCGAACAGAACGACAGCGTAGCGGTTGTAGCCGAAACCCATGGTGATTCTTCCCTTCGGGCGCCGCTTCCTGAGTTCGCGGCAAACCCTGTTGTGCTTGGTGTTGATCGGCTCTATTGCATGGCACGTGCCGTTGGACCCGCTCGCCCTAACCTCCATATTTCATTGGCTTGCACCCTAAACCCATCGTGTTGTCAGGTTCAGGGAATGAGCCGATCCCAGATATGAGTGTCATATACGAAACAAGGCTGGCCGGGAACATTGTTCCGGCCAGCCTGAAATGAAGCTCGAAGTTGTTTGTATGGAGCTACTTGGGCGCACGCTCCGACGAGGCAGCCACCGTGCCTTGCGTACCAACACCGTTCCGCGCGTTCCCCTGCAAGGACTTAGCGGCGACCAACGAGCCATCGGGGGTCTCGCGGGGCCGAACCCAGACGTGGAGGGTGGTGAAGCGGTCCCCGAAGTCCTCCGTGACCCGGACCTCGCACTCCTCGGCGCCGCGCACGAAGAGGAAGTTGCTCTCCTCGAGGCCCCACAGGAAGCGGAGCTTCCAGCCGGCGCGGGTGTAGGTCTGCTGCACGAACTCCCGCACCCGCTCCTCGCTCAGATACTCGGTGCGGCGATAGACGAGCTCGTAGCGGCGGAAGCCATCGCGCTGGTGCTTGTGGCTGGCGCTCTTATCGAGAGCGAAGCCCTGGGGGACGGGGACGTCCTTGGTCGCGTGGACCTCGGCGTCCGCGAGGTCGAGCGGGGGCGTGGCGGCGAAGTAGGCGCAGCCGCCGCTGCCGAAGCAGAGGGCCAGCGGCAGGATCAGTCGCATGAGCGTCGGGCGCATGAGGTCTCTCCGAAGTCGAGGGTTGTTTCCTCTTCGACCAGGGAGCGGACGCGCCTGAAGGAGAATCCCGCAGGCTCAGGAGTCTGGGGGGAGGCGCTCGAGCAGCTCGTCGCAGGCCGACTTCAGGCGAATGAACTTGGCCTGGGCCAGCTCGCGGAAGTCCTCGTCGAGGGTCTCGAAGCGATCGGGGTGGTAGCGCTTGGCGAGCGTGCGGAAGGCCTGTTGGACCTCGCCGCGGGTCGCCCCCGGCTCCAGCCCCAGGATCTCGTAAGGCGTGGGCTCGGGCGCGGGGCTGGGCGGGGGAGGGGGAGGGGGCGGCTCGGGCTCCGCCTGCGGAGGCGGCTCAGGGGGAGGGGGATCCGGCCGGGCATCGGGCTGGGGATCCGGCTCGGAGCGGGGGCGGCCCTTGGGCTTCGCCTTCCGCTGGGGTTGGCGTCTCCGCCGCTCCTGTCGCGCCTGCGCTCGGGTCTTGCCCTGCCTTGCGTAGCCCCCGTCGGCGCTGGGCCGCACCCCTTCGGCCCAGAGTTCGTCGGCGTAGAGGCCGAAGAACCACTCCCGGCGCCCTTTGCGGCGGGTGGCGTAGTCGCGCTTCCGCTCCAGCTCGAGCTTCAGGTCGGGGTCGAAGGTGGCCATGATCGAGTCCACCAGGGGCACGCTCGGCGGGGGCGTCACGATCAGCGCCCCCGCGCGGTTCTTCTCGACCCGGCAGCGCCGGAGGCAGCTCTCGCAGCGGTAGTGGTAATAGGGCCCGCCTTCGCTGCGCCGCCGGGGGACGAGGTGACCCTCGCGCTCCACGGCCTCGCGCTCGATCGGCGCGTCGCAGAACCAGCACTCCATGTCGACGTCGATCGAGCGGCGCAAGCGATCCCCCTTGTCGGGCGCACCCTGGCCTGCCTACATTATCGTGTCGCTTGGAGGAGCGCGTGTCGTCGACCCCACCCTCGATCAGCCTCGTCGAGCCCAAGCAAGTGGGCAAGGTCTTGCACCTGCCTGCCCAGGGTCGCGCGATCGTGTGCACCGACCTGCACGGCAACCTGCCCGACTTCACGGCCGTGGTCGAGGCGTGGCGCGCCGCGCGCGAAGAGTCCGGCGACGCGGTGTTCCTGCTCTTCACCGGCGACCTCGTCCACGGTCCGGTCTACTCGCCGCGGAACTGGCCCGAGCACCTGGGCAGCTTCTACCGGGACCAGACCGAGGAGGTGATCGACACCTTCATGAGCCTGAAGGAGGAGTTCCCCCAGCGCGTGTTCACGCTGATCGGAAACCACGAGCACAGCCACATCGGCGGGCCCTTCACGCGCAAGTTCCACAAGGACCCTTCGGAGACCGAGTTCCTCGAGGCCACGGTCGGCCCGGAGAAGACCGAGGTCTACAAGGCCATGTTCCGCACCCTGCCGATCGCGGCGGTCCTCGGGCGCGGGATCGTGGCGACCCACGGCGCGCCGCGGGTCCTCGAGGCTGGCTACGACGACGTGGTCAACGTCGAATACGCCGGCCACGAGGACAAGACCGTGCGCGAGATGCTCGCCGTCCCCGTCCTGGGCGAGCTCTTCTGGGCGCGCAACTCGGGCCCCTTGGCCGTGCGGCGCTTCCTGCAGCGCATGCAGATCGGCGAGCAGCGCAATCACATCGTGATCTACGGGCACGACCCGGTGCGGAAGGGCTACCTGCGCGAGGGCGCCGAGCAGCTCTGCTTCTCGACCAGCTTCGGGCTCAAGAACGAGAAGAAGGTCTACCTGGACCTCGACCTCTCGCGGGAGTACCGGACCGTGCGCTCGCTCCGCTACGGCGCGGACATCTTGCCGCTCTACCCCGAGCTCGCCGCCAAGAAGCGCCGCCGACCCTCTTCGCTCAGCGGGGTCGCGGACAAGGGCTAAACGCGCAGGAGCTGTCGCACGTGCGACAGCTCCTCGACTCAGCCTAGGCTGCTTGGTTAGCGACCGCCGGGAGGGTCGCCGAGGGTCAGGTTGACGATCGGCTTCTCGAGCCCCGTGATCGGGTCGCGGACCCGCGGCAGCAGCTCGACGCGGACCTGCTCGCGGCTGTTGCCGAGGTCGAGCGGGTTGGCCGCCTTGCGCGCCTTGTTGGTCTGGGCGGTCGCGGCGCCCTTTTGGGGGCGACCCCGATAGAGGTCGTTCAGGCGGGGGTCGCTGCGGCGCACGAGGTTGCGACCCAGGGCCGAGCCCTCCAGGGCGCGCCGAACGCTGAGGTTGACGTAGGCGCGGTGGGCCGGCTTCTGGCTGAGGGCCAGCGAGTCGGCCTCGGCCTTGAGCGCGTTGATCCGCGCCTGGGACAGGCCGCGCAGGTTGGCCTTGACGTTCTGGCCCAGCTGCCCGAGCAGCGACTGCCACCAGTTGAACTGGCTGCGCCCGAAGGGGTCGTCGCGGAGCGGGCGACCCCGCAGCCGCTCGAAGGGCTGGCTCGGCTTGTTGAGGTCGACCGTCGCGCCGTAGCCAATGACGCTCTTCTTCTCCTCCTTGGCCTGGATCTGCTTGCTCAGCCGCTCGACCTCCTGGGCGAGGTCCTTCTCACGCTGCTGCGCCTCGGCGATCCGCGCTCGGATCTCTTCCTCGGCGTTGGGCAGGCGGGGCAGCTCCTCGAAGAGCTCGTCTCCCAGGGCGTCGGCGCGGGCCGCGAGCTCGGCGACGCGGGCGTCGACTTCGTTCTTGATCGCGGGGGGCGGAGCGGCCACTCCCCGCGGAAGGGGCTTGGCGCTCGGCGCGGGCGAGCTGTCGCCGTCGAGGTCGTCGAGGTCTCCGTCGAGGAGGTCGTCCTCCGCTGCGGGCGGATCGTCGGCGAAGGCCGGCGTCGGGCTGAGCGCGAAGAACATCAGCGTCAACGACTGGGCCAGGCAGAACGCGGTGAACCGAGAGAGCTTCATTCCGACACCTCGACGGGACTAGGCCGCAACCTACGTGCCCGCGTGGGATTACGCCATATTGGTTCGTAAGTCCCGCCGGCTCGGTGGAGCGCGCCAGACGCACGTCTCCGAGTGGCCACACTCCGTGCCCAGGTCTGGGACGAAGCCCGGGACGGACGCGGAGCAATAACCCCTGCAGGCGAGGGCGCTTGCGTCGCTAGGTGGTTGCCTCCTAAGGCCGGTCCGGGTAGCCTTCTCGGCGCTCTGGAGCCGCCATGCCTCGCCTGACCTCCCTCGTCGTCCTCACGCTGCTCACCAGCTCCCTCCTGGGCTGCCTCGGGGAGCACGGGCATCGCGTCCACGTGCGCCGCACGCCGGAGGAGATCGCCCGCGCCAATCGTCAGCCCAAGGACTACGCCGAGCTGATCGACGACCTCAAGGCGGAGGAGGAGGAGAACGCGCTCAACGGCCCGCTGCGGCGGAGCGAGGCGCACTACCACCTCACCGAGCTGCACGTCGATCGGATCAAGGCCAGCGGCGAGGATCCCTGGGAGGACTACGAGGACGAGCGTCGGCGCGTCCTCTACCGCAAGTGGGTCGACGCCCACCGGGATCCGCCCGACGCCCCCGCGCCGGAGGCAGCTGCCCCGGCGCCGGCCAAGGAAGAGGCCGAAGGCGAGGGCGAGGAAGAGGGCTTCGAGTCGGAGGACGACGGCTTCTAGTTCGAGGCGCCTGCGAGCGCAGCGCTCAACAGCGCGGCCGCGGGTGACCTCACACCGCTTGACAACCAGTCGGCCACCTCGGCTATCACGGGGCCATGGATCTGCGCGCTGCTGCTCGTGTCCTCGTAGGTGTGCTCGCGTGCGCGGGCTGCCTGGGGGTAGCTCTGCCGCTCAGCACCGGCCGCTGGGACCCGACCTGGCTCCGGCTGGCCGAGGAGCTCGTGCTCGACGTGCGGGTGGGGTCCTCGGTCGAGGTCGGCGCGGTCGAGGCACCCTTCGTGGTCGAGCAGCCCGACCCCAGCGGTCAGGTGCGCTGGCGGCTGCGCGGCGAGCGCCTGCGCAGCCTCAGCGCGGAGGGGCCCTACGAGCAGGAGGTCGTGCGTCCCCGTCTCGAGGTGTTCGATCAGGGGAAGGTCGCCGCGAGCCTGGTCGCAGAGCGGGCGGAGGTCTCGCTGCCGCAGGGCGACTCGAAGCGGATTCGCATCGTGCTCGAAGGAGGCGTCGAGCTCTCGGCGGGTGAGCGGGGTCTGAAAGGCCGCTCGCTGACCCTGTGGTTCGACCCCCGCGACCCAGGAGCCGCGCGCCTGCGCACGCGGGAGCCAGCCGAGGTGCGCCTGGGCGAGACGACGCTCCGGTGCCAGGCGGGGGAGGGACGCTTGTCGCCGCTGGAGCTCGATCTGCGCGGTCCGGTCGAGCTGGAGACCGGCGCCTTCGCGCAGGGACGGCTGGCGGGGCTCACGCTCAGCGGACGCGCCGTTCAGGGGGTCAAGGTCGACGCGCCCGATCCGGCCGCGGCGGGCGAGCTCTACCCGGAGCGGATCCGGGTGCGCGCCTTCGCGCTGGCGGTGGAGGCCCGCGAGGGCCAGCGGCCAGCAGGGCGTGCTCAGGCCGAGCGCTGCGAGCTGTGGCTGGAGCGCGCGCCGCTCCCGACGTTGGCGGCGCTGGGTGGCCCGAGCGGGAGCGTGCCCGGCTGGAGCTACGCGGCCAGTCGCCTCCGCGCCGAGGGCGACCTGGTCGCCGAGTTGAAGCGGCCCAAGGCGGTCGATCAGGAAGCGGTCGACGTGCGCATCGCGGGCGAAGGAGGCGAGCTGGTGGTCGGCGAGGAGCTGACCCTGGTGGGAGCGCCGGCCGAGCTGGAGGAGCGCGAGCGCGGACTGCGCGTTCGAGCGGGACGGCTCCGGGTCGACCTGCGCGCAGAGCCCCGGGTGGAGGCGGCCGGCGCCGTCGAGGTGAGAGCGCGCGAGCCGCTGCCGGCCGACGCGCCGAGCGACGCGACGCCGGCCCACTGGGAGGGGACCTTAGCGGAGGCCGCGTTCACGGTCGCTCCCGCAGCCAGCGCTAGCTCCTCGGTCGCTCGGGTCGGGAGTGAGACCCAGCCAGGTCCCGACCTGCGCTGGCTGACGCGCCTGCGCGAGGCGGACCTGAAGGGACCGCTCGATCTGCGACGCGCCCCAGGACCGGATCGGGTCGCCGTCGGAGAGTCGCTCCGTTGGGAGCGCACCCCAGGGACGGGGGCTTGGGGAGTCCTGCGCTTCCAGGGCGGCCTGGAGGCGACCCTGGGGGCTCGAGGCGCCGCCAAGGAGGGCGAGGAGTCGCCTCCTTGGACCTTGGCCGCCGAGGCGGGCACGCTGCGGCTGCGGGATCCAGAGACGGCCCCCGTGGGGAGCAGCGTGCGGGCCTGGGCGGAGCGGATCGAGGAGGGGCACCTCTCGGCGCTGCGCGTCGAGCGCCCAGCGCCGCCGCTCCGGGCGGGGCGCGACCCGGTGCGAGAAGGTCCGCGGCAGGCGCGTCGCGCTCGGCGGGTCGTCGCTCAGCGGGCGTCTCTGACTCGCCCGCCCGGCCAAGGCGGGGAGCCCTTGCTGACCCTGGCAGGCGGGGCGGACGTGTTCCTGGGGACGGTCCGGATCGCAGGGCCCTTGCTGCGCTTCGCGACCCTGGCGAAGAGCGCCGAAGGTCGGGTCTGGGGCAGCCCAGTCGAGCTCGAGGTCGTGCGCGGAGCGTCTCGCTATCGGATCCAGGCGCGAGAGGCGAGCGCGCGCTTGTCGATCGACCCGGCGGTGTGGGAGCAGGACCGCCTGGATCGCAAGCGCATGCGCCGGTCCGGAAAGCCGCCGCTGCGCCCGGCCTGGTTGGCAGGACTCGATCTGCGCCGGGGGGTCGAGGTGTCCGGGAGCGACGAGCTCTCCGGCTCCGCCGAGCGGGTCTGGTTCGAGGACGCGGCCCTGGTGCTGAGCGGCGCGCCCCTGCGCTTTCAGGACGCGACGCGCCGGCTGGTGGCGCGGCGAGCGGAGCTGACGCAGCGAGGCGAGCGCTTCCAGCTCCTGGCCCGCGGGGGTGGCGCGGACGACCTCGAGCTCTCGGGGGTGGCCGGTGAGAGTCCGCTTTGGCTGCGCGCTGGCTGGTTGGAGGCCGAGCTGATGCCGCCCAGGACGCGGCCCAAGGGAGTGTCGCGGGAGGAGTGGCGCAAGCAGCGTGAGCGGGCGCGGCTGCCCCTGGGGGACTTCCGGGCAGGAGGGGAGCGCGGGGTGGCCTTGGGCTTGAAGCGCGCGCCCAAGCAGAAGTCAGGTCAGGGGAGCGAGGTGCGTGAGCTGGAGCTCCGCGCCGGGGCGGTCCGTGGTCGAGGTCGCGCCGGCAGCCCGAAGCGGCCTGCGGTCGAGCTCTCCTTGAGCGGTGGCTGGGCCACGCAGCTTCGCTTGCCCAAGCGCGGCCCGGCCTCGGTCGAGGGGGCGCGGGTCAAGGTCTTGCTCGACCTGCGCGCCGCGCGGGAAGGAGCCCGGCAGGGCGAGCCAGAGGAGAGCTATGCCCGGCGCTTGCTGCGTTCGCTGGAGGCGCGCGAGGGCGTGGCTCTGCGGGCCGAGGGCTTGGCAGCTCGCGCGGAGCGGGCCGACCTCGACGGCGAGCGCGGCGTCTACGTGCTCCGAGGCGAGCCCGCGGTCGTGACGAGGGGCGGCGTCAGCCAGCGCGGTCGGGAGTGGGTGCTCCGCCTCGCGGACGAGTAGCCGCTACTTGAGGACCCGGCGCAGGGCGTCCCACACCGGGGGGTCGCCGTAGCCGAGCGCCCAGATCGAGAGCCCGTGCAGGCCGTAGCGCTTGACGAGCTCGGCCTTGGCCTCGACCGAGCGGGCGTCGCTGAACCACACCTGGTGGGTGACGCCGCCTTCGACGTAGCTGAAGTGAGACTCACCGCGGGAGGGCTCGTAGGTCACGGTCGCGTTGTGCTGGCTGATCAAGGTCTGGGCGCGGCGATAGGTCGCCGAGCGGATCTGGGAGCCGTCGTCGGGCCAGTCGTAGCCGTAGAAGGGAATCCCCAGCTGGATCTTGCTGGCTGGGATCACGCTGGTGGCGTAGTCGAGCACCTTCTCGATCCAGTCGGTCGGCGCGATGGGGCCGCCCGGGTAGCTGGTCCAGGTCCCGCTGTAGCCGTAGGTCATGATCTTGATGCGATCGGCGGCCGCGCCCAGCTTGGCGTAGTCGTAGCCGGCCCAGCTGGGCAGGTCCTTGCGCTTGCCCGGGATCGTGACCGAGAACACCTTGTTGCGCTGCTTGACCTCCTTGCCGAGGTCGGCCACGAAGTCGCTGAAGGCATCGCGGGTGGCGCTCTTGGCGTGCTCGAAGTCGATGTCGATCCCGTCGTAGTCGCCCGAGTCGAGCAGGTCGAGCATCGACTGAATCGCCTGGGCGCGGGCGGCTGGGTCGCCGAGGATCGCTGCGAGGGCGTCGCGGTCGTTGACGTCGTAGATCGTGGGGATCACCTCTCCGCCGCGGGAGCGAATCAGCGCGATCCGCGCTGGGTCGTCCATGCCGCTGGCGCGGATCAGGGTGCCGTCGGGCTTGAGGCCGCAGGCGAAGAGGTTGACCTCGTCGAGGACGATCCCGGTGTTCGCGTCGATCATTGCGTCGCCGTGGGTCGTGGCCCAGCGAGGCAGCCAGCCAGAGATCCGATAGGTGGGCCTGCCCGTCGGCGCCGGCGCGGGGGAAGCAGCGGGAGCCGGGGAGGGGGTGGGAGCCGCAGCCGTGGCGGGCGTCGCTGCGGTCGCGGAGGTGGCCCCCGCCGTGGTCGCGGCCGACGCGAAGGGGGCCTTGGTGCTCGAAGAGCCGCTGCAGCCCATGGCGCCGCTCGCGAGGGGCAGCGCGCCGAGGATCAGGACCAAGCTCACCAGACGTTGCATGAAGACCTCTCTTGGGAGGTCCTAGCCGGCCCAAGAAGTCCTTCGTGCGCGTGCGGATTCCGCCCGCCGGCAAGCGCTGCGCCGAGCGTCGGATCGTGCGCCTGCCGCTCGCTGATAGGCACGGAGCGGGGCCCGGGCGCACGTGCTAGACTTCCGAGTTGAGCAGCGGCCTCTTCAAGCTGTTGTTAGGGAGTGACTTATGTCGGGCACTGAGAAGCAGGTCCCGGACTTCAAGGTCAAGATCAACGGTTCGCCCTTGTCGTCGGAGCTCCTGCCGCACCTGCTCAAGGTCGAGGTTCAGCAGTCGCTCCGCTTGATCGACATGGGGGTCCTGCGCTTCAGCAACCCCCACGGGGTGGTCGGGGACGCGAGCGAGTTCACGATGGGGAACGAGGTCGAGGTCCAGGCCGGCTTCCTCGGCGACATCGCGACCGTGTTCAAGGGCGAGATCGTCTCCCTGGAGCCGGACTTCCCCACCTCGGGCTCGCCGACCTTCGTGGTGCGCGCCTACGACAAGCTGCACCGTCTGCGGCGGGGTCGCAAGCAGCGGACCTTCCTCAACCAGAAGGTCTCGGACGTCGTGTCCTCCTTGATCAGCGAGGAGGGACTCACGCCGGACGTCGAGGACACGGGTAGCCAGCACGAGTGGCTGGTCCAGAACAATCAGAGCAACATCGACTACATCCACGAGCTGGGCCGCGCGCACGGCTACGAGGTCGCGCTGGTCGAGAACGGCGCCAAGCTGCGCTTCAAGAAGCCGCAGCACTCGGGCGGCCAGGCGGTGACGATCAAGTGGGGCGAGGAGCTGAAGGCCTTCTATCCGCGCGCCAGCCTGAACAATGTCGTGACCCAGGTCGTGGTGCGGTGCTGGGACATGAAGAAGAAGGAGGCGGTGATCCAGCAGAACGAGTCGCTCAGCTCGGCCATGGGGGCGTCCACCGTCGCGACCAAGCAGGCCGAGAGCAAGTTCGGCGCGGCGAAGCTGCAGGTCAGCCTCCGGCAGGCGAACAGCCCGGAGGAGGCCAAGGCTCTCGCCAGCGCGATCTATGAGGACCGCGCCCTCGACGCGGTGAACGGCTACGGCAACTGCCTGGGGAACACGGCGATCGTGCCGGGCAAGGTGATCGCGATCGAAGGCTGCGGCAAGATCTGGTCGGGTGACTATTACGTTGTCGGCACGACGCACCTCCTCGACCCCAACGCCGGCTACGTGACCGAGTTTCGGGTCAAGCGGACCGGAGTCGGCTAGCCGACCCCTGCCGGCCGTCCGCCCCCGCCGCTAGGCTGAAGGCGTGGAGCTCCGGCGTCGTTTCCACCCGCTCTCCCTCCGCTGTCCTCTCTGCAGGGCGGGCCTGGTTCCTTGGGAGCCGCGCCGTCGCTGTCGGGAGTGTCGCCTCGCGGTCCACTCCAGCTGCGCGCGCGAGCTCTCACACGCTTGCCCGGTCCTGGGCTGCGAGGGCCGCCTCCGGGGCGCCCGTCGCCCGCGGGTGTGGGTGGGTCTTCTCCAAGGCGCAGCGCTGTGGGGCCTGTCGCTCCTCGTGCTCGCCCAAGCCTTGCTTGGCTTCGCCCAGGTCGAGGCCCTCACGGGCAGCGTCAGCCAAGCAGAGCTGGTCTGGCTGCGCTACCCGCCGCTCGCATGGCTGACGCTCTGGTTCGTGCTCGCCTTCGCGGCCCTCGAGCGCTGTCGTCAGGGTCTCTCCCGCCCCTGAACCGGACCTGCCCGTCCATTCGTTTCCTCGACCCGTTCGCGTGGGCAACATCTGCCCGTCGTCCCACACGCGTCCCGAAACGAACGCCCTAACCCCCGCCCCCACAGCCACTCCCC
>MDTG01157724.1_pt1 | contig 14390 bp, 14 predicted proteins | sample 811421 | NCBI WGS metagenome assembly MDTG01 (sample SAMN05326645, study PRJNA326480) | marine metagenome | isolation source: seawater | place: Pacific Ocean: South East | collected 2011
ATTATGGGATTAATTAATGAAAATTCTTTAAAATTTGGCAATGTTTCTTTTAGCTCAAAAAATACCGAAATGAATAAATTTCCTTTTTGTGAAACCCACTTCTTTCCCATTGTTCCTTTGCCATTTGTTTGTAAGTTTGAAATTATAATTCCTTCTTTTTTTTTTCTAGATCTTATAATTTTAATTGCACTTTCGTTTGTGCTTTTTACACAATTAAATTTAATCACGTTTAATTTCATCAAAAAATATTAATATTTGAAATAATGCCATTAAAAATAGATGGATATAAGAAAAATGAAACCAGAAAAATACAGCTTAGTGCTAAAGAACTATAGATCCCATATTCTTTAAAACTTTCAAAAGGTTTTTTGGGATCATCAAAATACATTATTTTTATAATTCTAATATAATAAAAAGCAGACACAACTGTAGTAACCAAACCAACTATTGCTAGAGTATACATTCCGCTTTCTACAACAGCCATAAAAATATAAAATTTTGCAAAAAATCCTGCTAATGGTGGAATGCCGGCTAAAGAGAATAATATTATCATTAAAGAAAGTGATGTAAGTGGATGGTTTTTTGAGACTCCTGAAAGCTCACTAATTTCTTCCACGTATTTACCTTTTCTTTTCATTAAAAAAACAAAAGCGAAAATTCCTATATTCATCGCAGCATAAATTAAAATATAAGTTAAAGTGCTTTTAAATCCGTTCTCCGTTCCAGACGCTATACCTGCTATTGCGTAACCGATATGGCCGATTGAACTATAAGCGATAAGCCTTTTAATATTATTTTGTCCTATAGCCGCAACCGCTCCTAAGATCATGGAAGCTATAGATATAAAAACCAAAATAAATTGCCACTGATCAATAATTTCATAAAAAGGCGAATACATGAATCTTATAAATACTGCTATACCTGCAATTTTTGGAACAGTAGAAAAAAAACTTGTGACAGATGTTGGTGATCCCTCATAAACATCCGGGGTCCACATATGAAAAGGTACCGCTGCAACTTTAAATGCTAAACCCACTAGAATAAAAATCATAGCGAAAATAGTTCCTATCTTTAGGTCCCCTGTGTTGTTTGCTATTACTTCAAAATTTGTCGAACCAGTAAAACCATAAAGCAGTGAGCAACCATATAATAATAAACCAGAAGAAAGAGCGCTCAAAACAAAGTATTTTATTCCTGCTTCTGAAGATTTTAAATTGTCTCTATCTATTGAAGCTAAAATATACAAAGACAATGATTGTAGCTCTAATCCTAAATAAAAAAGAATTAAATCATTTGCACTAACCATAAAAAACATTCCTAAAATTGAAAGAAGGATAATAATAGGATATTCAAATTTATTATTTTTTATATCTAAAATATATTTTTTTGACATCAGTAATACAAAAAATGAGGATACCAATATTAATATTTTTGAAAATGATGCAAACTCGTCTAAAATAAAACTTTTGTTAAATATTTTTACAGAATCATTATTGTCGCTTATAATAATTAAAATAAGTAAAAAAATTACAAAAGTTGAGAGCCTATAAATAATATTAAAACTATTCTTTATAAATACACCAATAATCAACAATGAAAAAATTGAAGTTGATAAAATAAGTTCAGGAATTAAATATTGAATAGCTATCATAAAAAATTATTTTAAAGCAACCGATTGACTAATATCCAAATTATAGTTAGTAATTAAATTATCCACAGAAACACTTATTGTATCTATCAAAGGATCTGGATAAAAACCAAAAAATAATATTAAAGCTCCTAAACAAAATAAAATTCCAAATTCTGATTTGTTCAAATCTTTCATTCCTTTTAATTCATTTTTTTCTAATTTCCCAAAAACAGCTCTTTTGTAAAGCCAAAGCATATAGATTGCAGACAATATGACACCTAAACTTGCTAAAATAGCCGCTAAAAAATTAACTTTAAACGTTCCCACTAAAACTAAAAATTCTCCTACAAAACCACTGGTTCCTGGTAGACCTAGAGCCGCGAGAACAAAAATCATAAAAATAAATGAATATTTTGGTAAAATATGAACTACTCCACCAAAATAGTTTATTAATCTTGAATGTGTTCTGTCATAAAGAACTCCAACACATAAAAATAAAGCTGCAGAAATTAAGCCATGACTGAACATCTGTATTATACTTCCCTCAATACCTTGTTTGTTGAATGCAAATATACCTAATGTAACAAAGCCCATGTGTGCAACCGAAGAATAAGCAATCAATTTTTTCATATCATCTTGCATAAGAGCCACCAAAGATGTGTAAATTATCGCTATTACACTTAATGTAAAAATAAACGGAATAAAATACTCAGATGCTATGGGAAACATTCCTACAGAAAATCTTAAAAAACCATAACCGGCCATTTTAAGAAGAATGGCCGCAAGTATAACAGAGCCAGCTGTTGGAGCCTCAACATGTGCATCTGGTAGCCAAGTGTGAACAGGCCACATTGGTAATTTGACAGCAAAAGAACTAAAAAACGCTAACCAAAGTAAATATTGAAATTCTGAAGGTATTTTAATTTTATAAATTTCAACAACATCTGTTGTTCCGGTAATCCAATATATAGAAATTATGGCAATAAGCATTAAAACAGAGCCTAAGAGTGTGAATAGAAAAAATTTAAATGCAGAGTAAACTCTTCTTGAACCACCCCATATACCAATAATTAAAAACATGGGTATCAAACCTGCTTCGAAGAAAAGGTAAAAAATTACTAAATCAAGTGAGCAAAATACACCAATCATAAAAGTTTCTAATATAAGAATTGCAATTAAAAATTCTTTAAGCCTTGTCTTGACGCTGTTAATGCAAGAAATTACAGAAATAGGAACAATAAAAGCAGTCAAAAGAATAAATAAGATGGAAATTCCATCAATACCAAATTTAAACTTTATAAAACCACTAATCCAAGTGAGTTCCTCAATAAATTGAAAATCTGAAGTTTTATTATCAAAGGAATACCATAAAAATAGTGCAAGAAAAAAATTTACAAAACTTGTAAATAGAGAAACATATATTGCTCCTTTATTTGTTTGATTAATTTCACTCCGAGTTAAAAATACAAAGAAAGCACCAATTAGAGGTAAAAAAGTAATCGATGATAATATTGGAAAGTTCATTTATATATAATAAAAAAAGTTAATAACAAAGAAAGTCCTAACAACATTACAAAAGCATAATCAAATATATATCCACTCTGCAGTTTTGTTGCCTTATTAGAAATAATCTTAACAAGTTTCGAAATACCATCTGGACCAAATCTATCAATAGTTTTGACATCCCCTGATTTCCAAAAAAATAATCCAATTTTTTTAATTGGGTTTATAAAAATAAATTCATAAATTTCGTCAAAATACCATTTATTTAATAAAAAATTGTAAAGTACTTTATTTTTTAATTTGATATTGTCTAAAATTTTTACATTATCTATAAATAGATAATAAGACAAAGGAATCGACAGTGTTACCAAAGTTGGAGTCAAATATAGCAGCCAGACTGGAACTTGTTCGTGTGAAAACTTTTTTAATAACAAAATAGAATTTCCCCAAAATTCTGTGTAATGATGTCCAATTAAAAAATCTTTAAACAGAAAACCTGAAAAAATTGAGCCTAGAATTAAAATAGCGAGAGGCAAAGTTATTGATAAACCAGATTCATGTATTGCAGATTTTGAGATTTTTTGATTGTTAAATCTTCCATGAAAAGTTTTAAATATTAATCTCCAAGAATAAATAGCCGTTAGTAATGCTGTAATTATTCCCACAGCAGCTGCAAAATAACCAATTTTAGTGTGGCTTAAATATGCAAATTCTATAATGGCATCTTTTGAGTAATAACCGGACAACAAAGGGAATCCTGTAAGAGCAAGAGTTCCCACAAGCATAGAAATCCATGTGAAAGGCATTTTTTTCCACAAATCTCCCATATTTCTAATATCTTGTTCATTATTCATAGAATGAATAACTGAACCTGAACCTAAAAATAATAATGCCTTGAAAAAAGCATGTGTAAATAAATGAAATATTGCAACATGATAAGCTCCTACTCCTGCTGCAAAAAACATATAACCAAGTTGACTACATGTTGAATATGCAATTATTTTTTTTATATCGTTTTGAACTATAGCAACCGTTGCAGCAAAAAATGCTGTCATCATTCCTATGATAGCTACAAAATTTAATGCAAATTGAGAATATTCAAAAATGGGAGAACATCTCACTACTAAAAATACTCCAGCTGTAACCATTGTTGCCGCGTGTATTAATGCTGAAACAGGAGTTGGCCCTTCCATTGCATCTGGAAGCCATGTGTGTAAAAAAAACTGAGCTGATTTTCCCATTGCTCCTAAAAATAAAAACAAACAAATCAATGTTATTAGATTTATATCAAAACCTATAAAATTAATTATTTTTTCAGAAAAACTGGGAACTAATTGAAAAACTTCATTATAATTTAAAGTTCCAAAAAATAAAAATATAAGAAATATACCTATCGCAAATCCAAAGTCTCCCACTCTGTTTACAATGAAAGCTTTTATAGCAGCCTTGTTTGCTGAGTTTTTTTTATACCAAAAACCAATTAGAAGATATGATGAAAGGCCAACTCCCTCCCATCCAAAAAATAGTTGTAAAAAATTATCAGATACTACAAGAACCAACATAGAGAAAGTGAATAAAGAGAGGTAAGACATGAATCTTGGTTTGTTTGGATCATGACTCATGTATCCAATTGAATAAATATGCACCAAAGCAGAAACTAAAGTAACTACCACTAACATAATTGAACTAAGAGGATCTATGTTTATTGACCAGTTTGCTTGAAAATCACCCGAGCTAATCCATTCATAAATTAAATAGTTTCCATAGCCATTGTTAATAACGCCATTGTAAAAAATTATTATTGATAAAACTGCAGATAAACAAACTGAAACTGTAGTGATTAACTGGGAAGTCATATCACCAAAATATTTTGATAAATATCCTATGATAGTTCCAAACAAAGGTAAAAATATAACTGCGTATTCCATTTATCCTTTCATTTCATTTATTTCTTCTACTCTTATTGATCCTTTGTTTCTGTAGTATGAAACAATAATTGCTAGTCCTATGGCAGCTTCAGCTGCCGCAACTGTTAAAATAAACATTGTAAATATTTGTCCAGTTATATCTTGGAGATAAATAGAAAACGCGACGAGATTAATATTTACGGCTAATAATATCAGTTCAATGGACATTAAAATAACAATAACGTTTTTTCTATTTACAAAAATTCCAAGAGTTCCAATTGAAAAAATTATGGCGCCAAAAGTAAGATAATGTCCCAAACCAATTTCAATCATCTAGATTTACTCCTTTATCAGATTCGACTTCAACTAATTTTACAGAATCTTCTCTTTCTCTAGATATTTGTTTAAAATAGCTTTGTCTCTTTACGCCTTCACGTTTTCTGTAAGTTAAAACTATGGCGCCAATCATAGAAAGTAATAAAATTATTCCAGATATTTGGAATAAATGTATGTATTCTGTATACATGACATTGCCTATTGCATGTGTATTAGTAAAATCAGTTTGAAAGTTTAAAAATTTTGTTTCAGTAAAAGTATCTCTATATTTCCATCCCCCAATTACAACGATAAGTTCAAGAAGAATTACTGCTCCTACTGTAAGTCCAACTGGAATATGTTTTGATTGTTTTGACCCTCTAAACCATGAAAGTGTTTGTTCGCTAACATTCATTAACATAACTACAAATAAAAACAAAACAGCGACAGCCCCGACATAAACAATAATCATCATCATTCCTAAAAATTCTGCTCCAATGATGATGAAAAGTGATGCTATTGAGATAAAATCCAAAATAAGAAAAAATACAGCATGTACTGTATTTCTAGAAACTATAACCATAATTGCAGATAGAATCGCAATTGTAGAAAAAAAATAAAAAAAGAATGCGTGAGCTATCATTTAAAAATTTATCTATAAGGTTTGTCTAGTTTTATATTTTCAGCTAAAACTGATTCCCATCTATCTCCATTTTCCATTAATTTTTCTTTGTTGTAATAAAGTTCTTCTCTGGTTTCTGTTGCAAATTCAAAATTTGGACCCTGGACTATTGCGTCTACAGGGCAGGACTCTTCACATAAACCACAATAAATACATTTGATCATGTCAATATCGTACTTAGTGGTTTTTCTACTTCCGTCAGAGCGTTCTTCTGACTCTATAGTTATTGCTTGTGCAGGACATATAGCTTCACATAATTTGCATGCAATACATCTTTCTTCTCCATTAGGATAACGTCTTAAAGCATGTTCGCCTCTAAATCTTGGGCTAATCGCTCCTTTCTCAAATGGATAATTTATAGTTTTCTTTACTCTAAACATCTCTTTAAAAGCAATAATTATTCCATTAATAAATTCTGATAAAAATATAATTTTAAAAATTCTGTTTAATTTCATCTAAAATCCTTTGTTAGGTAATAAGTCAAAGTAAATTAAAAAACTTGATGTCAAGACAACATAGATTAAAGAAAAAGGTAAAAATATTTTCCAACCTAATCTCATCAACTGATCGTATCTATATCTTGGAACTATTGCTTTGATAATTGCAAACATAAAAAATAATAATAAAATTTTAAATATCATCCAAAAAACTCCAGGAATAATATTGAATGGATAAATATCTACTGGGGACAGCCACCCGCCTAAAAAAAGAATAGTTCCTAATGCACACATTAATAAAATATTTGCATATTCTCCAAGCCAAAACATTGCGTACATCATTCCTGAATATTCTGTTTGATAGCCTGCTACCAATTCAGCTTCTGCTTCTGGTAAATCAAATGGTGGTCTATTAGTCTCAGCTAAAGCAGATATAAAAAAAATTACAAACATTGGAAATAGAGGAACAACAAACCATAAATTTTTCTGAGCTAAAACGATGTCTTTTAGATTTAAAGATCCGGTACACAAGAGAACATTTATAATTATTATACCAATCGAAACTTCATAAGAAACCATTTGAGCTGCTGACCTGATTGCGCCTAAAAAAGGATATTTTGAGTTTGAGGACCAACCACCCATTATTATTCCATAAACTCCTAGGGAAGAAATAGCAAAAATATATAGAATACCAACATTAATATCTGAGATAACCATCTTGTCGCTTAGGGGAATTACTGCCCAAGCTGATAAGGCCAAGGTCATTGTTACAATAGGGGCAAGAATAAAAATTACTTTATTTGCGCTTGCCGGAATTATTATTTCTTTAAAAATATATTTTAAAGCATCAGCCAATGTTTGTAACAAACCAAATGGACCAACAACATTAGGTCCTCTTCTTTTTTGAACAAAACCCCATACTCTTCTATCAAACCAAACAATTAGTGCTACCGATACCAAAATAGGAATTATTAAAAATAAAATCTTATAAACTTCTTTATATAAAATAGTAAAATATTCCATACTAGCCTGTCAGCCTATTTTGGTTCTTCTTAGACTTTATCAATTTACAATCACTCATAGTTTTTGAGGCTCGAGCGATTGCGTTGCTAAAGTAGTAGTCGATCTCTCTTATTAAGATCTTTTCACTTACTAATTCACCTTTTTTTAATTTAATATTTTTTGTTTCAAGATTTGGTAAAGAGTCGAATCCTGTATTATTTTTAACTTTACTTAAAGTATCGTCGATCAATTCTTTATAGTTTGTAAAAAGTTCATTATTTTTGATTTTCTTGTTCAATAAATTAAAAATTTTCCAGTCTTCTTTCGAACTACCAATTGGATTTGTTACTTTTACAGCTTTTTGTAGTCTTCCTTCTAAATTTATGAAAAGACCATTTTGCTCGGTATAAGCTGGACTGGGTAAAATTACATCAGCAATTTGAGCGATTTTATCTCCATGACTTCCTTGATAAATAATAAATTCATTTTCTTTATCAAAATTTAGCTCATCTGAAGCAAGAAAATATAATAAATCAAATTCTTTTTTTTCAAGTTTTTGGAAGAAAGCAAAATTATTTTCTTGCTGAATATCAAAAAAGTTTAGATCTATCGCTCCAATTGTTGAAGAATTTTGTGTTAAAATATTAAAAGCATTCCATTTATCATTTATGAATCCGTTCTTAAAAAGAAAATCTTTTACACCTTCTAAAATGTATTTCCCTGATTTAAGTTCTAATGCTGATTCTCCAATTATTACTATTGGTCGTTTTGACTTCTTAAATTTATTACTTATCTCACTTTCTTCATTAATAAATTTCTTAATATCATCCGTTGTTTCACCAATAATTTTATATGGGTATGTTAAATCACCAGGATTCCCCATTGAAAATACCGGTAGCCCACTAGAAACAAAAGATTTCCTAATTCTTGCATTTAACATAGTTGCTTCCTTCCTGGGGTTAGCTCCTATCAAAAGTAAAAAGTCAGAATTTTCAATTTCTTGGATTGAAGAATTAAATAAATAATTTATTTTCTGCTCTGGATTTATATAGAAAGGCTTTTCTCTAAATTCAAAATTATTCGTTCCTAACGAAATTAAAAGTTTCTTAAAAGAATTTATTGTTTCCAAGCTAGACATACATCCAACATGACCAGCAATACGTTTTGGATCTATTGAATTTATTTTTGAAGAAACTAAATCTATTACTTCATCCCAATTTGACTCTATTAGCTTACCATCTTTTCTAATATACGGTTTGTCTAATCTTTGTTTTAATAAACCATCACATGCATAGCGTGTTTTATCAGAGATCCATTCTTCATTAATAGAATTGTTTAATCTTGGCAAAATTCTTTTTACTTCCCAACCGTAACTATCAATTCTTATATTTGAACCAACAGCATCCATAACATCTACACTTTCTGTCTTCTTTAGTTCCCATGGTCTTGCTTCAAACGCATATGGTTTTGAAGTTAGAGCACCAACCGGACATAGATCTATTACATTTCCAGAAAGTTCCGACGCCATAGATTTTTCTAGATATGTTGTTATTTCCATATCTTCACCTCGTCCAATAGCACCAAGTTCAGGAACTCCAGCTACCTCTGTTGCAAATCTAATACATCGAGTACAATGAATGCATCTTGTCATTTGAGTTTTAATCAAAGGACCCATGTATTTGTCTTTTACTAATCTTTTGTTTTCTTTAAATCTTGAACCATCAAAACCATAATAAAGTGATTGGTCTTGCAAATCACATTCTCCCCCTTGATCACAAACCGGACAATCTAATGGATGATTCACAAGTAAAAATTCCATTACACCTTTTCTGGCCTTTTCAACCATTTTACTATTTGTTTTTATTTTCATTCCTTCGGCTGCTGGCATGGCGCATGAAGCAATTGGTTTTTGGGATTTTTCCATTTCAACCAAACACATCCTGCAATTACCAGCTATTGACAACCTTTCGTGATAACAAAATCTTGGTATTTCAGCTCCAGCAAGCTCACATGCCTGTAAAACGGTCATGCCATCTTTAAATTCTATCTCTTTGTCATTAATAATAATTTTAGGCATCTTTGCTTTCTAATGTATGTTGATCAATCAGATATGGTACTTTTCTTTTCTTTTTAATTATTGGTTCGCCATGACATCTTTTATCAATTTCTTTTCTAAAATGTCTTAGCAACCCTTGTACTGGCCACGCAGAGCCTTCTCCAAAAGCACAAATTGTATGTCCTTCTATTTGTTTAGTAACATCTTCTAAAAGATCTATATCTTTATATGTGGCTTCACCCTTTGCGGTTCTTTCAAGTATTCTCCACATCCAACCTGAACCCTCTCTGCAAGGTGTACATTGACCACAACTTTCATGTTTGTAAAATTTTGCAATTCTGGCCATACACTTGACTATGTCTTGGTCTTTATTAATAACAACTATGCCCGCAGTTCCTAAACCACTTTTTACCGCTACAAGAGAGTCAAAATCCATTTTTAGTGTTTCGCAAATATCTTGAGGAATAAGAGGCATAGACGATCCTCCAGGTATAACAGCTTGTAAATTTTTCCATCCGCCAATTACACCACCGGCATGTTTTTCTATAAGATCTTTTAAAGATATTCCCATTTCTTCTTCAACATTGCCCGGTTTATTAACGTTTCCAGAAATACAAAATATTTTTGTTCCTGTATTCTTCGGACGACCTAATGAGCCAAACCATTTTCCACCCTTTCTTAAAATTGTAGGAACAACAGCAATTGTTTCAACATTATTTACTATTGTTGGACAACCGTATAATCCTACTAAAGCTGGGAACGGTGGTTTTAACCTTGGTTGTCCCTTGTTTCCTTCTAAGCTTTCAAGTAGAGCTGTCTCTTCTCCACAAATATAAGCACCAGCTCCAAAATGAATATAGATATCTAAATCCCATCCAGAATTGCATGCGTTTTTTCCAATAAAGTTTTTTTCATATGCTTCGTTTATTGCTTCCTGAAGCCTCATACCTTCATTGTAATATTCACCTCTAATATAGATGTAGCAAATATTTGCGTTAACCGCATAAGACGTTATAAGACAACCTTCGATTAATTTTTGTGGTTCAAATCTTAATATATCTCTATCTTTACAAGTTCCTGGTTCTGACTCGTCAGCATTAATTACCAGGTAATGAGGTCTTGAACCGACTTTCTTAGGTGTAAATGACCATTTTAACCCTGTCGGGAAACCTGCTCCTCCCCTGCCTCTCAACTCGGATGTTTTGATCTCATTAATAATCCAATCTCTTCCTTTTGCAATAAGGTCTTTAGTATTCGACCAGTCATTTCTTTTTAATGAATCTTCTAGTTTCCAGCCAAATTCATTTGATAAATTTTTGAATATCTTGTCTTCTTCTTTAAGCATTTTTTATTCCATTCGATACTTTTTTTTCTTTTTCCGGAGCTGAATTTTTTCTATTTCTAAATGATCCAGGACTCAAAGGTTTATCATCTACAAAAGAGTTTAAAATCTTTTCTGCACTTAAATCATCCAAATCTTCATAATAGTCTGTATTGACTTGCATCATAGGTGCATTAACACATGCTCCCAAGCACTCAACTTCTGTCCAGGAACAAAGTCCATTTTCAGATAATTCGCTTGGATTCTTAGAAATTTTTTCTTTACAAATTTTAACAATATTGTTTGAACCCCTTAACGCGCAGGGACTGGTAGTACAAACCTGTACAAAATATTTCCCTACTGGAGATAAATTATACATTGAGTAGAAAGTTGCTATTTCGTAGACGTTGATGTATGGCATAGAAAGGAATTTTCCTATGTATTTTAAAGCAGCTAACGGAATCCAATTATCATTTTGATTTTGTGCTAAACTTAATAATGGCATAACAGCACTCTTTTTTCTATTTTTTGGATATTTTTCCAATATTTTTTTTGCAAGGTCAAAATTTGATTGTGTAAATTCAAATTTTTCAGGTTGTTCATGATGAACTTTTTTTAAACTCATCTATCAACCTCCCCAAAAACAATATCAAGAGATCCTAAAATTGCCGGGACGTCTGCTAACATATGTCCTTTGACTAGATGGTCCATAGCCTGTAAATGGGAAAATCCAGGCGCCCGAATTTTACATCTATACGGTTTATTACTTCCATCAGAAATCAAATATACTCCGAATTCTCCTTTGGGAGCCTCAACAGCGGTATAAACTTTTCCTTTTGGAACTCTGTATCCCTCCGTAAAAAGTTTAAAATGATGAATTAATGCTTCCATAGACTCTTTTAGTTCCTCTTTTTTTGGAGGTGATATTTTTCCATCAATTGTTTTTACTGGACCAATTGGAATCTTTTTAAGACATTGTTTTATAATTTTTACACTTTCACGCATCTCTTCAATCCTGCATAAATATCGATCGTAACAGTCTCCATTTTTACCTATCGGTATTTTAAAATCTAAATCCTTGTAACATTCGTATGGCTGAGATTTTCTTAAATCCCAAGCTACGCCTGATCCTCTTAACATTACTCCTGAAAAACTGTGCGCTAATGCTTCTTCTTTTGTTACAATGCCTATTTGGACATTCCTTTGTTTAAAAATTCTGTTGTCAGTTAACAAATTTTCAAGATCGTCAATTATTTTTGGAAATGTTTCACAAAATTTCCCTATATCGTTTAAAAGATTTTTTGGTACATCTTGATGAACACCTCCTGTTCTAAAATAATTAGCATGCAATCTTGATCCTGAGGCCCTTTCATAAAAGGTCATTAAAGTTTCTCGCTCCTCAAAACCCCATAGTGAAGGTGTTAGCGCTCCAACATCAAGAGCTTGTGTGGTTACATTTAATATATGACTTAAAATTCTTCCTATTTCACAAAAGATAACCCTTAAATATTGACCTCGTATTGGCACCTCAATTTTTAATAACTTTTCTGTTGCCAAAGCAAAGGCATGTTCTTGGTTCATCGGTGCAACATAGTCTAACCTATCAAAATATGGTAAAGCCTGAGCATATGTTTTATGTTCTATCAGTTTCTCAGTTCCTCTATGGAGTAAACCAATATGAGGATCGGCTTTTTCAACAAGTTCACCATCTAATTGCAATATTAGCCTCAAAACACCGTGAGCAGCTGGATGCTGGGGTCCAAAATTTAAATTCATAGTTTTTTTTTGTTTAGTCATCTTTAGTTTTACTTGTTTTTATTTTTTCCATGTACTTTGTGCCTTCCCAGGGACTTTCAAAGTCAAACTTTCTATATTCTTGTTCTAATTTAACTTGTTCATAAACAATTTTTTTATCTTTTTCGCTATATCTAACTTCGTTAAAACCTGTAAGAGGGAAATCCTTTCTTAATGGATATCCATCAAAACCATAATCAGTTAGTATTCTTCTAAGATCCGGATGATTTTTAAATTTAATTCCGTACATATCAAAAACTTCTCTTTCCATCCAATTTGCTGATGGATATATTTTTACTATCGATGGAATTTTTTCATCTGAGCTAAGATTTATTAATATTTTAATCCTTAAATTATTTTCATGGCTTAAAAGCAAATAACATATTTCGAATCTTTTTTCTTCACCTGGATAATCTGCAGCAGCAATATCAATCAATTGTCTAAATCTACATTTCTCATATGTTTTAAGAAATAAAAGAGTGGAATATAAATTTTCGATTTCAACATTAATAGATAATTCATCTTCTTCTATGTCTGTTTTTATTATTTTTGTTGTTAATTCTGAATTTAAAAGTTTATTTAATTCAATTAGTTTCATTAAAAAATTATCTAGTTTGAGTTCCTTCTCTTCTTATCTTCTTCTGAAGCTGAAGAATTCCGTAAAGCAATGCTTCTGCTGAAGGCGGACATCCAGGAACATAGATATCTACCGGAACTATTCTGTCACAACCTCTTACTACAGAATATGAATAGTGATAATATCCTCCTCCATTAGCACAACTGCCCATTGATATAACGTATCTTGGTTCTGGCATCTGGTCATAAACTTTTCGTAAAGGAGCTGCCATTTTGTTTGTTAGTGTACCCGCAACAATCATAACATCAGACTGTCTAGGTGAAGCTCTGGGAGCAGCACCAAATCTTTCAAGATCATATCTAGGCATTGAGGTTTGCATCATTTCAACTGCACAACAAGCTAAACCAAAAGTCATCCAATGAAGAGAGCCTGTTCTTGCCCAATTAATTAAATTTTCCGAAGATGTTGTTATAAAACCCTTTTCACTAAAATCTTTTGCTATTTGCTTAAACTCTTCAGGAATTTGTTTTTCTTTATTTTTAAAATTTAAAAATCCTATTCCCATTCCAAAGCTCCCTTCTTCCATTCATATATAAATCCTACAGTCAAAATAAACAGGAAAAGCATCATTGAATAAAAACCTAATAAACCTATACCTCCAAGCGATATTGACCATGGAAACAAGAAGGCTATTTCTAAATCAAAAATTACAAAAAGAATTGCAACTAAATAAAACCTAACATCAAATTCTATTCTTGAGTCACTAAACGCTTCAAATCCACATTCATAAGCAGACAGCTTCTCTGGATCAGGGTTTTTAGGAGCGGCTAAATAATTAATTGCTACAAAACCTATGCTCAAGAATAGAGATAGGAAAAAAAATATAATTATAGATAGGTATTCCGATAAGAAGTCAAAAATCATTTTTTTACCAATACGTACCTCAATGCACATAGCTTGAGGATTTTCATATTAATTTAACTAACTAAATATATACCAGCGTAAGGTATAAGTGTACAGAAACAGATATTCACATTGTCGCTGATTAGGTGAAAACGATTCTCAACAAATGGCGGGAGTGACGGGACTCGAACCCGCGACCTATCGCGTGACAGGCGATCGCTCTAACCAACTGAGCTACACCCCCATTTTGGTGGGCAGTAAAG
>MDTG01288444.1_pt1 | contig 14390 bp, 17 predicted proteins | sample 811421 | NCBI WGS metagenome assembly MDTG01 (sample SAMN05326645, study PRJNA326480) | marine metagenome | isolation source: seawater | place: Pacific Ocean: South East | collected 2011
AATTTTTTGGCGTCCCCTACGGGATTCGAACCCGTGTTGCCGCCGTGAAAGGGCAGTGTCCTAGGCCTCTAGACGAAGGGGACAAAAAAACTTGCATTATATTTTAGAACATATATATATATTTTTTTTATAATTTGTTAAACAGTTAATTTTTAAATGTTGAAAAAAAAAATTTTAATTCTTTTTTTATTTTTGCCCTCTTTTGTTTTTTCCAAGGAATCAAATGACAAATTGTGTTTTAAACGTGGTGTGGAAGTTATATTACCATATCAACATGGTATAGAAAAGATTAAAACCGAGTTTCATTTAAATCAAACAGAGGAAAAGCAGCTATTAAAAAATTATAACAAGATGTTCAAGGAAAAATTTTTTGGTCTTGGACTATATGAGTCCTCTGGATGTTCAAAAGCAAGACTTTCTGAATATCTTGATTGTTTAATTGAAACCGATGGAAAAAATTGCCGAATTTATTATTCTCAAATGAGACTTGTAGATTAATGATTTGCCACAATATCAATTATGGATATTTGAAGTGACTCTTTTTTATTCCAAGTTTTTTTAGATAAATATCCTACCACATTTGTCAAAATACCATTATTGTTCATTAAACTTTCACCCAACTCATTTCCGTATGCTCTGAATGCAATCGCTTTCAAAGTATTTCCATATAAATCACTTAGATAAAAAGCAATATGATTATTACCAACAAGCTTGGGAAATTTTATAAAACAATTTTTAACAAATAATTTTGGCTTAGGATTGCTAGGACCGAAAGGAGCTAATTTTTCAATATTTAAAAAAAAATCTTCTGTAATTCCTGATAGAAAAGTTTTTAGTTCATAAGTCTTATTGACAATGTTATGTATTTTTTTTTCAAAAGAAACTTGATTTAAAAAATTTTTGAAATTTGAAATATTTTCATTTTTAATTGTCAAACCTGCTGCCATTTGATGACCTCCTCCATTTTCTAAGATCTTTTTTTTGCAAGCTTGTTTAATTAGTCCTCCTATATCAAACCCCGGAACAGATCTACAAGATCCCTTGCACAAACCGTTACTTTCTGAAATAACAATTGAAGGTTTTGAGAATTTTTCAGTTATTTTAGAAGATACAATTCCAATTACTCCTTCATGCCAGTTTTTGCCATGGACACAGATAATTTTATCTTTAACATTCATACAACTCATTGCCATCTTTTCAACCTCTTTTTCAATTACTTTCCTTTTATTATTAAAATCTGAAAGTTCTTTTGCTAAAATTCTTGAGTGCAAGTTATTTTCTGAAAGTAATAACTCAACACCTTTTAAAGATTTTCCAACTCTACCTCCAGCATTTATTTTTGGACCAATACTATATCCAATATGTTCTTCATTCAAAGGACCATCGATATTAGAAATTTCAATTAGTGCCCTAATTCCCAGATTATTACTATTATTTATTATCTTTAAACCCTGCTTAACTAGACTTCGATTAAACTTGTCTAGTCTTACAACATCGCAAATTGTGCCTAAAGCGACTAGATCAAGAAGATTTATGAGATTAGGTTTTTTTATATTATCAAAAAAATTTATTGCTGATAATTTTCTATTGGTAGAAATAAGTAAAAAAAAACTTACACCTACCGCAGCAAGGTTTTCAAGCCCTGAATTATCATCATTTCTATTAGGATTTATTAACAAATGAGAGTCTGGAAAAATTTCTCCAGGTTGGTGATGATCAACAACTAATATTACAATATTTTCAATCGCAGCATCATTTAAAACTTTAGTTGAGGTTGTGCCACAATCAACAGTAATTATTAATTCACAATCTTTACTTTTTAAGTCTCTTATTGCTTCTATATTAGGACCGTATCCATCTTTAAATCTATCTGGCACATAATATTCAAATGGGATCATAAGTGATTTTAAGTAGCTACAAATTAATGCTACAGAAGTAGCTCCATCAACATCATAATCACCAATCACTCCAATCTTACTTTTTCTTACAATTGCTTTAGTAAAAATTTCTGTTGCTTCATCTAAATCTTTTATAGAACTAGGGTTTGGTAAAATATTTTTTAATTTTGGATTTAAAAAATTATGAACATCATTTTTTACAACATTTCTTTTGACTAAAATACTAGCTACATTTTCATTTATTTTAAATTCTTTTGATAAATTTTCAACCTTGGATAGGTCAACATTTTTTTCCGACCAAAGATAACCTTTTACAGAGTAATTCATAACTTAATTTAAATAAATTAAAAATTTATTTATAAATTATGAATATAGAATAAAATGATATTATATGAAATCTAAAAATAAAATATTAATTGCTCAAGGTGGTGGTCCCACAATGGTGATTAACAAATCACTAGCATCGATAATTCAAGAAGCCAAAAAAAAAGAATTTGCAATATATGGAGCTATTAATGGTGTTAATGGAATAATTAACAATCAAATAAAAAATATTTCTTATTTATCAAATACAAAATTAAACATTATTTCAAATTTACCAGGCGCTTATCTGGGTTCCACACGAGATAAACCTGATAAGAAATACTGTTTAGAAATTTTAAAAATGTTAGCTTTTAAAAAGATTGACAAATTTTTTTATATTGGTGGAAACGATTCCTCTGATAGCCTAAGGATAATATCTGAAGAAGCAAAAAAACTTTCATATAATTTGCAGTGTATTCATGTTCCAAAAACAATTGACAACGATTTAATATTAAATGATCATACACCTGGCTTTGGTTCAGCTGCAAAATATGTAGCCAATCTTTTTGCAGGTATTAATCTTGATATTGATTCTTTACCAGGGATTTATATTGGTGTTGTAATGGGTAGACACGCTGGTTTTTTAACTGCATCATCAAGTCTTTTAAGAAGAAATTTGTCAGACGGACCGAATTTAATATATTTACCTGAATCAAAATTTAGTCTCACAAATTTTTGTGGAGATGTTTTAAAATCTTATAACAAATATGGAAAATGTATAATTGCAGTTTCTGAAGGAATTAAAAATAAGAAAAATCAATTAATGTCGAGTACGATAACTTCACAAAATGAAAAAGATGCCCATGGAAATATTCAATTATCTGGTTCTGGTGCCTTAGCAGATTATTTAGCAAACCATTTAAAAAAAAAACTTAAATTTAAAAGAGTAAGAGCTGATACATTAGGTTATGCTCAAAGAAGCTTTCCAAATTTCTCATCAGAAGTTGATCAAAAAGAAGCATTTGAAGTTGGTAAGATTGCATTAAGATGTTCAACGATTAATAAAAATTCATTTTCTGTAGGTATAATTGGAAGAGAGCAAAAGAGGTATAAAGCAATTATTGGCATAAATGATCTTAAAAAAATCGCAGGCAAAACAAAATATATGCCTCAAAAATTTATAAATAAACAAGGAAATAATGTAACTAACGAATTTATTAAATATGCGATTCCTTTAATTGGTAAAAATTTACCAATTTTGAATTAAAAATTTTCGATTCTATAAAATACCGTTTTTTCAATTATAAACGATAGTGAATCAATCTTTTTTAATGCTTTTGTAATCTCAAGTTCTTTACATTTGTGAGTTGTGAAAATTATAGTTACATTTTTTTTCTTTTGATTTTTACTCTCTTTCTGCAGAAGTGAATTAACTGAAATCTTAAATTTCTTAAATTCATTTGTTACATCAGCAATAACTCCTGATTTTTCTAAAGTTGTTAATCTAATATAATAAGAGCCTACTCGATTTCTAATATTAATAGCCTCAAAATTTTTCAATTGCTTTTTTTTTATCTTTTTTGAAGTAATATTTGAAATATTTATAATATCACTCACCACCGAAGTTGCCGTTGGGTGAGACCCTGCTCCCTCACCTTGAAAAAATAATTTATTGGCAAAATCACTCTCAACCACAATTCCATTATAAACATTGTTGACTGATGCTATTATTGATTTTTTTTTTATCAGACAAGGATAAACAAATTGTATAAGTTTTGAACCTTTTCTCTCCGTCAATCCTAAAAGTTTAATTCTATATCCCAATGCATCTGCGTTTTGAAGATCAATTAAATCTATGTTTGAAATTCCTTCAATATAGATTTGTTTCATATTAAATTTACTTTCAAATGACAATGAAGAAATTATTGATAATTTATGAGCCGTATCTGTTCCATCGATGTCATATTTGGGGTCACTCTCTGCATAACCCAGCTTTTGAGCAGTTGTCAGAATACTGTTAAATGATTGATTTGTTTCTAACATTTTCGATAGTATATAATTTGATGTTCCATTTAGAATTCCGAATACACTTTTAACTCTATTAGATGATAAAAACTCTTTTAGAATTTTGATAATAGGTATTACTCCTGCGACAGAAGCTTCCATACCAACATATAAATTTTTTTTATCGGCTAATTTTAAAATTTTTTCACCATGCTTTGCAAATAAAGCTTTATTAGCAGAAACTACATGTTTATTTTTATTTAATGCATTAAAAATTATTTTCTTCGCAACGCCATCTTCTCCCCCAATTAATTCAACCAAAACATCGTAATTATCAAACTTTAGTAGTTCTGTTGCATTAGAAAAAATTTTTGAGGACTTAAAAATATTTTCTTTTAAAAAAATTTTTCTTCTTGAAGCAACTGCAGTAACTATGATTTTTTGAGAAGAATTTTTATTTATTAAATTATTATTTTTTTTTAGAATATCTATTAAGCCAGAACCAACAGTTCCTACTCCTGCAATTGCAATTTTAAGTTCTCTCATCTTTAATAGATAATAAAAATTTCTGTTCTTTGATTACGATTTGTACCCGCAGGCATCGACTCGAGAAATATTGGTTTTGAATCAGAAACTGCCTCAGTTATAAGATTTTTAATTGGAAAATTATTATCTACAAATATTTTAGCTACAGACTGTGAACGTTTATCTGATATATTAAAATTAACAAGTTTATGCTCTATTTCTGGTAAATCTTTTGTTCTGGTGCTTGCATGACCGACAATCTTTACAATAGCATTTTTTTGAAGAGCAATTTGCATCACATCTTTAATTTTTTTTATATCTTTTCTTTTGAGGGAACTTGACCCAGAGGTAAAATTTATTGTCGCTATTCTAAATTGAATTTTATTTTTCAATTTTAATTCTGGTGATTCGAAGTTAAATTCTGAAAATTCTTTGTTTTTTAAGTTTTTTTTTTTTGAGTTTACTTTTAAATCTTCCTTCTGATTTATTTCAGCTCTTGCAGATTTTGTGGTTACAGTTTCTGTCAATTCATTTGTTTTTAAATCTTCTGCAGGAACAGCTTCGAGAACTTGATCGTAATCTGAAATATTTGTATTATTTAATTCACTTTCATTTGATAGTTCAGATTTTTCTTTTTGTTTAACAGGCTCATTTATCTCATTTTCTAAGGCTAAATTATTATTATCAGTCGACATACCTTTGATATCATTATTTTCGTCTTCTTCTTTAGATAAAGTAATTATCTCATCTTTTTCATCTTCAAAAATTGAGCCTACATAATCAGCTGCTTTTGAACTTGTTTCAACTACCGAACTTGGTATAGACATTATAGTCTCGCACGATTGGACAAAACCAAGAATAGCTAAACCAAAAAAGAATCTTAAATTTAAAAAATTTTTATTCATACCAATGAACTTACTTTATTATAAATTTGTAAAAAACTAAATTACTTTTTTAAAAATTCCTGTCTTAAATTACTATACACTTCGGGCGTATTTATTATTAATTTTTCCTCTTTTTCACTTATGTTTCTGATGAATTTAGCAGGATTTCCAGCCCATAATTCACCTTTTTTTACTTTAGTTCCTGGAGTTATGATTGCGCCTGCTGCAACAAATGACATTTCACTAATGATTGCTCCATCCAATATTATTGAGCCCATCCCTATTAAAGAAAAATCTTCGATAATGCAGGCATGAATAGTTGCATTATGGCCGATGGTGACGTTATTACCAATTTCTGTGGAGTGTCCTTTTCCTCCTGTTGCAGAAAATCCTGATGAGGAAACATGAACAACTGAACCATCTTGAATGTTTGTATTTCGACCAACTCTTATATAATTTACATCCCCACGTAAAACGCAGTTAAACCAAATACTTGTATTTTCTCCCAAAAATACATCCCCTATTACAATTGAATTTTCTGCTATAAAAGTTCCATTTGATAATTCGGGATAAATCCCCTGAAATGGTAGAATATTTTTTTTGGACTTCATTGATTTATGAATTAAGTTTTGAAAAAGTTAAACCATTTGTTTCCTCAAGTTCAAACATGATGTTCATATTTTGAATTGCTTGCCCAGAAGCACCTTTAATTAAATTATCAATACAACTAATAATAATGATTTTTTGATTATAATAATCATGAAAAAAATTAAAAGCAATATTGTTAGTATATCTTACATTTTTTAAGCTAGGAATTTCGTTACCTGATAATATTTTTACAAAGTGTTCTCCATTAAAAAAATCTTTTACAAGATTCTTTAAGTCTTCAACATCAACTTTTTTTTCATAAACATCAACATATATTGTTGAACATATGCCTCTGGCGATTGGAAGTAAATGAGGAACAAATGTTAATTTTAAATGTTCATCATATAAATTTAATTCTTGACTTATCTCACCTAGATGCCTGTGTTTTTCAATATTGTAAGGTCTGAAATTTTCAGACATTTCTGAAGATAAATATTCTTCAACTGTTGATTTACCTGCACCACTAATTCCAGATTTTGAATCAATTATTATATTATTTATTTTTAAGAATTTTTCTTTTAGTATTGGAATAAGAGGTATTAAAATAGAAGTTGGATAACATCCTGGATTTGATACTAATCTCGCTTTTTTGATATTTTCTCTGTAAATTTCTGAAAGTCCATAAATAAATTTATCTAGCATTTGAGGACACGCATGATCTGTTTCATACCATTCTTTATATGCAGTAACATCATTAATTCTAAAGTCAGCTGACAGATCAATTATTTTTACTTTTGAATAAATATTTACTAAATCTTGAGATTTTTTATGAGGCAAACATAGAAAGAGAATATCACATAGTTGTTCTTTAAACTGGTCAAAACTTTTTATTGTTTTAGTCGAAAATTTTTTTAAGCCCGAACAAATTTCTTTTAATTTCTTACCTGATGAGTTATTACCATGTACTGAAACTAGATTAACATTTGGATGCTTTTCTAAAATTTTTAATAGTTGATTACCAGTGTACCCTGAAGCACCAAAAACAGAGACATTAATTGTCATATCAAATTAACGTTTAGAAAATTGTGGTCTCTTTCTTGCTTTGTGTCTTCCGTATTTTTTTCTTTCGACTTTTCTTGCATCTCTAGTTAAAAACCCAAGTTTTTTAAGTTTTATTCTAAGCCCTGGTTCGAAGTTAACTAGGGCTCTGCTAATTCCATGTCTTAGTGCTCCAGCTTGACCTGATAAACCCCCTCCAGAAACAGTAGATAGAATTTCAACTTCATTAAATCTTTCAGTTTTTTTTAAAGGCTCCTCAAGCATCATTCTGAGAACAGAGCGGCTAAAATATTCATTACTACTTTTACCATTAACTGTAAATTTCCCGTTACCTCTTTTTACCCAAACCCTTGATACAGACTGCTTTCTTCTTCCAGTTGCATAAGCTCTACCAAGTTTGTCAAGTTTTGGTTTAGATTCCAAATCAATATCCACAGGCTTAGATTCTGTTGATTTATTTTCTTTCATATCAATAGTTAAGAGTTTTTTCTGTTAAATTTAATAAAGTCTATTTTTTTTGGTTGTTGCGCGGCTAGAGTATGACTCTTTTCTGGAAATACTCTTAAGTTCGAAAATTGTTTTCTTGAAAGCGGATTATTTTTAAGCATTCTTTTTATAGCTAATTTTAATACTTTTTCAGGACTATCTCCATGAAGTATCTTTTCTGCATTAACAGATTTAATTCCACCTGGATATCCAGTGTGTCTATAATATATTTTATCTTTTATTTTTTTACCTTTAAGTTTAATTTTTTTTGCATTTATTATTATTAAATTATCACCACAGTCTAGATGCGGTGTGTAAGTTGTTTTATGCTTTCCTCTTAAGATATTTGATGCATAAGATGCCAATCTTCCAAGAACTACATTTTCAGCATCGATTAAAAACCAATCTTTTTTTATATCTTTCTGTTTTAAACTAAATGTTTTCATTTATACTCCAATTCGAATGAAGTTAACTTAATTTACAAATGTGTCAACCTAGAAATGAAAATTTTACTAAACATAATTTATTTTCTTTTCAAAAAAAATTGAACATTGTTACAAAATTTTTTTAATTTCCGTATTAATATGTTTTAGTTCATCAACTAAATCAGATATACTATTATTTTTTTTTTTATCTTTCGTAATAAAATATTTTTGAACACCTTTGATTGTATAGTGATAATCGTAAAGTAAATTCTTAATTTTGGATAAAGTTTCAACATCATTTTTTGAATAATAACGCCTGCCATTGGTTTTTTGAATTGGTTTAATTTTATCAATTTTCTTTTCCCAAAATCTTATAGCATGTTGAGGAACATTAATGATTTTTGAAACTTCTCCAATTGTTTTTAAAGCATCTACGCTTTTCATAGTTTATTGATCTTATTTATTATTGATTTTGAAGGCTTAAATTTAACAACTTTCCTTGCGGAAATCATTACTTCCTCCTTTGTTTTTGGATTTCTTCCAATCCTTTCTGTTTTAGATTTTACAGTAAAACTTCCAAAATTAGCAATTTTAACGGAATTTTTATCTCTTAATGATTTCAGAACTATCTTAAAAAAATCCTCTAATATTGCCGAACATTCACTTCTTGAAAGACCAACAAAATTGTGTAATTTTTCCACAATACGGATCTTAGTTAAATTATTTGGCATATGAAGATTATAATAACTATATTTTCAAAATACAACTACCCCAAGTTAATCCTCCGCCAATTGCACACATAGCAACTATATCATTGTTTTTTACTTTTCCTGTTCTGATAGAATTTGATAAAGCAAGAGGAATTGACGCTGCAGAGGTATTTGCATGTTCTGAAACTGTAGAAATAACTTTGTTCTGTTGAACTTTTAATTTTTTAGCTGTTCCATTTATAATCCTTAAGTTAGCTTGATGAGGAATAAGCCAATCAATGTTTTCTACACCTAAATTTATATCAGTCAGTGATTTTAGGGTTGCGTCAGATAATTTATTAATAGCTTGCTTGAAAATATCAGAACCTTTCATTCTAATTTTTCCAACTTTTTGGTTGATTGACGGTCCTCCGTCAGCAAACAAACTATCGTGAAAAGAACCATCTGAGTACAAATTACTAGCCAAAATTCCCTTTCGTTTTTCATCTGCACTTAAAACTACAGCTCCGGCACCATCTCCAAATAATACACAAGTTCGTCTATCTTCCCAGTCAACTATTCTGGATAATGTTTCTGCTCCTATTACTAAAATTTTCTTAGCTTTTTGTGATTTTATCAAAGAATCTGCTAATTGCATGGAATATAAAAAGCCAGAGCAAACCGCTTGAACATCAAAAGCTGGTGAAAAAGTAGCATTTAATTTGTCCTGAATTTTAGAGGCTGTAGATGGAAAAGTTTCATCTGGAGTTGTTGTAGCAACAATTATACAGTCTAAACTTGAAGATTTAATACCCGCATTTTTAATAGCTTCTAGACTTGCAGCATAAGCTAAATCTGAAGTGAGCTCATTTTTATTTGCAATATGTCTCCTTTCTATTCCGGTTCTTGTAACAATCCATTCATTTGTTGTATCCACAAATTTTGAAAGTTCGGTGTTAGTTAATATTTTTTTTGGAAGGTAGTGACCCGTCCCTATTATCCTAGAATTTACCATTTTATAAAATTTTTTTATATTTGATTAATTTCTTCTTTATTTCAGCATTATAATCATTTTGAATTAAACTTACAGCAACTGATATAGCATTTGAAAAGCCAAAAGAATCTGCACTTCCATGACTTTTTACAACTATACTGTTCAACCCAAGCAGTATTGCACCATTATATTTTCTGGGATCAATTCTTGCTTTAAATCTATTTAGTGCGGGTTTTGATAAAATGTAACCTAGTTTAGAGATAAGTGAATTTTTATATGCTTTTTGTAAAAAACTTAAAATTAACTCAGCAACACCTTCAGCAGTTTTTAGAGCAACATTTCCAGTAAATCCATCTGTTACAACAACATCCACTTTACCCTTGTTGATGTCATCACCCTCGATAAAACCAAAAAAATTTATATCTGGAGTTAATTTCTCTAAATCTTCAAATGTTTTTTTTACAGTAATATTACCCTTAATTTCTTCTGAACCTACATTTAATATTCCAATCGAAGGATTTTTTATTCCAAGCAAAGAGTTTGCAAATACCTCTCCCATTATTGCAAATTGATTTAAATTCAGATGAGTACATTCTATATTAGCTCCTAAGTCTAGAATTATACTTTCCCCTTTGAGTGTTGGCATCAAACCAGCTATTGCTGGTCTACTTATCCCTTCAATTGTTTTTAAAACAAATTTTGAAATCGCCATCAATGCACCAGTATTTCCTGATGAAACGACACCATCACATTTTTTTTCATTTACCGAATTAATTGCTAATCTCAAGCTTGATTGTTTTAGTTTCCTTAAAGCATTCACAGGTTCGTCTTCTGCTTTAATGTATTGTTCAGTATGGATAACTTCGAAATTTTTAAATTCGGGTATTTTTTTTAACTCATTACAGGCTAGTTTTTTATTGCCAAAAAGTTTAAAAAAAACATTTGGATATATTTTTGATGCTTCATAGATTCCTTTAATTGTCTCAGAGGGACCATGATCCCCTCCCATTATATCAATGGCAAGGTTGATTTTTTTCAAAATTAATCTCCAAATCTAGCAACAATTTTACTCTTCTACTTCATCTTCAGAAGAGTCATCGATCTTTAAAATTTCTTTTTTATTATAATATCCGCAAGAAAGGCAGATTTGATGACTAAGCTTAGGTTCTCCACAGTTACTGCATACAATTATATTATAACCAACTAAAAAATCATGAGAACGTCTCATTTTTCTTTTTGATGGAGTAGTTTTTCTTTTAGGAACAGCCATATTATTTAGTAATTAAAAATTCTTTTTATATGTATTCATTCAAAATAACAATAAAATTTTAAAAAATTTTAGACCTTTTTGTAAATAAAATTTCCATTTTTTAAGTCAGTGACACTCAAACTTTGAAAATATATGAGATTTTGATTAACATAGCTATCAAACTTGTTGTTGTAATCTTTTTGAAATTTGAAGTTTTTTTTAATTTTTTTTTTTATTTCCTCAATATTTTTTTTTCTTAAAAAATTATCAAATACATCATTGTACGAAACTAATCGCCCATAAAAGTTTTCAACCAAAACTTTGATTTTTTTCCCCACCGACAGGTCGGAAACACCAAGTTCTCTCAAGCTATTATCTAAATCTTGAAAGAATATATCGATTAGTTCTTGAGAAATTTCAGATTTATCTTTTTTTTTTTTCAAAGCCCACAAAATAATTATTAAATTTAAACTAAGTATTTCAAGTCTTCCTTCAAAATTATTAGGAATATTTAATTTTTCAAAAAAAAATGGTTTTCTTGATTGTTCTGCAATTTTAGTGTAAGTAAAAAACGCTAAATCTTTTTTTTTTTTTAGAAACATATTTAATTATAAACAATAATGAAAATCAAAGCACTTATTATTATAACATTTATACTTTTAACTTCATGTATTAATAAAAAAATAATTTCCGGGCAAGTCCCTGACCCATTATTGGTTACTACCCTAAAAGTTGGTATTGATGATAAGAATATGGTTGAGAAGATGCTGGGTTCTCCATCATTTGAAGGAAATCTTGGTGACAATTCATTTTACTATGTTGGAAGTTTATCCAAAAAAATAGCTTTCTTAGATCCAAAACTTATTGATCAAAAAATCATTCAATTAGAATTTGATAAGTTAAATAAACTTAAAAATGTTTATTTTTATAATGCTGAGGATAGGGATAACATAGAAATGTCTGAAAAATCAACAGTGGTGGCAGCAAGAAAAATTGGTTTTCTAGAACAACTTTTTTCCGGAATGGGATTTAAAGGGACTTCTGGTACTATCCTTCAAGGAAGTGGAAGAACAGGAGAATGATTATGACAAAAGCGCTAACATTAAGATTGAAACTATATTGATTATTTTTATCATTGGGTTAATAGCAGGTCCTGATGTATCTTTGTAAGGGTCACCCACAGTATCGCCAGTTATAGCAGATTTATGAGCTTCAGAACCTTTTCCACCATGATTTCCATCTTCAATATACTTTTTTGCATTATCCCAAGCTCCTCCTCCCGAAGTCATGGAGATAGCAACAAAAATTCCAGTTACAATGGTTCCGAGCAAAGCTGCTCCAAGAGTTGTAAAAGCTTGCTCTTTTCCAGAGATAAAAAATATTGAAAAATAGATTACAAATGGAGCCAAAACAGGTAAGAGAGAAGGTAAAATCATTTCTTTGATTGCTTCTTTGGTTAATATATCGACTGCTTTACCATATTCAGGTTTTGAACGACCAGTCATAATTCCCCTATTTTCTTTGAATTGCCTCCTGACCTCGTTAACAATTTTTTGCGCGGTTTTTCCAACTGCTGTCATACCCATCGAAGCAAATAAATACGGCAGCATGCCACCTATAAAAAGTCCGACAACTACATAAGGATCTTCTAAAGAAAATCCGACATTTAATGATGGAAAATAATATTTTAGGTCCTGAGTGTAAGCTCCAAATAAAACTAATGAAGCTAACCCTGCTGAGCCTATAGCATAACCTTTGGTCACAGCTTTAGTTGTGTTTCCAACAGCGTCAAGAGCATCTGTTGTTTTCCTCACATTATCAGGAAGATTTGCCATTTCAGCAATTCCACCAGCGTTATCCGTTACAGGACCATAAGCATCAAGTGCTACAATCATTCCTGCTAATGCAAGCATTGTAGTTGCAGCTATTGAAATACCATAAAGTCCGGCCTCAATATATGATAAAATAATTCCGAGTATTATAACAAGCGTTGGTAAAGCCGTTGATTGCATAGATACCGCTAATCCTTGAATAATATTAGTTGCATGACCTGATTCAGAAGCCGCAGCTACAGATTTAACAGGACTAAAATCAGTGCTTGTGTAAAATTCTGTAATCCAAACCAAAAGTCCTGTAACCAATAATCCAACGAGTGTACAAAAAAACAAATTGTAACCAGTAAAAGATTTAAATAAAGATGTATTGTCATTCATAACATAATCTAATCCTATGTAATAGCTAGTTACTAAATAAATTAGAATGACCGATAGAACACCAGTTACTATTAATCCTTTATATAAAGCTCCCATAATATTTTGAGATTCTCCAAGTTTCACATACATGGTTCCAATAAGTGATGAAATTATACAAACAGCTGCAATAATTAAAGGATACATCATTAATTGCTGTTGATCGATTCCAGAAAAAAGAATCATACCCAATGCCATTGCACCCACAATGGTCACAGCATAAGTTTCAAAAAGATCTGCAGCCATACCAGCGCAATCTCCAACATTGTCTCCAACATTATCAGCAATAACAGCGGGGTTTCTGGGGTCATCCTCAGGTATACCAGCCTCAATTTTACCAACTAGATCAGCACCTACATCAGCACCTTTTGTGAAAATTCCACCACCTAGTCTTGCGAATATTGATATTAGTGAGGCACCAAAACTTAAAGCCACCAAAGGCTCTATTATGTATCTACCTCCTTCTAAACCAAATTTTGATACTAAAAATCCATAATAAGATATTAATCCAAGTAAACCTAGACTAACAACTAAAAATCCTGTTATAGCGCCGGATTTAAATGAAATATCTAATGCAGGTTGAAGTCCTTTTGTTGCAGCTTCAGTTGTCCTCACATTTGCTCTAACAGATACAAACATGCCTATATATCCAGCCACACCAGATAAAAAAGCACCTATTATAAATCCAATTGAAACATAGCTGTCAATTCCATAATAAAGTGCTATGGCAATTATAATACCAACCACAGCGATAGTGCTATACTGTCTATTTAAATAAGCTTGAGCACCCTCTTGAATTGCTCTTGCAATTTCCTTCATTTTATCATTTCCTTCGGGAGAAGACAAAATTACCTTACATGTATATGCACCGTAAATTAGCGAGATGACCGCACAAGATATTACTAAATAAAACTCGTAACTCATTTTTCCTCTATCAATAAATTATCACTTATATATTAAATACTTTTCATTATCAAATTTAAAAATGACTAAACCCATTTTTTTTCATTTTTACTAAGTTAAGTTCATTATCAAAA
>MDTG01358921.1_pt1 | contig 14390 bp, 13 predicted proteins | sample 811421 | NCBI WGS metagenome assembly MDTG01 (sample SAMN05326645, study PRJNA326480) | marine metagenome | isolation source: seawater | place: Pacific Ocean: South East | collected 2011
GACCAAAAAAATAAAATAATTAAATCTTTAGAAACAGTATTAAATAATAAATAAATATTTAATAAGACAGTTATTTATGAAAAAAAAAATTCTTGTTCTTGGATGTAATGATAGTCAAATACCATATATCAAAGAATTAAAAAAAAACTATTTTGTATTAGGTTGTGATAAAAATAAAAATGCCCCTGGAAAAAAAATTGTAGATAAATTTTATACGTGTGCGTATGATAACACTCAAAAATTAAAAGAAATATGTTTATTAAATAAAGATATAGAAAAAATTTTTTCTGCATCTTCTCAGTTTTCAATAATCGGAGTATCTTTTTGTCAAAAAATCTTAAAGAAAAGATATTTAAATAATTCAAAATGTAAAATAATTTTGAATAAAAAAAAATTTTATGAATATCTAAAAATAAATAAAATTAATTATCCAAGAACATTCATAATAAAAAATAAAAGAGATTTAAAAATAAAAAAGAGTACTAAGATCAATTATTATCTTAAGTCTGACCATAGTAAAAATCCAAATTATATTTATTCAGGAAAAATAAATGACTTTATAAAGGATGTTAACTGGAAAAGAGACAGATATTTTAAAGAATATTATGTTTTACAGGAAGAAGTGCTTGGAAAAAATATCAGAATTAATGTGGTTAATAATAAGCTCATTTATTTTGATTTTTTTAATCAAAATAAAATATCAAAAAATAGTTTAGAAAGTGTCGATATTAAAAAATTAGAAAAAGATATATTATATATAACTAAAGATCTTGAAATAGAAAATTATATTACAAAGTTTGATATAATTGTAGATGGAAAAAACTATTTTTTTTTGGATATTGGCATTGACCCACCATATAGATTAAAAAAATATTTTAAAAAAAATAAAAAAAACTTTTACAGATTTTATATAAAACATATTTTAGAAAAAAATGAAAAGTAATTTTTTAATACTTAAAGGATCAAAGAGAACTATTTTTCTTATAGATAAAATTAGAAAATATTATCCAGAGGCTAAAATAATTTTAATTGATAAAAATAAATCATGTTACGCGAGACAATATTCAGATTTTTTTTTAAATTGTGATGCAGAGGATTTTAAATTAATTAAAGAAAAAATATCAAAACGTGATATTTTTATTTGCTTAACTAGATCTTCTGGTCAAACAGGCTTAATAGCTTCAAAAATAAACAAATACTTAGGTTTTAATAATCCAAATATAAAAATTATTAGTAATTTTTTTTCATGTTATAAATTAGCAAGCTTATGTAAGAAAAATAATCTTGAATACATTAAAACATCATATGTAAAAAAAAAATTTAATTTATGCTCACCGGTAGTAATTAAGTCTGATATTGAAAAAATTGGAAAAAAAAATGTATTTTATGTCAATAATACAGAAAAATTTATAAAATTTTATGATTATGTAAAAGACTTGTCTTATAATAAAAAAGTTATTGTTCAAGATTATATTGCAGGCTCAGATATTACTTTGTTAGGTTATGCTAATAATAATGGCAGATTTCTTATCAAAAGAGCATATAAAGAAATTAATAGTTTTAAAAAAAATGGTGGGATTGAACACAAAGGTTTTGTTCCATTTAATTTTTTAAAATCTAACAATAATTATAATGCGATTAGAAAAGTTTTAAATAAAATAGTCTCAAAGTCTAATTTAAGGCTAGTACCTATAAATTTCAATTTTAGAATTTCAAAAAATAAAAAGTCATATCTTAATGAAATTAATCTTTATTTTGGTGGAGAAAACTTAATTGAAAAAGATTTTGATTTTATTTCTGATTTTCTTAGATTTTTAAAATTAACCAAGAATTAATTTCAAAATTTAAATATTTTTTAGATATTTGATTTTAAAATTATTTACTACTCCATCCACCATCAATAGTTATAGATGAACCAGTAATAAAGGATGACTCTGATGATAGTAATAAAATAATTACTCCAATTATGTCGCTTGGTTTTCCAAATCTTCCAATAGGGATTTTTTCAATTAGTTTTTTTTTGAAAATTTGATTATTAAAACTTTTATTTTGATTTGGAATTGGACCAAGAATTATATTATTGAATCTAATGTTTTTAAAATTTTTGTCATTTGCTAAATATTTAGACATTTGAATTTGAGAAGCTTTAGAGCACCCATAATCAATAGGATTTACAAATCTTCCATTTTTATAGATACTTTGATCTGGAGATAAGTTGCCATATATACTAGAAACGTTTATGACAGATGCTAAATTTTGTTTTGTTTTATTTTTAATTAATAGATTTTTTAATTTTAATAAAATTTTAATTGGTGCAAACAAATTATTATTGAAAGCTTTTGTAAATTTACCATAATTATTTTTATATCTAATATCTCCTAGTCCGCTATTATCAGATGTCATATTTATTATTCCATCAACTTTTGTAAATTTTCTTTCAATTTCAAATAAAGCTTTATCTAATTCTTGCTCAATATTTACATTTGCAAAAAAAACACTTACATTTTTTTTACCTATGATTGCTTTAATTTTATTTATACTTTTCCTGTTTCGTAAAATTAAAATTATTTTACAACCTTCACTTATTAAACTTTTCACAACATATCTTCCAATGTACCCACTACCACCCGTGATAAGGACAATTTTATTTTTAAGAGAAAAAAAACTATTCATATTTTTCTTAAGTCAATATATTTTGTTTTTAAAAATTCAAATTGTTTATTTATATAACTTGTATCTTTAATTTTTAACTTTTTATTTTTGAATAATATAGCTTCTTTAAGTTGATCAAATTTTTCAAAGCCCATTACAATATGGTCTAGGTACTTTAGTGAATTTACATATATGATACAAAGTTCAATATTTTTATTAATTGAGTATTTTTTTTTGATAAATGATATTTTTTTTTGTAGAATATTATTAATTTTGTGGTCGTTGATATAGCCATCTTCATATAATAATTTTCCTCTTAAAAAAATACTTCTTCCAATTAGTGTTGATCTAGATTTTTTTTTTAATTTATTTATATCTACTTTGCCCCATCTATGATCAATAAAATTAATTGGAAATTGAATTGTTAAATTAGAAAAATTATTCATCAAAAAAAATAATTCCCTTGGGTGATATATAGATACACCAAAGTTTTTTATTAACTTAAGTGATTTCAATTTTTTAAAAATTTTAAAAATTTTTTTAAAGTTTGTTTTGAAGTCTCTAAAAGAATGTATCAATAAAGTATCTAAGTTATTTTGATTAAGATTTAGTAAAATTTTATAAAAGTTTAAAAAAAAATTCTCTGTATAATAATTTTTATATGTATTAATTTCTGAAAAATTTAATTTTGTAATTATATTTAATTTTTTTTTTGGTTTTAAAAAAGAAATTTCACGATGTGAATTTGAATAATTTAAGGCAGTATCAATAGTATTGAAATTATTTTTAAAAATTTTCGTTTTATAGATTTCTCTTATTTTAAGTTTTCTAAAATTTACATAATTATTTCCAATTTGCGCACCTCCAATAATATATTTAGTTTTTGGTGAATAATTTAATTTTGTAAATTGGTGTTTTTTAAGTTCATTAACTAATTTTTTCCACGATACTCTAGTTGGTTTTTTAAATTTCTTAAAAATATGATTTAATTTCATGTAATCATCAAATTTATCAAGAGAGCAACAAAAATTAGATAATTTTTTATCAAGTTTATTTTTATAAACAATTTTTTGATTATCATATTTATAAAATTGATCTGTTACATGCTCTTTAGTTTTATTTGTTAGCTTATTTTTGTATTTATTTAATAAACTTTTTCTAAAAATCTCTATACTCATCCCATAGGGCAGATTATGTTTTTGATGGTTAATACCTTTGTAAATATCATTGTCTTTTAAGAAAACCTCCAAGACATTTTTAACAAATGAATAGTCCACAAATGGATTATCAGCAGTAGCTCTTATAATAATTTCATCATTTTTGAAATTTTTTGATGCGTCTAAAAATCTTTTATAAACATTTTTTAAGTCTCCACGAAAAAAACTAATTTTATTTTTTTTTAGGATATCAACTAAATAATCATCACTTCTGTTGTTCGATGTAAGCACAATAACATTAAAGTTAACACCTTTTAATCTGTTAGCACATAAAACGACTAGAGGAATTTTATTAATAGGCAGCAAAGATTTAAAAGGTAGTCTGTGAGAATTTGACCTTGCTTGTAAAAAAATATTTATTTTTTTTTCATACATTTTTTTAATTTTAGTAGTATAAGTATTAATTTATAAATAAAATACTTAATTTCTTTATAATTTGTAAACAATTAAAAAATACAATGAAAAAAAATGCCTTCTTTATATCTGAAGTATCTTCAAATCACTCTCAAGACATTGAAAGAGCGTTAAAATTTATAGATCAATCCGCATTAGTTGGTTGCGATGCTGTCAAGTTTCAATTATTTAAAATAGATAAGTTATTTTCAAAAGAAGTTTTTCAAAATAATCCAGAAACTTTAAATAGAAAGAAATGGGAATTGCCTCTCAAATTTTTACCAATTTTATCAAAGCGTTGTGAAGTGAAAAATATTCAGTTTAGTTGCACTCCATTTTACTTAGAAGCTGTTAATGAATTAAAAGAATATGTTCATTTTTTTAAGATAGCGTCTTACGAATTGTTGTGGGACGAACTATTAGCAGCTTGTGCAAAAACAAAAAAACCAATTATTTTATCAACTGGAATGGCAACAATTGATGAAATTGAGCATGCTGTTAATGTAATTAAAAAAAATGGCTGTAATAATCTAACAATACTACATTGTACTTCAGCTTACCCTACACCATATCATGAAGCCAATCTTGCGGCTATAGAAACATTGCAAAAAAAGTTTAAATGTTCCGTGGGTTGGTCCGATCATACAGTAAACCCTGGTGTAATTAATAGAGCTATAAATAAATGGGGAGCTGAAGTAATAGAATTTCATATGGATTTAGAAGGTGAGGGAGATGAGTTTAGCTCTGGACACTGTTGGTTACCAGTTCAAATTGGACAAGTTATAAAACAAGTTAAAGAAGGTTTGATGGCAGATGGTGATGGCATTAAAAAACCAGTTGAAGCGGAGTTATCAGATAGATCATGGAGAGCCGATCCATCTGATGGATTGCGCCCACTAAAAATAATTAGAAAAACATTAGACAAAAAAATAGATAATTAAATTAAAAGAAATTTTCAAAATTTAAAAATTAATTTAGCAAAACATTGCCATATATTATAATTAGATTAAATGATCTTTGAAAATACACAGATTTTTATGATAGAAGCCAACGGTGGCATCTCAAAAAAAAACACATTAAGAAGTTTTTCAAAAACATTTAAAAAATATAAAATTAAAAATATTACTATAATTAAAGAAAAAAAAACAAGAGAAAATACACTTAATTTTATTTTAAAAAAAAAAAATTATTTATAAAGATATATTTGTTTTTGTGGATGATATTATTTTTTTAAATGGTTGGCATGAATCATTAAAAAAAAATGCTAAAGATGGTACGATTGTAGGATTTTCAATGTTAAATTCAGATGGTAAAACAATACAAGATTTTGGTTATGATTTAATTAAGCTTGATGACACTTTAACATCAAAAGCATTACATAAAGGAAAGTTAAAACATAGGATTAAACTCCCGCAGTATAGAAATTGTTCTGCTGTATGCGGTTGTGCTATGTGGATAAGCAGAAAAGTATTAGATAAAGTAAATAAGTTTCCTTTGGATGGATACAACAGATGGGGAGAGATGATCTTTTCTGCCCTTGCGAAAAAAAAAGGATTTAAGACATTAGTCTTATCATCTCACCTTATGCATCTGGGTAATTCAACAAAACAAAAAAAAAATTATTCACTTAGCTCGATAAGCTGGTTGATTGAAAGAGATATGTGGAAAAAAGTATCTTTAAAATATTTTAATGAGACCGATATAAAAAAAAGTTTTTATAGTAAATTCTCAGTCAAATTTTTAAATGCAATTAAAAATTCGGAAAATTTACTGATTTATGGATGTGGAACTATTTCAAATATAATTTCAAAAAATTCCCAAATTAAAAAAAAAGCTGAATATGCTTCTAATTTACCTGAGGAAATTGGCAGAAAGTTTCAAAATAAAATTATCAAAAACTTTAAAAGAATAAATTTTTTGAATTATGATAAAATATTTATCAGTTCAGTTGGTTATGAAAAAAGTATAATTAAACAAATTCCTAAAAAATTTTTTCATAAGATTATATGTATTAAAAAGTCAATTAAAAAAAACAACTTCCACTATTCACTTGAAAATATTAACAAATTTTTAAATAACTAAAATTAATATGTATATATTATTTAATAATTGATTATAACATTACTTTATGAAAACAGGTTCAGATATTCTTGCTGATGAACTATATAATTTTGGAGTTCGAGTAGCATTTGTTTTTACCGGAGGTGCAATAAGTGCAATTATTGACTCTGTTCAAAAAAAAGGAATTAAGATAGTACCTTATGACAATGAATTGGATGCTTCATACGCGGCAGAAGGATATGTGCGAGCATCATTAAAACCTACTGTCGTGTTAGTAACTTCTGGCCCTGGTTTAACAAATACTATAACAGGTATAGCAGGCTCATGGTTTGATTCAATTCCAGTATTATTTATTTCTGGACAAGTAAAATCGATAGAAAAGACAAATTTTCATATGAATCTCCAAAATGGATTTCAAGAAACCGATGTTGTAAGAACCACAAGTCATTTAAGCAAATATTCTAAAGCAGTTGATCACAGCTCTCAAATTGTACCTGCTTTAAGAGATGCATTTAGACATATGTTAACAGGAAGGCCTGGACCAGCAGTTCTTGACATAACAATGGATGCACAAACTCAAATTATGGAAAATCCAAATTTAGAAAATTACAATTATTATGACTTTAAAAATGTATTAAATAAAGGATTGCTTTTTGATAATACATTGTCATCAAAAAAAGGTTATGAGTATCTTTTAAAGAAAATGCTTAAGGCTAAAAACCCAGTAATTTTAATTGGTGGTGGTGTGCAATGGTTACCAAGCGGATTATTTCAGAATATTGTAAAAAAATTAAAAATAAAAATTATATCGACATATACTGCTGTTAATGCGATTGGACAGGATAACTTATATTATGATGGCATGATAGGCCCATTTGGCAATCCTGAAGCTAACAAAACTCTTATCAATGCTTCCGATTTATTTGTGCTCGGTGCCAGAATCCCTCAAAGATCTTTCCCTTTACTCACTGAAGAAAGTAAGAAAAAAATTCAATCAATTAGAAAGTTTGTTTTAACTGTTGATCCTAGTGAATTTATTAATCACAAAATAGGTCCAGTTGATAAAATTGTTTGTGGATTAATTAATGATTTTATAAAATATGCTGATGACACAATCCCTGAAAGCAATGATACAGATAAAGTGTTTAAAAAAGAGTCATCGACAAATTTGATACCAATTAAAATGTTTCAAAGCATTCCAAGTCCGTCAGACAATTCATTATCTACTGAAAATAACTATTCAGTTTTTCAGCTAATGGAGACACTTAATAATCATTTGCCCGAAAATTCAGATATTTTTGTTGATACTGGTCAAAATTCAGTAGCATTAGCATTAGGCTTAAAACGGAATAAAGGTGAAAGATTGTTTTCATCCTGGGCAAATTCACCAATGGGTTATTCTTTGCCCGCATCGCTTGGCGCCGCAGTAGCAGAAAAAAAAAGAAAAACTTTGTGCATTATAGGAGATGGTGGCATAAGAACAGCTTTATCATCCTTCCCAAATTTGAGAGAAATGAAAGGAAAAGTAAAAATCATTTTATGGGACAATCAAGGCTATCGTTGCATAGTTGATCATATTGAAAAAATGCTTTCGGGCAGAAGAAATGCCGTAACAGTAGATTCTGGAATTCCTTATTTTCCCATGGAAAAAGTATTAACTTCATGTGATTTACAAATATTACATGCTAAAGATGATTTAGATAAAGAAATGGAATATTTTTTTAGTAATGATAAAATTGATGTGATGATAGTACCTATTGATCCATCAATAAGGATGATAGCAAACACGCCTTTTTAATAACACTTATGAAGAAAACGGTTTTTATTACTGGTGGTTCCCAAGGTATAGGCAAATCTATAGCTGAGAAGTTATCAGAAGATAACTATCAAATTGTTGTTGGATACAATAAAAATAAAATAAAAGCTGAGAAAATTGTGAATAAAATTAAAAATTTAAAAGGTAACGCAAAAGCTATTCGATGTGATATATCTCAAAGATCATCAATAAAAAAAGCATTTAGCCAAATTAGAAATGTAGATATTCTAATCAATAATGCAGGAATATCTCAACCAAAAAACTTTCTGAAAATTTCAGATAAAGATTGGAGTAATATGTTGAATGTAAATTTAAAAGGAGCATTTATTTGTTCTCAATATGCTATTCCACAAATGATTAAAAAAAAGTGGGGTAGAATTATAAACATAACATCTATTGGGGGGCAATGGGGTGGAGTCAAACAAGTCCATTACGCATCTGCAAAAGCTGGTTTGATAGGTTTAACAATGTCTCTTGCAAGAATTTATAGCAATACAGGAATTACAACTAATTCAATTTCACCTGGCATCATAAAAACTGAAATGACTTCTTGGATAAAAGAAAATGATAAAGAATTATTTATAAACGATATTCCTATTGGTCGATTTGGAACAACGAATGAAATAGCAGATGCTGTATCATTTCTAGCATCAGAAAGTTCAAGTTATATAACCGGACAAACAATTAATGTTAATGGTGGTATGCTAAGGACTTAAAAGTTTGCTTAAATTTAAAAAAAGTCTGATAATAAATTTTTTTAATTGATTATATGAAAAAAAAAAACTTTATTTTTAAAACTGCTCCATTAGTTATATTTGGGGGCGGTGTTCATCAATTACCTTACGTTCAATTTTGTAGGAAAAAAAAAATTTCAACAATAGTTGTTGATCAAAATATTAATTGTGTAGCAAAAAAATTTGCTGACTATGTACTAAATATTAAAACAGTTAACAGCGAGTCGTTGATTATTTTTAATAAGATTAAAAGTATTACTAAAAAAACAGGAGTTGCAGGAGTTTTAGTTGCAGGAGTAGAATTGTCAGTCCTTGGTGCATATATTGCGAAGAAATTTAAAACAAAAGGTATAGATCCACTGATAGCAGAAGATTCAACAAATAAAATTAAAAGAGTAATTAAGCTTAAAAAAAATAAAATACCCATTCCAAGATTTAAAATAATTAAAAAAATTGAATCAATTAAAAGTAAGTTTCCATTTGTCCTTAAAACTGAGTATGGATCAGGGGCTAGATCTGTGCGTATTATATCGTCTAAAATTGATTTGATTTCAGCAAAAAATGAATTTTCTAAATTTAAAAATTCAAAATTTTTAGTTGAAGATTTTCTAACTGGTTATGAAATATCAATTGAAGCTTTTATTTATAAAAAAAAATTTTATTATTATTGTTTTGCAATTAGAGATATAGAAATTATATCAAAAGGAAAAATAATTGAACATGGTAGTATTTCTGATCCTCTATATGATAAAAAAAAAATAGACAGAGTAAAAAAAGTTTTTGAAGCTGGTTGTTACGCATTAGGTCTTAATGAAGGTCCTGCAAAAGGTGATATATTATTTACTAAATTTGGACCCAAGATCATTGAGATTGCTGCAAGATCAGCTCCACTTGCTCCCCTTATTTCAAAAAAGGTTTACAACTTTGATATGATTTCTGCCCATATTAGATGGTCTATGGGGTTAAATCCTTTTTTAAATTCAAAGCCCATAGATTATTTTAAGACTAATCCAGTTTGTCATAAATATTTATCTCATAAGAAGGGAACGCTTTTAAAGGTAAATGGGATAGAAAAAATTAAAAAATTAAAAAATTTAATTGAAGTTATTGTGTTAAGAGAATTAAAGTACCCAATAAAATTAGATGAACCGAACAATACTAACAGGTTACTTTATGTTGTTACCACTGGATCAAATGTTAATAATGCAAGATTAAACGCTGTTAAATCTTTATCAAAAATTCAACTATTATATAAGTAATCTTAATGAAAAAAAAAAATAATTTTAAAATTTTAATTGTTTGTAGATGTAGTAATCAGATAGGAACTGGTCATCTTAAAAGATCTTTGCAATTACAATTAAATTTAATTAAAGATAAATTTAATTGTGAAATTTGGACTAATAAAAATACTGAAACACTGGGTATAATTGGAAAAACATACAATAAATCAAAAATAAAGATATATAAAAAAGTTCCCTTAAATATTAATCATTTCAAAAATTATAGATTAGTAATTTTTGATATAGCATGGAATGATGCTTGGTTGGACTCAAATAAAAATTTTTTGTCAAAATTAATTAAACAATTAGATGATCTGAATATTAGAGTTATTAACATTGGTAAACCAAAACTAGATATTCCTTTTTTTAGAAGCTTTATTGATATTTATCCAGATGGTTCTAAAGTTAAAGTTAGTGGAAATGTTTCACCAAGATTTATAACATTAAGAAAAGAATTCAGCACAATAAGTATAAAAAAAAAGAAGTCATCAAATGGAAGTATTTTTTTATCAATGGGAGGTACAGACCCTTTGAATCTATTAAAAAAAACATTAGAAAAAATTTCTGAAACTAGATCAATTAAACATTTAGTAATATTAATTGGAAATCGGTCAGATTTGGATAAAGAGTTTTTGAAAAAATTATTTTACAAATCCAGTACAAAATTTACGATTCTAAAAAATGTAGATGCTAAAAAAATTGTTTATTTTATGAAAAAATGTGATTTTACAATTTCTGCATTTGGTACAACAGCATTTGAGTCGATGGCTCTTGGCGTGCCAGTTTTGGCATTAACTCATTATCTGCATCAAGATAATTCTGCAAAATGGTTTGCCGATCTGAAAACGATTGAATACTTGGGTTGTGCTGAAAAAGGCATTAATTGGAAAAATTTAAAAAAAAAACTATCTTATATGTACAAAAATTACAAAACCTTTCAAAATATGGGTTTAAGAGCTAGTTCTTTTGTTGATGGAAAAGGAATTATTAGAATTACAAATCATATAAAAGAAATTTACAAAGAAACTTTTTTTAACCTTGATCACCTATTTATTTTTGCTCACCCTGGTACCGAAGCACTAACAACTTCTGGCATAATATCAAAATTGGCAGATTCTGGTAAAAATGTTGGAATTGTGGTGATGGGTGACGGGGTGAGTTCAAGAGAAAATATTTTAAAAATTAGCAATCCTAAATCAGAAATGCATATTAAACTTGAAAAGGCTTTTGAAGAATCATGTAATGCCTTAGGAGTTAAAGTTAAATATTTTTTTAGATATAAAGATAATCAATTTGATAGTGAACCTTTACTTAGTTTTGTAAAAAATATTGAAAATATTTTTAAACGACATAAACCAAATTGTGTATGGACGCATTTAGATAAAGGAATCAATATAGATCACAAGAAAACAAATGAAGCTGTAATGATAGCTGGAAGGCCAATAAAAAATTCAAATATTTCATCAGTCTTTGGATTTAATTCCCCGGGTTCAATTGACTGGTCGTTTTCAAATATTAAACTATTAGGTGACAATTATTACGAAGAAATTGATCTTAAATCTCAAAGAAGGATAAAGTCATTTCAAGCTTATAGCAAAATTAAATATTTTAACCACGGCTTACATACTCTCGATCATATTAATTTAAAATCAAAAATTAATGGAAAAAAAATAGGAGTAACAGCCGCTGAATCATTTTATTTAATAAGAAGTTTAAACAAAATATAAAGAACTTTCTTTAACTAAAAAAATTTATTGCATAATTTTTTTTATTCTTTTCATAATCTCTTTAACTATAATTTCTGAGCCTTTGAGCGAAACATGATCATCATCAAAATAAAACAAAAAATCTCTATCATTAGCAATGCATCTATTTTGAATTTTTGTATTACAAAATAATTTATGTGGATAAACTCTTGATATATCTGAATGCTCAATATTGTCTAAAATATCAAATATTTTTTTGTTTCTTTTTTTATAAACATCATAGCTAGTAGTTAAAATTGGAACATATGTGCTTCTATTATCTAAACTTTTATTAATACTTTTTAGGAGATGCTTAGGAACGTCAAATCCCATTTCTGGAACTGGATAAACCAAAATTAGTTTATGGCCATTATTAATAATATAATTAATTTGTGAAGTAATACCTTCAGCAAGATATTTGTCTCTTTCATTTTTTGTAATATTTTTGAATTCTATGGGTTCAAAATAAGCGTCTGGCAAAAGTATATTTTCTTCTTTATGTCCTTCTTGATTATCAAACCATTCATTCAATATTTTTATTGACCATCTTAAGTGATAAACAACAATTAAATTTGAATTTTCTTTAAAAAATTTATCAATTTTATAATTATTTTCTATAAATTTTGGACTACTCTTACCCTTAACTATAAAATCAAAATCTTTTAAATAAATTCTTGTTGTTAATCTGTATAAACTAAGATCTTCACTTTTAATTTTTTCATTTAATGAGTATTCCAAAGCTGCCGCATGTGAATCACCTAGTAAAACAATTTTTTGATTACCATCTTTTTGGTATAAATTTACATTTTCTTCTTTTAGTTTTTCTTGGAATATGTTTGGAAGTCTATTGGCAATTCCATTTTTGCTTATAACGTATGCACAAAATATTGTAAGAAAAGTAGCAAATCCAACCAACAAAAAGCTTAGTTTTTTAAATGAATTATTTTTATTTCTAAAAGGTTTCTCTATTATATAAAAAGAAATGATTGATAAAAATAATATTACCAATCCCGACTGAGGTAAGTAATTCTTTTAAAATTATTGATGTAATTAAATAACCGGAAATAACAAAAAAAATATCAACTCCAATAAATCCATCCTTAAAAGTCTCATTTCCTAACAATTTGATCTTAGAATGATAGAGAATAACAGCACCAACCGCTATTGCTCTTAAGCCATCTATTTCAGAACGATATGTTGTTTTCATTTAATTCTATTATTATAAGTTATTAATAGTTTTTTTAATAAAAAACTTATTTAAAAAATAAAGTGAATAAATATTTATCTTTTGACACATCCTTTATAATTTCTCCATTAAGAGGATTATATATTTTAATTATAAAGATTATCATTTTTTTAAATAAATATTCTAAAAATAAACTTTTTTTGTGTAGATTAGATAATAACAATCATTTTTTAAATAATAAATTAAATGTATCAGAAACAATAACATCAATCGATAAATATGGTGTTGATGTTCAAAGTGTTAAGTTTTACAGATATCTAAAAAAATTAGACATAACTAATGATCTTAAATTTGAAAATAAGAACTTATACGAACTATATCCACGCCAAGTTAAATTAAAATTAGCAGGTGTCATAAGGTGTGTTCATAAAATTCAAAAAATTGCAGAAGATAGAAGTGATAAAATAGAAATAATAACAGATTATCAGACAGCTGTTATTTTTAAACAAGCATTTTCATTTTTAAATTTGAGTACTGATAAAATTTATTGGAATACAAATTTTATCCTTTCTTTATGTATTACTTTAAATTCAATAGTGATGAGATTTTTGGCTTTTGTTAAATTGTTATTTGTTTCAAGCAAACTACCAAGTGAGTACTTTTTTAAATTTGTTAATAAATCGTCCCCTACAGTTGTATTGACGATGCCGATGAGAAAACCTGATGATTTCTTTAAATCATATGTTTCAAAGTTTAAAAAATCTAATATTATTCTCTACAGTTGTGGTAAATTTAATGAGGTCCCTAAAGAATATCAGATTATAAAAATTAAAAGCAAAACAAAAAAAGTAATTAAAGGGTTTTTTAATTTTAAATATATTGGATTTACATTAGATAGTTATATTGCTGATATACTTTTGATTTACAAAGATCACGCAGACTTAACTATAAGTATAGATATAGTTGATAAAATATTATCACATAAAGTTGATGCTGTTATTAGTCGAAATCAAACACTGCCATTAGAGGTTTATTTAGTCGAAAAATCAAAAAAAAAAAATATATTTATTTTAGCCGATTTAATGGAAGAGGTTTATTATTGTGATGCGGTTGTTTGCCCTTCAAAGATTGATTTACATGATACTGTAAAATTAGCCTTAGTTAAAAATGGCAAAATTATTTTTAAAAATAGAAATGATTTAATCAAATACCGTCTTAAAAGTTTTAATAATAGTGAAAAAAATTACCTCCATAATAAACTCAAAATAGATATTAAAAAAAAAATAATTTTTTATGCTAGTAATCC
>MDTG01389886.1_pt1 | contig 14390 bp, 8 predicted proteins | sample 811421 | NCBI WGS metagenome assembly MDTG01 (sample SAMN05326645, study PRJNA326480) | marine metagenome | isolation source: seawater | place: Pacific Ocean: South East | collected 2011
AAGATAGGCATGACCTCCTCCAAATAGCTTTGGAAAAAGCTCTTTAAATACTTTGTTAACATTATCAAAAGCGTCTTTAAATTTAGAGCGCGTTTGTCGATCAATTTTACGAATTGCGGTTTCTAATGTTGATAAGGCATCATTTAAATCGTTTAATTGTGCATCAAGATACTCTTTGCGTTCTGATTGTTCTTTAAATTCGTCTATTGCAGCTAAGTTTATAGGGCCCAGCCTTTCTATTCTTTTGCGAAGTTTTTCAAGATTTTCATGCCATAAATCTATGGACGCATCAGTTTGCATTTCCTCTAAGAGTAAATCATAGTCAAAATCTGTCTGACTTAACTGATTTATAAATCCCTCCTGCCGTACTTTCAATTCTTGTTCGATCAAATTTACTTCATTTACTTTTGATCGAGATAACTCAACTGTTTGGTCTATTTGTAGTCGAGATTGATCAAGATTTCTAAATTTATTCTCAGCCTCTTCTACTAATTTACGACTATTGGCAAGTTCAGACTCAATTTTAAGACGATTATTTAGAAGTTTTTTTAGATCAGACTTGTTGCATGACAATGGTGACTGACTTAAATTCAATTGGTCCTGAATTTCAAATTTTCTTTTTTGTAATTGATCTAATTGAGATTTCATTCTTTCAAGGTTTGAGGTAACAGATTGCTTACTTGATTTACGACTTTCAAATTGAATAGCAATATCTTGGACGTTATTCCGATCTTCATCAGCTTGTTCACGAACACGCTTTAACTCCTGAAGAAGAGTCTCATATCTTTCCTCAAAATTAACCTTTTCTATATTGAGTTGCTCAAGTAGATCGGAGGCTTTGTTATGAACCAATTGCGAATCTGTTAACTGCTTTTCCGCTAATGATCTCTCGTTATCAAGATCTCTAAACTCTTCTTCTAATGCTGATTTTCTCAACACAGCTTGTTCAAGCTTATATTTTACCGATTGAAGGTCTGCGCTAATTTCTGAGTATTCATTTAGTATTGAAGTTGAGTTATGTTGCAATTTTTCACGTTGGTCTTCCAATGAAGTCAATTGTGCTTTGTTATTTTGTAATAATTTATGCGCACTGCTATATCTTGCTTGCATTTCACGAGTATCAGATTTTAATTCTCTTAATTGTTGTTCGCGAGCAAGCACACTTGCTTTACTATCTTTTTCTCGAGAAACTCTAAGCCAGTTCTGGCTTAACCAGACTCCATCGATGGTAATTACAGAAATATTACCTTTTTGAGATTTTATTATTTTTGTTGCTTGCTCTATAGTGTCAGCTACTAGTACATTTGACAAAATATTAAAAATTTCTTCTGGTGCGCCAGAAACTTTTTCTGCTAATGAGTTCGTTGGCGGCAATAAATCTTTATCATTAACCTGATCTCCCAATAAGGTTACAGTACCATTCTTTAATTTTGAAACCATTAAAGATATTGGGTTGATATCAGTAACACATACAGCTTGCAAATAATCTCCAAGTACAGTTTCTACTGCTTTATCCCAGCTACCCTTCACTTTAAGTTTATTTGCAACTTTTTGATTCTTTGACAATCCGGTGAACTCTAACCAACTTTTTATACTTTTATCACCCTCGCCTAAAGCTGCTTTTTGAAGGGCATCTAATGAAGCTAATTTGCTGTTGCTATCTTGTAGCGTAGAGTATCTTTCATCAACGAGAGTTGCTATTTTTTGATTTTTATCACGAAGCTTAAGTATATTTTCATTAATATCTTGCAATTGATTTTCAATCACATCTTTTTGCTGTCGTTTTTCTAATTCTTTTTTAGATATCTCTTCGTGATATTCCTTAATTTCATTTAAATTAGCATTATCTTTTATTGATTCAATCTTATTTCGACGATCTGAAAATACTTGTAACCGAGATTCTATTTGCTCTAGGCGAGTCATCTCAACAGTCTTTAGTTGTTGAGTTTCATTATATTTACCTTGATGATGATTCCATTTTTTTTGCCATTCAGATAATGCATCTTCTGCCTCATGAAGAGATGTCAATGATAATTTTTCACGATAGCGAGCTTGCTCCAAACCAGGTATCAATTCACATAATTTTTCTTCTAGCTGCTCAATTTCTGACTCATCTTGTTCAATATGATCTGTTATCTCATCTGCGCCATGGATTGCTTGCTCAAGATCTTTTTGTTGTCTAGCAAACAATTCTTTTGCATGTTCTATGGATTGCTCTAGTCTGGATATTTCTGAACCAATTTTATAGTAACGACTTTGAACAGCATTAAAGTCATCTGTTTTCTCCAGCTGACCCATGCGAGCATTCTCAAGAGAAGCTTCAAGGCGCCTTTGGTCTGCTATAGCTGATTCTAAACTTATTTTCTTTTCGGCTAAATCTGTAGCTGCTAAATTCTTTTTATCTTGTAATTCTTTTGCTTGAAGCGCTAATAAATCTGCTGCCGCTCTTCTCTCTTGATTTTTATATTGGCCGTATCTTTCAGCTGTTTTAGCTTGGCGGTCGAGATGTTTGATTTGCTTTTCAACCTCATCTAGAACGTCCATTAATCTTGATAAATTTTCTTTTGTACGCTTAATTCGATTCGAAGTTTCTTTGCGACGCTCTTTATACTTAGATATCCCCGCAGCTTCCTCAAGAAAAACACGCATTTCCTCAGGTTTTGCTTCAATCATTCGCGATATCATGCCTTGCTCAATAATTGAATAACTTCTTGGCCCAAGACCAGTACCCAGAAACACCCCGGTTATATCTTTACGGCGGCAGCGTGCTCCATTTAAGTAATAATTAGAAATACCATCACGACTTACTTCGCGTCTGATTGAAATTTCAGAGTATTTTGCGTATTGGCCTTCAAGTGTTGTTTCGCTATTATCAAATAATAGCTCAACAGAGGCTAAACCTATTGGCTTACGCGAGCTTGAGCCATTAAAGATTACATCTGTGATGGAGTCACCCCGCAAACGAGTTGCAGAGCTCTCGCCCATTACCCATCTAACAGCATCAATTACATTAGACTTGCCGCAACCATTGGGGCCTACCACACCAACTAAGCTACTAGGAAAAGAGATAGATGTTGGATCAACGAAGGACTTAAAGCCAGCTAACTTTATCTTATTTAATCGCATCAATAGTTAAAGCTGATTTACCATAATATTTAACATTGTAATGTAATTCATCTCATAAAACGATCATCATTTTAAAAATTTTTTTTATTATTTGTAATAAATTATAGGTGAAATTACCCAATTTTTCCTAATGCATAAAAAAATTCTGAAAATAGATCTTCCATGCAGCCTCAGGCAATGTATAATCGCGGCCTTTTCTATTCTCGCCAGGAGGTCAAAGAATGTCAGCAAAAAAAAACCTAAGCAAGAAGCGAAGAAAAGTTTCGAAATCAAAAAAGAAAATTACCTCAAAAAAGGTAGTTAAAAAGAAGGTTGCCCCAAAAAAAGTGGCTAAAAAGAAGGTCGCCCCAAAAAAAGTGGCTAAAAAGAAGGTCGTCCCAAAAAAAGTGGCTAAAAAGAAGGTCGCTGTAAAAAAAGTGGCTAAAAAGAAGGTTGCTGTAAAAAAAGTGGCTAAAAAGAAGGTTGCTGTAAAAAAGTCTAGCACTTCAAGTAAGGGCTCCCATAGTAAATCATCTATGCCTATACATGGAATTTCGCCTTATAAATCAGCTCGAGGTGAAGAGTATATGAGTGACCAACAACTTGATCACTTTAGTAAAATATTAAATTCTTGGAAAAATGAACTAATGTTTGAAATTGATCGGACAGTTCATCATATGCAGGATGAAGCTGCAAATTTCCCAGATCCAAGTGATAGAGCAACACAAGAATCGGAATTTGGCCTAGAATTACGTACTCGTGATAGAGAAAGGAAACTTCTTAGAAAAATTGAATCAGCATTAAGACGTATTGAGGATGGTTCATATGGATTTTGTGAAATTACCGGTGAAGAAATAGGTTTAAAACGCCTTGAGGCAAGGCCTGTAGCAACATTAAGCTTAGAGGCACAAGAACGTCGTGAGCAAGCTGAAAGGCAATTTAGAGACAGTGATGATCGTTATAGGTAATGTCTTAAACTAATGCAATTAAGCGAAACGTCTCCATACATCGGGCGGTTCGCACCGTCTCCAACTGGGCCACTTCATTTTGGATCACTTGTTACAGCAGTAGCCAGTTATCTTCAAGCTAGATCAAAAAAAGGTAGATGGCTACTGCGAATAGAGGATATTGATCCTCCGAGACAACAGAAACATGCAGCAGAATTAATCGTTCGGACAATGGAGAATTACGGTTTTGAATGGTACGGAAGTGTTATTTATCAAAGCAAAAATTACAAGTCTCATAAAGATGCTTTAAATCTTTTAATTGAAAGATCAATGGCATATCCATGCATATGCACAAGAAAGGATATGGCAAATTCAAAAGTTGGGCCACTAGGAGCTATATATTCTGGTTCATGTAGAAATCAAAGAAATGCATCTAATAATGCTTATAGAATCCTTACAAATAATAAGGAAGTTGAATTCTATGATCAAATACATGGTCGATATTCTCAAAAACTTGAGTGTGAATCTGGTGATTTTATAGTACTTCGCCGAGATGGATTGATTGCATATAATCTTGCGGTAATAGTTGATGACGAAATTCAAGGAATATCTGAGGTTGTACGTGGATATGACTTACTAAGTTCTACCCCAAGACAAGTTTGGTTGCAAAAATTATTGAATTACAATACTCCAAGATATTCACATATTCCTATAATTACATACAAAAATGGATCAAAACTCAGCAAGCTCAACGGATCAACTGCCATTTCTGAAATACATATTACTGAGACAATTTACTCAGCGCTTAAACACCTTAATCAGAATCCGCCAAAAGAGCTGGCATCGGCTCCATTATTGGATGTCTGGTCATGGGCAATTAAAAACTGGAAAATTGAGAAATTAATAGGAAAAAAAGCAGTTATTTTAGCCAGCCAATAGATTCGAAGTTTTAAACTAATTTTTTGTAAAAATAAAAAATTCTATGAAAAAGGTTTTATGAATTATAAATCAGAAAATCAGATTATTAAAAGCCCATACAAAGCGCCATGGTGGTTTCAAAACGCGCATTTACAAACATTATATTCTATCTTACCTTGGTCAAAATTGTCTTTACCGCCCATTAAAAGAGAAATTCTAAATTTACCAGATGGGGACATAACAGCTGTAGATTGGCTTGATAATGCAGCTAGAACTAAAGATAAAGCGCCCATCTTAATAATTCTTCACGGTCTTGAGGGATCTTCTGAATCATCATATGCACAAATGCTTATGAAAGAAGCGCATAAAAAGGAATGGCGTTGTTGTGTTCTGCATTTTCGTGATTGCGGAAACTGCAAAAATAAACTTTTACGCCGTTATCATGCTGGAGATACAGATGATATACGATATTTTATTGATTCTCTTAAGATAAAAAATGAATTAAAAAAAGATGATAGTCCATTATTTGCAGTAGGCTATTCTCTAGGAGGGAATGTACTTTTAAAGTATCTGGGAGAATACGCTTCTAAGACGCCTCTTGATGCTGCAGTTTCCGTATGTGCTCCATTAAATCTACATGTATCAGCAGAAAGTTTAAGTTCATTTAAGTCAATAATTTATGAGACATATCTAATTAATAAGATGAAGAAATCAATTATTAGAAAATTTGAAAAAAATTCGATTAAATTTGATTGGAAGAGGACAATGAAAGCAAAAACATTCGCAGAATTTGATGATGCTATTACTGCTCCATTGAATGGATATAAAGATGTGCAAGATTATTATAATGAATGCAGTTCAATAAATTTTCTTCGGGATATTAGAACAGCTACTCTTATTATAAACGCTCTTGATGATCCTTTCATGAAGCCACACGGATTACCAAACCAAAACCAACTTTCAAAAAGTATAACGCTAGAAATTTCAGAAAATGGCGGGCATATTGGATTTATAGATGGTGGAACACCTTTTAAGCCAACTTTTTATTTACCTAAACGAATTACAAATTTTTTAGAATCTATATCTACTAATAAATCCGTAAATTATTAGAAAAATAACAGACGAAAAAAAACAGAGCTGAGCTCTGTTTCTTTTAGTTCGAGTTTCTTAGGGGTCCAAAGCGAGATTTTCTCTGGCTCCTTGAATTCTTTCTCTTGAATTCTTGGTGGGCTAATAAGCTATTTTTTATCATGCACTCTTAAAAGCGCTTTCACCCTATGAACTCTTCCTTCCAAATCTCTCTAACTCCCGTCTGCAGTTGTTTGTTAGTCGGAATCTGGTTAGTTCGTGTAATATACTTTCGGCAAAAATTAAGTCAACATTTATTTTTGTTATTTTTAAAATAAAATTAAATAAAAAAACAAATATTTTTTAATATCATAATTTTATCATTATATTCTATAATTTAAATTAACTTTATTTTTATTCGTTCTCTTCTACTTCTTTCATGGAAAGGCGCACACGGCCTTGTCTGTCAACTTCAAGAACCTTTACTTTAACTTGATCACCTTCTGCTAATTTGTCGCTTACCTTCTCTACGCGTTCTTTTGATATTTGTGAAATATGTACTAGACCATCTTTACCTGGAAGGATAGTAACAAAAGCACCAAAATCCATTAATCTAGCCACCTTACCATCATAAATACGTCCTACTTCAACATCTGCAGTTATAAGCTCGATGCGGCGAAGAGCTTCCTTGCCAGATGAACCATCAACAGAAGCTATTCGTATAGTTCCATCATTATCAATATCTACAGATGCGCCAGTCTCTTCTGTGATGCCCCGAATTACTGCTCCTCCTTTACCTATAACATCTCTAATCTTTTCAGGATCGATCTTAATAGTTTTTATAGTTGGAGCCCATTCAGACATTTCCGAACGGGTTTCATTAATTACTTTATTCATTTCATTTAATATGTGCATACGGCCATCTTTAGCTTGATCTAAAGCAATGCTCATGATTTCTTTTGTAATACCTTGAATCTTTATATCCATTTGTAAGGCTGTAATACCGTCATTGGTTCCAGCAACTTTAAAATCCATATCACCTAGGTGATCCTCATCACCAAGAATATCCGTTAAAACTGCAAATTTATCACCTTCCTTAACTAAACCCATTGCAACACCGGCAACCGGTGATTTTATAGGGACGCCTGCATCCATCAGAGCTAAACTAGTACCACAGACGGAGGCCATTGAGCTCGAACCGTTGGATTCTGTTATTTCTGATACAACACGAACCACATATCCAAAATCTTCCATGTTAGGCAATACCGCCTCTATACCACGACGCGCTAATTTACCATGACCTATTTCTCGACGCTTAGGTGAACCAACAAAACCTGTCTCACCAACGCAAAATGGAGGAAAATTATAATGAAGCATAAATGGGTCTTTCCGTTCTCCCTCAATTGCATCTATCATTTGAGCATCTCGACCGGTACCTAATGTAGCAATAACTATTGCTTGTGTTTCGCCACGAGTAAATACAGCAGATCCATGTGCGCGTGGTAATGATCCAACTTCAACATCGATTGGGCGAACTGTTGTTTTATCACGTCCATCAATTCGTGGTTCACCATCTATGATTTTTTGTCTTACTATCTTTTTTTCAAGCTTATATAATTCATTTTGAATTTCTTCAGAGGACCATTTTGAATCATCACCACTTGTGAGGGCATCAATAGTTGATGATTTAATATCTCCGAGTGCTTTTTGCCTCTCTTGTTTATCAATGATTTGATAAGCATTATTAATTTCATTCAATGATGCATCTTCTACTGCTGACTGAAGTTCTTCATTGACTAATGGTGCAGACCAGTCCCAAGCGGGCTTACCCACATCTGCCGCTAAATCTTCAATGGCATCTATAGCTACTTGCATTTGCTCATGACCAAACATTACTGCACCTAGCATGATATCTTCTGAAAGACCAGATGCCTCTGACTCAACCATAAGGACAGCATCTTTAGTTCCAGCTACAACAAGCTCTAATTCACTATCAATAATGGCGCTTTGACTCGGATTAAGAATATATTTACCTTCTTTGTATCCGACTTTTGCTGCTCCAATTGGACCTGCAAAAGGTAAGTCAGAAACTGCTAATGCAGCTGAAGCTCCTATTATAGACGGAATATCGGGATCTACTTCTGGGTTTAAAGACATTACAGTAGCAATAATCTGAACTTCGTTAGTAAAGCCTTTGGGAAATAATGGACGTATTGGTCGGTCTAATAAGCGACAAGTTAAGATTTCCTTTTCACTGGGACGACCTTCACGTTTGAAAAAACCACCAGGAATTTTACCTGCTGCATATGCCTTTTCTTGGTAATTTACAGTCAGTGGAAAGAAATCCCTGCCTGGCTCAGCGTCTTTTTTTCCAACAACAGTTACAAGAACCATTGTATCAGCCATATTTACCATGATTGAGCCATTCGCTTGGCGGGCAATGGCACCTGTTTCAAGTGTTACTTCATGCTCCCCAAATTGGAAGCTTTTCTTTTTAGAATTCACAATTTTTACTCTAGTAGGGAAATTATTTTAGCTATTGAAATAAACTGTAATTTTTAACAAATGGAAATGCTTTGTTGAATAAAACTACACTGAGTCATTTATCAACTAACGTCGCAAACCAAGCCTCTTGATAAGTTCACGATATCTTTCATTATCTTTTGATTTTAAATAATCAAGCAATTTACGACGCTTGTTTACCATGCTTAAAAGACCTTGACGACTATGTTGATCGTTCTTGTTCTTACTAAAGTGATCAGTAAGTTCGGTTATTCTTTTTGACAGAAGTGCTACCTGCACTTCTGGTGAACCGGTATCGGTCTCACAACGTGCGTAATCAGCTATTAAATTCTGTTTTACTTCACTGGAAAGTGGCATCTCTTTAATACTCCAAATCTTCTTTTACTTTTTAAGCGCGGTATTCTAGCGTCTGTTTGATTCTATTAATACCCCAAAATTGTATAACTATGTTGTTTTTTCCTGTATTACAAATATTCTGCGTGGTAAAAGCACCCTTTGCCTAGTTACCTCTCCTATGCCCAAAAATTCTTGGCCCATCTTATATACTCTAATAAGACCATCTTTTTTGTCAGGAAAATCGTTTAATTCTTGACCAGCGCAAAATTTGATAGCTTCTTCAGCATTAATATTTGCTTGCGGCATGCCTGATAAAGCAAAATCTACTGGTAATAGCTTGTTACGTAAAGAGTCCACACCTTTATTAAACAAACTTTCTATTATTTGCATATCAATCATACCCTCACTCTTAAGAGTTCCAACTGATTCTCGATGCAATTTAGCAGTGTAAGCTACGGTACCTGCTTTTTTTGCTATGTCTTCTACTAATGAACGAATATATGTTCCTTTAGAACACCTTACTCGAAAAATTAATAGTGGCAATGTGAGCTTAAGCATCTCGATTGAGTAAATTTGAATCGATCTTGCCTCACGATCAATAATTTCTCCGTTTCGAGCTAACTCATGCAATCTTTTACCATTCACTCTTAGCGCAGAGAACATTGGTGGAACCTGATCTGAAATACCTATAAAACTCTCAATTAACTCTTTCCATTCATTATAAGTTTTATCTGGTATCGGCATAGTTGAGATTTCTTTTCCGTCAACATCTCCTGTATGTGTCGCTACACCAAGATATGCTGTTACTAGATAACTTTTATCTGAGCTCAATAAATATTTACAAACTTTAGTGGCTTGGCCGAAGCATAATGGAAGCATTCCTGTTGCTGCAGGATCAAGACTTCCAGTATGGCCGGCTTTCTTAGCATTAAGAAACCTCCTTACTATCTGCAGCGCTCTATTAGAGGTCATGCCCGATGGCTTATTAAGTAATAACAACCCATCTACATTATCACCAAAATTTTTTAAACCCCTTTTTTTCATAGATTTAGACTTAATCATTCTTTTCAAGATCAGATTCAAGAGCAGCCTCTATAAGGTTGCTAATATGCTGTGCTTCTGCGGCGCTGTTATCATGAAAAAAACGTAATTCAGGTGCATGTCGAATCTTAATTTCTTGACTCAAGCGCCTTCGAAGAAAACCACTTGCTTTATCAAGACCATTCTTAACTAAATCCGAACTAATATTTTGATCAAGCGTGATAAAATGTATGCGGGCTATGCTTAAATCTCGTGATAAATTTATAGCATTCAAAGAGACCATTTTGAGGCGAGGATCTTTGACTTCTGTAGTAAGAAATTCATTTAAAGTACGTAAAACTTGATTGCCAAGTCGCTGGTTTCTTGAAAATTCTCTAGCCATTTATCAATTAGAGCTACTCAATCAAGCGTTCGAGCAACTTCTATCCTCTCAAAACATTCAATTTGATCGCCTACTTGAACATCACTATAGTTCTTTACTCCAATACCACATTCAGTACCAGATTTTACTTCATTCACGTCATCTTTAAATCTACGTAATGATTCTAGTTCACCCTCATAAATCACAACATTTTCACGCAGAACTCTTATTGGATTTGATCGTCTTACATAACCTTCACTTACAATACAACCTGCGATATCGCCAAATTTTGGTGACCTAAAAATATCCTTTACTTCTGCTAAACCAAGAATTTGTTCCCTAATATCTGGCGCTAGTAATCCAGTAAGAGCATCTCTAACATCATCTATTGCTTCATAAATGATACTGTAATATCTAAGATCAACGCCAGACTCTTTAATAGCGGCTCTTGCTGCTGCATCTGCACGCACATTGAAACCTACAATGGTGGCTTTTGAAGCAGCAGCTAAATTAACATCAGTCTCAGTTATACCGCCTATACTTGATCCCAATACCCTAACTTTGACCTCATCATTTGATAACTTCAGTAAAGCATCTCGCAAAGCTTCAGCACTTCCATGAACGTCTGATTTAATAATTATAGGAACGGATGAGATATCTCCATCCTTCATCTTAGTAAACATATCTTCCATTTTTGAAGCTTGTTGTTGAGCAAGCTTTGTTTCGCGAGTTTTTTGTTGACGAATTTCCGCTACCTCGCGGGCTTTACGTTCATTTTTAACAACTAAAAAATCATCTCCAGCACTTGGTGTCTTTGATAAACCAAGAATTACTGCTGGTTGTGAAGGTCCAGCCTCCTTTATAGAATTGCCAAATTCATCAAACATATTTCGAACGCGGCCATATTCTTCACCAGCAATAATCATGTCGCCTGGTTTTAATGTGCCATTCTGCACGAGCATGGTTGCAACTGCTCCTCGTCCTTTTTCAAGGCTTGACTCTATTACAATCCCTTGCGCTGGTCCTTTTTCAACTGCCAAAAGAGTCATAATTTCTGCCTGCAATAGAATAGCACTTAAAAGATCATCTATACCTGTTCCATCAAGAGCAGAAACATTAACAAATATCTGTTCTCCACCCCAATCTTCTGGAATAACTTCATGCTGAGATAGCTCGTTCTTAATACGCTCAGGGTCTGCATTTTCTCTATCAACCTTATTTACAGCCACAACTATTGGCACGTCTGCAGCCTTAGAGTGCTGAATAGCTTCTATAGTTTGGGGTTTAACGCCATCATCTGCTGCAACAACAAGAACTACTATATCAGTTGCTTGAGCACCGCGTGCACGCATTGCGGTAAATGCTGCATGACCTGGTGTATCAAGGAATGCGATTTGTCCTTTATCAGTCTCAACTGAATACGCACCTATGTGTTGCGTAATCCCACCAGCTTCTCCATCAGCAACTTTAGATCGTCGAATATAATCAAGTAAGGATGTTTTTCCATGGTCTACATGGCCCATAATAGTTACCACTGGCGCTCGACTAACTTCAACGCCTTCGATCTTACTTTCTTCTGCAAGCAATACTTCGTCAGCTTCAACTAAATCAACGAGTTTAGCAGTATGGCCAAACTCCTCTACTACTAGAGTTGCGGTATCTTGATCTATTATTTGATTAATAGTCACCATCGCACCCATATTAAATAGAGCTTTGACGACCTCATTCCCTTTAACAGCCATTTTTTGAGCAAGCTCTGCTACAGAAATATTCTCTGGAATACTAATTTCTCGTATAACTTTCTCTGTAGGCATTTCAAATGCATGCTTGGAGTCACTCCCCACAACAACCGGACGTCGACGGACAGGTGTTTTACGCTTGCGTCTGCCACTTTTGTCATCTGCAACATGTAGCTCTTTACGACCATATCGAGTATCAGAAGGTCTTGGCTTTGTCTTTTCTTTATCTTTTGTGCGGCGAGCACGAATTTCTGCCTCTTCTTTTTTAATCCTTGCTCTTTCTTGAGCATCTAACTCAGCCTTTTCAGCAGCTTTTCGAGCATCTTCTTCTGCGTCTTTTCGTGCTTGCTCTTCTTTTACACGCGCTTCTACCTCAAGTTTAGCTTCTTCTTCTTTTTTAGCAATTAAAAACTCTTTTTCTAAAGCTTCAGCTTTAATACGCTCTTCTTCTTGTTGGCGTTGACGATCTAAAGCTCCTTGTTCTTCTTTTGCTTGCTTTTCAAGTACATCTCGTTTGACGTAAGTACGTTTGCGTCTAACCTCAACATTAACAGTACGCGATCGTCCTTGAGCATCCGGCAATCTCAATTTAGATTGAGACTTACGTTTGAGTGTAATTTTACGTGGGGCTGCTGCTGTCGCCGGCGTATCATCTTGACCATGGCTACGACGAAGATACGTTAATAATTCCAGTTTAGTTTCTTCACTAATGCTGTCAGTAGCATTTTCAACAATTATTCCTGCCTCTTCAAGTTGAGCAATCAACTTTTCTACAGAAACTTTAAGAACTTCAGCAAATTGTGCGACTGTCACATCGGCCATATTTTTACTCCAGAAAAAAGGGTTTAAATCCTGCTATTCCTCTTCAAACCAATGTGCGCGCGCTTTCATAATGAGCGCCGCAGCTTCGTCTTTATCGATATCATCTAATATTTCTAACAGATCATCTGTTGCCAACTCTGCTAAATCTTCACGGGTAGCAATGCCCTTACTGGCTAATAAAAATGCCATGCCTTTTTCCATTCCATCTAAACCTAGTAGGTCTTCAGCTGGCTCAATTTCATCTATTTTTTCTTCCTGAACTATTGCTTGAGTAAGGAGTATATCTCTTGCCCTACTTCGTAATTCATCAACAATTGATTCATCAAATTCTTCAATTTCAACTAACTCTGCTGTCGGCACATACGCTACTTCTTCGATGGTCGAAAAACCTTCCTGTACAAGAATTAATGAAACTTCCTCATCAACATCTAGCTGTTTAGAAAATAAATCAATTAAGGTCTTTGTCTCAGATTCACTCTTTTCTTCAGCATCCTGAGCAGTCATAACATTTAATTCCCAACCTGAAAGCTCACTTGCAAGTCTAATATTTTGGCCTCCGCGACCAATTGCCTGAGAAAGTTTTTCTTCTTCAACAGCTACGTCCATGCTGTGCTTATCTTCATCTACTACAATAGAGACAACTTCTGCTGGTGACATAGCATTTATTACAAACTGAGCTGAATTATCATCCCAAAGAATAATATCAACACGCTCACCTGCCAGTTCATTTGAAACAGCCTGCACTCGAGAGCCTCGCATTCCTACGCAAGCACCAACTGCATCAATTCTATTATCATTACTACGAACTGCAATTTTTGCTCTTAAACCAGGATCTCGCGCTGATCCTAAAATATCAATGAGGCCCTGACCAACTTCAGGAACCTCTATTTTAAATAATTCAATAAGAAATTGAGGGGAAGTACGGGTCATAAATAATTGCGGACCACGAATTTCGGAACGAACTTCAATTAAGAGAGCCTTAATACGATCTTGCGGACGAACAGGTTCGCGTGGAACCATTTGTTCTCGTGGAACAAAACCTTCAGCGTTTCCTCCAAGATCTATATAAACACCATTTCGATCAACTCGCTTAACTATTCCCGAGAGCATTTCACCTTCACGTCCTTGAAATTCCTCAATAACTTGCTCACGTTCTGCCTCACGAACTTTTTGAACAATGACTTGCTTTGCCATTTGAGCGGCAATTCGTCCAAATACAACAGATTTGATAGGCTCTTCAACATATGCACCGGGTTCTGCATTTTTATCTATATCAATGGCATCTATCATGCGTAATTCACGATCTGGGGTTTCAAGATCAGTTGAATTATCAGCAAATACAAGCCACCGTCGAAAAGTGTCATATTCACCTGAGTCGCGGTCAATAGAAACACGCACTTCAATGTCTTCACCATATTTTCTTCGAGTAGCTGCTGCTAAGGCTGCTTCTATGGCCTCAAATATAAGCTCCCTCTCTACGCCCTTCTCATTAGAGACGGCATCTACAACCATTGAGATTTCTGTACTCAT
>MDTG01064692.1_pt1 | contig 14389 bp, 11 predicted proteins | sample 811421 | NCBI WGS metagenome assembly MDTG01 (sample SAMN05326645, study PRJNA326480) | marine metagenome | isolation source: seawater | place: Pacific Ocean: South East | collected 2011
AAGGCCGCGAGGTCGCTCGCGAGCACGTCGAGCCCGCCGGGGTCGTGGGCGGCGAGCCCCTCGCGACCCGCGACCACGTGCAGGTGCGCGCGCTTCTGCGTGCCGGCCTCCGTCAGCAGGAGCGTGCCCGCGGGGAAGTCGAGGGCCAGATGCACGATCTTGCCCAGCCCCGCGCCGCGCGGCTTCCACTGGAAGCGCCCCGCGATCATCAGGTGGAACACCAGGAAGAGCTCGTCCTCGAGCTCGAACACGATCCGCTTGCCGAGCCGCGAGAGGGCCTGGACGTGCTTGCCCTCGCAGGCGGCGAGGGGCGGGGTGACCGAGCGCAGGAGCGTGAAGCCGCGCAGGCGGAGCGCCTCGATCGGCTGGCCCACGACGCGCGGCTCGAGCGCGTGCAGGTAGAGCGCGACGTCGGGGAGCTCCGGCACGCGGCGCGGGCTACTCGCTCTGGCTGGTGAGGGGCGCGACGCCAGGCGCCACGGTCAGCTCGAGCGCGTTGCTCTCCAGCTTCTGGCCGCCCTCCTCGTAGGTCGCCCACACCTTGATCTTGCCCGCCTTGCGGACCCGGAGGACCGCCGTCTTGGGGTCGATCTCGGCCGCGTCCGTCGGCTCGACGTACCACTGGGTCTGGGCGCCGGGCTTGTCGTCGATCAGGGCCCCGATCAGCTGGTGCTCGCTGGGCGGCTGGAAGCGCAGGCGCAGCTGGACCTCCTTGCTCAGGGGGACCGGCAGGGCCGGATCGGGACAGTCGCTCTCGAGCACGAGGCCGACCCGGGCGGTCTGCTGCGCGGGCTGGGGGCAGCCGCTCAGGAAGGCGGCAGGGAGGGCCAGGGTCAGGGCGAGGGCGAGGCGCTTCATAGCCCTATAGAAGCCTGCCGGGGGCGTTCGCGCCAGGGGTGCAGGGAGAGATCACGGGGTGAAGTCGACGAAGAGCATCAGGATCTGGTCGCCGCGGACGACCATCACCTCGACCTTGTGGTCCTTGCGGGCCTCGATCCGCTCGCGCACGGCGGCGATATCGCGGACCACGGTCCGATCGACGGCCAGGATCCGGTCCCCGCGCTGGATCCGCGCGCGCTGCGCCGGGGACCCGGGCAGGATCCGGCGCACCTTGACGCCGAGGTTCTGGCGCCCGTAGCCGTAGGGGTTGTCGAGCTCGGCCACGGCCCCGAGCAGGTTGAGCTGGACGAAGTCGATCCCGCCCTTGGGCTTGGCGAAGCCGATCGCGACCGCCTCGGCGCCCGCCACGGCCTTGCCCTTGATGATCACGCCGCCGCCGCTGGTGTCACCGAGCAGCTCGACGGCGATCCGGCCCAGCTCCGCGCGGGACTCCTTGTCGCGCAGCAGGACCTCGTGGCCCAGGCGCAAGCCCGCCCGCTTGCCGAAGTCCAGCAGGACCAGCCCGTCGCGCACGCTGACGACAGACCCGCGGGGGAGGGCCGGCGAGGCCGGCTTCTTGTGCCCGTTGCGGTGGAAGCCGTCCAGGAAGCGGACCTCGTCGCCGATCTGGGGCGGGTCGCCGACGATCGTCCCGATCGTGGCCACGGCGACCTCGCTGAAGACCTGCTCGATCGAGCCGTAGCCGACGGTCTTGCCGTCGCGGACCACCTCCAGGCTCTGGCCGGGGCGGACCTTCTGGCCCTTGGGGACGGCCAGCAGGACCGAGACCCCCTCGCCGCTCGACTCGCGGACCTCCTTGATCTGGCCGCGGTCGCCGCCGCCCCAGGCCTGCGACAGCCCGAAGGAGGTCGCGCCCACGGCGCCCGCGCCCAGGAGCGCCAGGCAGAGCGCGGAGGCGCGCAGCGCCCCAGTCTTGCTACTCGTCGTTCGCATCACCCTCTCCCTCCGCTCCCAGGAGCGTCAGCCCATTCAGGGCCTCGCGCGCCGCCTCGCGCACGGGGCCGTCGTCTTCCGCCTCGGCCGCCTCGAGCAAGGTCGGGCCCGCCAGCTTGCCGCCCAGCCGCTCGAGCGCCTCGGCCGCGGCCAGCCGCTGCTCCTCGGGCTGGCGGGTCCCCTTGAGGATCCGGGCCAGGAGCGGGGCCGTCACGGCCCGCTCGCTCCGGCCGGCGGCCTCGATCGCGGCCAGGACCTGGGCGGGCTCGCCTTCGCTCAAGGCCTCGCCGATCGCCGCCTCCCAGCGCCCGTCGCCGCTCAGGCCCGCGCAGCGCAGGCCGCAGATCCGATCGACGAGCTCCTCGCTCTCGAGCAGCGCGGCGATCGAGCTCACGACGGCCTCCTCGTGGCTGAGGGCGCTCAGCGCCAGGGTCGCCGCGCGCTTCTCCTCGGGGGAGGCCGGATCGGCCACCCGCTCGAGCAGGAGGGCGCGCACGTCGGCGAAGAGCTCCCCGCTCGGCTCGCCCAGCTCGTGCTCGGGCGCGTAGTCGGGCTCGCCCGCCCCCGCCAGGTCGCCTTCGCGCACCACGCAGCCCAAGGCCTCGAGCGCGCTCGTGCGCAGGGGCCCGGGCTCGCCCCGGCCGATCTCGAGGACCTTGGTCCACAGGTCTGGCCGCTCGGGGTAGCTCATGGCCGAGCGAACCGCCGCCTGGCGGACCTCGAGCTCCTCGTCCTCGAGGAGCTCCTCGATCCGCGCCACCGCCTCGTCCCGCCCGATCGCCTGCTCACCGATGGAGCTCAGCTCGGACAGCTTCTCTGCTCGCTCGTACGCGCTCATGGACGCCATGATAGCGGCAAGGACCTGCCCGCACCGCGCGCTCGGCTGAGAGCTCTTCCTCGACGCCGCCGGCCCGTGTTGGCAGAATCCCGCCCATGATCGATCAGACTGGTTACGAGAAGGCAGCGCAGGCGACCCTCGACCGGATTCAGCGCACCCTCGACGACGAGGTCGACCCCGACGTGGTCGAGGCGATCCCCTCGAGCGGCGTGGTCCGCCTCGACTGGCAGGGCAGCCGGCGCGACTGGGTCGTCAACAGCCAGAGCGCGGCCCGTCAGATCTGGCTGGCCGCCGAGCAGCGGGCCTGGCACTTCGCGCCCGAGGGCGAGGACCCCGCCAGCGTGCGCTGGGTGTGCGCCAAGAGCGGGGACGAGCTCTTCGCGACGATCACGGGCTTGCTCCGCGAGCACGCCCAGCTCGAGGTCGACTTCGGCTCGTGAGCCTGGACGCGTCCGGGAGCACCTCGTCGAGCGCCTGGACGGTAAAGGTCCGGCAAATCCAGCTCCTGGCGAGCGCGCGCGCCCGCCTGGGCGAGCTGGTCGGGCCGGTCATGGGCTGGCACGTGGCGGCCGTGGGCTGGGCGGTGTTCGTGGCCCTCGGCCTGGTCCTGGGCACCTTCCGCTCCTTCTCGCACTCCTCCCTCGCGCCCCTGGTCGACTTCGCGGACATCCCCTTCCTCGACTTCATGCAGCGCGGCTTCGGCCTCATGGCCTGGGTCCAGCTCGCGATCGGCGCGGCCCTCACGACCCTGGCCCTGGTGTGGTGGTCGACTCAGCGGAGCTCGACTCGCGCCGGGGCCGCGCTGCTCTGCGGCGTCGCGACCCTCTTGGGGGGCTACCTGGCGCGCTATCACATGCAGGAGGGCGTGCCGGCGGTCGCCGCCCCCGGGCTGAGCGACTGGGCCTGGCTCGCGCTCTGCGTCGCCTGCGCGGCCTGGCTGCTGCGCATGCGGCGCGAGGGCGAAGCTCCCCCGCGCCGCGTGGGCCCCCCGGCCGGGCGCCTGTCCCTGGCGGGCCTCTACCTGGCCGCGGCCCTGGTCGTGGCCGGGATGGCCTGGGTCGAGCACACCTGGCTCTTCGACCCCGAGCGCAACGGCGGCTACCGCTACGGGCGCTTCTTCGCCCCGGGCGAGCGCGCCCTGGCCCGCCAGGTCCTGGCCACGAGCAGCCTGCTCTTCGCCTCGTTGGCGGCGCTGCTGGCGCTCTCCCTCGGCGGGCTGCTCCGCCTGGCGGGCCGCGGCCCGGGCAGGCTCGCTCGCCGCGCCGGCGTCGTGGCGCTGGCCCTGGCCGCGACCCTCAGCCTGCCCTGGCTGGCCAAGCTCGAGACCGAGCTGCGCGGCGAGGGCTCGCTCTTGTTCCCGCTCCAGGTGCTGGGCTCGGCCTTCGTGGCGCTCTTGCCCCTGCTCTACTTCGGCGCCCTGGCCCTCGAAGAGGACGCCCGCGCGGCCGGCCTCGAGCGCGCTGAGCTGAGCGAGGGCGAGTCGCTCTTGCTCGCGACCCTGACCTTCCCGCTCTACCCCCTGCTGCGCCTGCTCCGCCCGGCCCGCGGGGCGCGCGCGGCGCTCTGGATCGTGGCCCTGGGCTCCCTGGCGGGGCTAGCCTGGCTGACGGCCGAGCTGGACGGGCTGTGGGAGTTCGAGGACTGGCGCGGCATGATGAAGGCCGGCCTGTTCCCCGCCCTCAGGATCGTGGTCAGCCTGGCCTGCGCGGCCGCGCTCTGCCTGCTGGTCACGCGCCTCCTCCGCTGGATCGCGCCCGACCCCCTCCGCGCCCGCTCGCGCCGGGTCCTGCAGGGCGCGGCCGCGCTCCTGTTGGTGGCGGCCTCGACCCCGCTCTGGACCTGGCACGACCTGCCGCGCAACGTGCACGCCCGCCTGCTCGAGTTCAGCGACCGCCACGAGTTCGAGCGCCGCTTCTTCACCTGGCTGCTCGACCGCGACCGCGACGGCTACAGCTGGCTGGGGGCCTGCGACCCCGACGACGGCGACCCCGGGCGCCAAGGCGCCGGGCTGCCTCCCCTGGCCGAGGTCGCCCTGCCCGAGGACGAGTTCCGGATCGTCGACCACGAGCGGGCGGCGCGCTTCCCCAACCTGGTGGTGCTGACCTTCGAGGGCGTGACGCCGGCCGCGATCAGCGCCTACGGCCTGCGCGACCTGGGCCGCCCCGCGACGCCCCATATCGACGCGGTCGCCGCCCGCGGGGCGCGCTTCACCAACGCCTACTGCGCCTACCCCAGCACCTGGGACGGCTGGTTCATGCTCAACGCGGGGCGGACCCTCTCGATCAAGGAGTTCGACGCCAGCCAGCCCTTCGGCGACCGCTACAGCCGCTACAACAACCTCCACAAGGCGCTGCGCGCGCTCGGGATCAACCGCTTCTGCTACCCCGACGTCAGCCCCTACGTCGAGCTCTTCGTGCCGGCCGACGAGCACGACGAGCTGTTCGAGGTCGAGTTCGAGGACGAGCCGAGCGACGCCGAGTCCAAGCGCGGCGTGACCAAGGGCGACAAGCGCACGGACCGCCTGGTCCGCTTCATCGAGAGCGTCCAGCCGGGCGACCGCTTCTACCTGAGCGAGCACACCGTCGACACGCACTTCCCCTGGGACGAGGTCTCCCGCGAGCGCGCCAAGGAGCTGGGCTACCCCGAGGGGCTCAAGTGGGCCAGCGCCGACGCCTACGTGGACGGGGACTGGATCCCGCGCCTGGCCCGCTACTACCAGCAGGTCACGCGGATGGACACGCAGGTCGGGCGCGTCATGGACGCCCTGCGCCGCAAGGGCCTCCTCGACTCGACCCTGGTCGTGCTGGTCAGCGACCACGGCTGCCAGTGGTACGAGCACGAGCACTGCTACTACGTCAGCCACCTCTACGAGCAGAGCCTGCGGATTCCCTTCATCGTGGCCGGCCCCGGCGTCGCCCCCGGCGGCGTGATCGAGCTCCCCGCGCTGCAGGTCGACCTGGTCCCGACCCTGGCCGAGCTGGGCGGGCTGACCCTGGCGGACCCCAGCCGCCCCCTCGAGGGCCGCTCGCTCTGGCCGCTCCTGAAGGGCGAGGCGCCGACCCCCGCCCTGCGCGCGCGCCTGAGCGAGCGAGACCTGCTGCTCAAGACCCACTACGACACGCTGGGGGTGATCGACGACTTCCGCTACAAGCTCGTCGTGGACCGCCCCACCGGCGCCCGCTGGCTCTTCGACCTCGTCGCCGACCCGGGCGAGCTGACGAACCTGATCGACGCGCGCCCCGAGCTCGAGCAGCGCCTGCTGGCCCGCCTGGCCGAGCTGGCCCGCGAGCGAGGCGCCTTCCTGGGCGGCCTGCGCCGCAGCGACGCCGCGCTGGGGGTCAAGCGCTAGCCCGTTACGAAGCTCGCGACGGCGTGTAGCCGACCCAGGCGCCAGCTCGGGCTAAGGTCGAGGCCGTGACGATCCGCGTAACGCCCCGAGACGACGAGCACCGGACCTGCCCCTACTGCCGGGACGAGGTCACGGTCGGTCCCAGCTGCGCCAGCTGCGGCACGCTCTATCACACCGAGTGCGCCATGACCTTCGCGCTCTGCGCGACGCTCGGCTGCCAGCAGCGGCTCACGGCCGCGGGCGACGCCGTCGCGCTGCCGCGGATCTCCGCCCTGGCGCGGCGGCTCAGTCACTGGCGGGTGGACGGCCTCGGGCCTCGCGGTCCGCAGGCGCTGATCCTCGAGCCGAGCCCCGGCGCCCACGACCGCGACGACGCGGCGCTCGCTGTGGCGGAGCTGCTCGGCGGCGAGCACACCGCCTACGACGGGCGGATGCGCCTGCGCGTCCCCTACCCCGAGCCGCTGGCGCGCTTCGACACGCCGGAGCAGGCCGCCGAAGGTTGCGCGCGGCTGCGCAGCCTGGGGGTCGCGGCCTACTTCATGCCGCTCTCCGACCTGGTCCGGCCGCTGGAGGCCCTCGACGTGAGCGAGGTCCTGGTCGGCGCCGACGAGGTCGTGCTGCGGGCCCGCCTCGGCGAGCGCAGCCTCCGGCGCCGCGTCCGCCGCGACGAGCCGCGCCTGCTCGTCCTGGGCCGCTACGTGGCCGAGGAGAGCAAGTCGACCAAGAAGCTGGTCAGTAACCACCGCGCTGGCTCGAGTCGCTATGGGGGTTACAGCGGCGCCAAGTACCGCAGCTCGCTCTTCCCCTCCAGCACGCGCAAGCCCTCGGAGCCGGCGGCCTTCCTCTTCCTGGGACGCGAGCCTACCCCGGCCTTCCTGCTCAAGAGCAACCTCTCGGTCCACGGGGTGCGCACCCAGGTCGAGGGCTGGAAGCTGGTCCGCCAGGGCCTGGCGGGGGGCGAGGTCCGCGAGCTCGAGGGCGAGACCGCCCAGCCCCTGCTCGGGCTGACCGACGTGGTCGGCCAGCGCTCGGTGCGCGACAACCGCGCGAGCCTGGCCCTGATCGCGCGCCTCCACCACGGGCGCTGGTTGGAGGAAGCCCCCGCTGCCAAAGGCTGAGGCAAAGGTCGGGCAGCGACTCGCGAGCGCTGCTACCCTGGCTCGTCGGAGGGCTCTGCATGTCGCGAGTGACTTGTCCTAGCTGTGGCTATAGCAACAACCCCGCGGGCGCGCTCACCTGCAACATGTGCGGGGCGGTCCTCCAGCGTGCGGACAAGGAGGGCAGCGGCAAGGGCGAGCGCCCCAAGCCCAAGCCCAAGCCCGAGCCGAAGGCCGCGCCGCGCTCGGAGTCCCTGCGACGGCCCGCGTCCGACTCGAGCAACCGAATCCTGGTGCCTGGCCGCACGGCGACGCCGGCGCAGAAGAAGACCGGGCCCGCCGCCGCGGGCCTCAAGAAGATCGAGGCGATCCGGGCCCGCGTCACGGGGACCCTCGAGGAGCTCGATCGGGTGATCGAGGAGAACCGGCCCCTGCTGCAGGCGATCATCAAGGCCGAGGAGGAGGAGCGGCAGCTCGCCGTGGACCTCCACGACGCGGAGCGCACGGCGTCGACCGCGGAGATGGACAAGCAGGCGGCCGAGGCCGCGGTCGGCAAGAAGCAGCGCCAGATCGCCAAGCTCGAGGCCGAGATCGCCGAGAACAAGGAGGCCAAGGCGGCCGCGCTCACGGCCCAGGCCGAGGCGGACGCCACCAAGGAGCGCCTGGAGGGCGAGCTCGCGACGGCCAAGAGCGAGCGCGAGGTGGCCGAGACCAACCTCGCGACCCGGCGCGAGGAGATCAAACAGCTCGAGACGGAGCTGGCGGCGGCGCAGAAGGAGCTGGCCGAGACCCAGCAGACCCTGGCCGAGGCGACGGCCAAGCGGGACGAGCTGCAGCGCAAGCTCGACGAGACGCGCGCCAACCTGGAGCAGACCCAGCAGACGCTCTCTACCCGGCGCGAGGAGATCAAGAACCTCGAGGCCGAGATCCCGCGCCTCGAGCAGGAGCTGGCCGAGACGCGCCAGCAGCTCGAGGACGCCGACGCCAAGCACGGGCCCTTGGCCGAGACCGCCAAGACCACGCGCGCCACGCTCGAGGACACCCAGGCCAAGCTCGCCACCCGTCGGAGCGAGAACGACGCCCTGCGCAAGGAGGGCGAGGAGACGGCGGCCAAGCAGCAGCAGGCCGACGCGGACCTCGCGCAGGCGAACAGCGAGAAGGAGCGGCGCACCCGCGAGAACATGGAGGCGGCCGAGCGCCTCGACGAGACCTGGGAGTCGAGCCAGGCGCGCGCCGACGAGATCGCGTTCCTCAAGCGCCAGGGCGAGAAGCTGAGCGAAGAGGTCGCGGGCGCCGAGCGCGAGCTGAAGGACGCCGAGGCCGAGAAGAGCAAGCGCGAGCAGACCAAGGCCGACGCCGAGAAGCGCCTGGCCGACGTGCAGCAGAAGCTCGCCGCGGCCACCAAGGCCAACGAGGAGCTCCAGGCGACCAACGAGCGCCTCGAGCGCGAGGCCAAGCAGGCCGAGGAGAAGCGCCAGGAGGCCGGCAAGCTCGAGCGCGAGCTGACCAACAAGAAGGAAGAGGTCGAGGGCCAGCTCGGCCAGGCCCAGAAGGCGGTCGAGCAGCGTGAGGGGGCCGTGAGCGAGCTCCGCGCCGCGCTCGAGCCGATCGAGAAGGCCCTGGCGGAGGTCCAGGCCTCCCTCGACGCCGCGACCAAGGACGAGGAGGCCGCCAAGGCCGCCCGCGAGACCGCCGAGCGCGAGCAGCGCGAGGCCGAGGAGAAGCTCGAGGCCGCCAAGGCCGCCAAGGCGGAGCAGGAGCAGGCGACCGAGGCCGCCAAGGAGGCCAAGGAGAAGGCCGAGCAAGACCGGGTCAAGTTCGAGCTGGAAGCTCAGAAGCTGAAGGAGGAGGCCGAGGCCGCCCAGGCCGCCGCCGACGAGGCTCAAGCCAAGGCGGACGAGGCCAAGGCCGAGACGGCCGAGGCTGAGAAGGCCGAGGCTGAGACGGCCGAGGTCAAGGCGGGAGCCGAGGCTGAAGGGTCGAAGGCCGAGTAGGAGCCTCCGTACCCCGAGGGCTTAGTCGTGCCCGTGCCCGAGTCGCTGAACAAGAGGAGCTGCCGCTGAGAGCGACAGCTCCTTCGCGTTCCGGTGCTGAACGGTGAAAACTGGAAAACTGGAAAGCGCGGTAGTGCTCAGCGGAGCTGCTGCTTTCGAGTTTTCCAGTTTTCTCCGTTCAAGACTCGGACTGGAGGGAGCTGTCGCTCGTGCGACAGCTCCTTCGCGTTTCGTCCCCAGCTCCCGTGCCCGTGCCCGTGCCCGAATCGTGGGAGTCGAGGAGCTCTCCAGGCGTGCCGGCTCCTAGAGCGCGAGCGGCCGGACCTCGAGCGAGCGGTCCGCGGCGATCGCGATCAGATGCCCGGCCGGCACCTCTTGCCAGCCCGGGTCCGCCGAGAGGGGCTCGGAGGCGACCAGGACCGCGCCCGCGTCCTCGACGGGGACCATGCGGCACACGCCCTCTTCGCAGACGTAGCGCCGGCCGACGTGGTAGTAGAGCGACTCGGGCTTCACGCCCTCGCGGTTCCCGAAGATCGCGCGGGTCGCGACCGCGCGCTCGCCGTCGCAGATCACGAGGTTGAACCAGGAGGGGCTCTCGATCCCGGCCGCCTCGCGCAGCTCTTCGGCCTGGCGGATCGCGGCCAAGAGCGAGGCCTCCAGGGCGGCGAGGGTCCCGGGCTCGTGGCGCTGGTATTCGTCGATCGCGAGCGCGAACAGGTGCTCGCTGTCGGTCGAGCCCTGGATCCAGCGGTAGGCCTCGTCGCTCAGCTTGGCCTGCAGCGCGCGCTTGAGCTGGGTGAAGCCGCCGATCGCGCCGTTGTGCATGAAGCTCAGCCGGCCCCAGCGGAAGGGGTGGCAGTTGAGCTCGTGCACCGGCAAGGGCGGCGTCGCGGCGCGGACGTGAGCCATGAGCGCGCTGGTGCGCACGACCCGCCCCAGCTCGATCAGGTTGCGGTTGCTCCAGGCCGGGCGGACGTCCTTGAAGAGCGCCGGCTGCTCGAGCTCCGGGTCGTACCAGGCGACGCCGAAGCCGTCTCCGTTGAGCGGCTCCTCGCGCTCGCGCGCCTCGACGCTCTGCTTGACGATCGAGTGGTCGGGCTCGGTCAGGAGCGACCCGAGCGTGATCTCTGGGCCCAGGTAGAGAGCCATTCGGCACATGGCTAGGTCCTCAGCGGTAGGCCTTGACGGCCTCGTCGGGGTGATCCGTGAACACGCCGTCGACGAGGTCGCGCAGCTGCGCCAGCTCGGCCTGGACGCTCTGCGGCTTGCCCTCGGGCGTCAGCGCGCGGAAGTGCGCCTCGGCGCGCACGGTGTAGGTGTGCACCAGCAGCCCCGCCGCGCGGACGCGCGCCAGGAAGGGGTGCACCTCCCCGCTCAGGCGGTGGCGGATCCCCGCCTGCGGCGTCGACAGCTCCTCGCGCGGCAGGATCGAGCCCTTCCAGGGGCCGACGCCGGTCGCGTAGGACTTGAGCAGCGCGATCCCCTCGGCGCTGACGAGGTCGCCGTAGGTCTTGACGCCCTTGAAGCTCGCGCCCTGGGCCAGGTCGGGGGGCACCTGGTCCAGCTCCTCGAGCAGCTGGACGAGGGGGACCAGCAGGAGCGCCAGGAGGGCGCCCCTCGCCGCCGCGGTCACGCCCGGTCGAGGTCGCGCAGGGCGCGCCGCGCGAGCGAGAGATACTTCGACTGCGGCGAGAGCTCGGCGAAGTGGAGCAGGTCGTCCTCGGCCTCGGGCAGGCCGAGCTTGGCTCGCGCCAGCCCCCGAACCAACCAGGCCTTGGACAGCTCGGGGGAGAGCTGGATCGCCCGCGAGCAGTCGGCCTCGGCGGTCACGTAGTCGCCGTGGTGGAAGCTCGCCACGCCGCGGTTGGCCCGCGCGGTCAGGTGATCGGGGTCGGCCTCGAGGGCGGCGCCGTAGTCGACGATCGCCCCGGCCAGGTCCCCGTTCTTGGCCCGCAGGATCCCTCGCCGGGTCAGGGCCGCGGCGTCTCCCTTGCTCTTGGCCTGCACGGCAGGCAGCCCAGACGCAGGCGTCGCCGGGAGGGCGAGGGACTCGGACGAAATCAGGAGGGCGGACGAGCTCACGAGAGGTGCTCCGGTTTCCGGTTCTTCCCCATGCGGAGATCCAGTGCGCCGTAAGGACACCACGCGACTGGTTAACGCGCAAGGGTTTAGGCGAGAACCTCTACTTGCGGAGCATCAGGCCGTAGGCGGCCTTGAGGCGCTTGTGCAGGATCACCAGCCGCTCGGCGGCGAAGCTGCGGAGGGTCTCCTTCGCCTTCTCGGGCCGCGCGGGCGTGGGCTTGGCGCTGACCTCGGCCAGGGCCTTCTTGAGCTTCTTGGGCGCCTTCTCGAGCTGCTTGCGCAGGACGACCGAGCAATTGCGCACGGCGAGCACCCGGTAGGACTGACCCTCGTAGCTCACCTCGAGCGCCGGCCCCGCCTTGCTGACGGTGGCTTCGATCCAGCGCGCGCCCTCCTTGGCCGCGCTGGCGCTCAGGGTCAGGCCCGGCCCGCTGACCACGGCCAGGGTCCCGCGCACCTGACGGTCGACCACGCGCTGGCCGTTGTCGGTCACGCTCTCGGACTCGACGGGCTCACCGTAGAGGAAGACCTGCGCGTCCTGCTCGAGGTTCGCCAGGTTGGCCGGGAGGTCGGCGTACCACTGGGTGCCGTCGGTGACCTGCACGTAGGCCTTGGCGCTGCGCGTCTTGTTGCGCTTACCCGGCACGGGCTCCTTGTAGCTCAGCTCGAAGAAGCCCTCGCTCTTGTGGGCCTTGAGCTTGCCGGCGGTCTCGAGCTGGGCGGGGCCCTCGGCGACCTCGTCGGCCTGGCCGCTGGCGGCGCAGCAGAGCAAGAGCGCGAGGGCCAGAGTGGGGGCACAGATCGGGGCGCTGAGGCCCTTGCGGATGGAGATCATGCGAGGCGTCTTTCTCTTGGGTCGCGCGCAGCGACGGACGGATCGTCCGGCGGCGCGACGCTCGTTGCCACGAGCCTAGCGATCGCTGGTGTGGCGGCAAGAAGGAAGTCCGGAGCTCCGGCTACCTGCGCAGGGCCTCCAGCAGCGAGCGCCCCGCGATCTCCCGCCTGGTGGCCGCTGAGCCGCGCCAGAAGAGGAGGGGGCGCCGCCGGGCGGCCTGCCCCAGCAGGCGGTTTGCCTCGTCGAGGTCCCCCTGGCCCGCGGCCACCAGCGCCTGCAGGGAGACGGGATCCGCTAGCTCGGGCGACGCGCTGGCCATCTCCCGCAGCGAGAAGCGCTCCAGGGGCTGACCCAGTTGGTGATAGGCCTCGCAGAGCACGAGCTGCAGCCGACGCGAGACCTCGGAGTCCCCCCGGTTGCGGCGCCCGATCAGCGCGAGCTGGCCTCGCCGACCCCCGATGAGGCTCATGGCCCGCTGGGCGTCTCCCAGGGCGAGGCGCGCCTCGGCCGCCGCCAGGAGCGTCTCCCAGCGCTCCGGGGGATCCGGGAAGCCGGCCGTCAGGGCCAGCGCCGCCTCCGCGTGGGCGTTCAGAGCCCGCAGCAGCTCGCGCGCCTCGCTGTCCGGCTCCTGCTTGGCGAGCAGCTCGACCAGCGCCACGCGAGCGCGGCGGTGCGCCGCCCGCCGGAGCAGATGGTAGAGCCAGCGCTCTTGTCGCGTCCAGGTGCCGACCGCGGCCGCCTGGTTCAGCGGCTCGGGGACCGGCTCCTCGCTGAGCGCGCGCACTAGCCCGTCGTAGAGCTCGGCGAAGCGAGCCGGCAGCTCCTCACGCGGGATCGCCGCCAGCGCCGCGCGGGCCGGCCGCCGCCCCCCCTGGCGCAGCTTCCACAGCGCGCCGACCAGCGCGAAGCGAGGGTCGGGAGGCGCCGACGCGATCACGCGCTCGACCTCGCTCAGGGGCGTCACCTCCTCGTGCAGCTCGCAGAGCACGTGCGCGCAGGTCGTCAGCAAGCGCTCGCTCAGCGCATCCCCCGCCTCGGCGAAGGTGCCCAGCACGTCGCGCTGCGGGAGCAGGCGCTCGACCGCGAGCCTCCAGCCGGGCGACCCCTCGAGCAGCTGCTCGCGGCTCCCGGCCAACCCCGCCTCGGTCAGCAGGTCGGTGCGGGCGGTCTCGACCCGGAGCAGCGCGACCACGTTCGGCCCGAGCAGCGATGTCGCCGAGGACTCGTCTCCCAGCAGCAAGTAGGCCTGCCCCTTCAGCCGGCGCCAGCGCTCGCCGCGCTGAGCCTCGGGGACGCCCGCCAGGAGCCCCAGCGCCGCCTGGGCCCGGTCCCCCCGCAGCTCGCCGGCCGCCTGCTCGAGCGAGCTGACCGGGGCCACGGTCGCGGCCGGCGACGCCGCGACCGAGCTCTCGGGCGAGGCCTGCGTCGTGGGGGTCCCCCAGCCGATCCGCGGCGCGAGCTGGACTCCGCCCCAGGCCAGGAGCGGCGCCAGGCCGACGAGCAGCCCCGCCCGCGCCAGCGGCCAGGAGCCGCCCACCCGCTGGCCCGCGAGCGCCCGCTCGAGGTCGGCGGCGAAGGCGCCCGCGTCGGAGTAGCGGTGCCCGGGCGAGATCGAGAGCGCCCGCGCGCAGAGCCGGGCCAAGGGCCGCGGCACGCTCCGGTCGAGCTCACGCGGCGAGGGCGCGACCTTCCCCGCCACCTGCTCGATCAGCCCCTCGAGGTCCAGGGCGTCGAAAGGCTGGCGATCGGTCAGCAAGCGAAAGAGGAGCACCCCCAGCGCCCACACGTCGCTGGCTGGCCCGATCTCGGCGTGCTGGGCGAGCAGCTGCTCGGGCGCGACGTGACGAGGCGGGACCCGCTGCCCGAGCCGGTCCCGATCCCAGAGCCAGCCGAGGCCCCAGCCCGAGACCCGGGCGCCGCCCTCTTCGTCCAGCCACACCCGCCCCAGGCGGAGGTCCCCGTGCGTGATCCCCTCGGCGTGAGCCGCGGCCAGGGCCTGGGCGACCTCCCGCAAGCGCGCCAGCCGCTCCTCGCGCCCCATGCTGCTGAGGGCGCCCTGCAGCCGCCGCCCCGTGGCGGGCTCGCAGCGCAGGTAGGGCTGCCCCTCGGCGACCTCGACCTCCAGCACGCCGATCACGCGCGGGTGCCGGAGCGCGCTCGCCTGCTCGGCCTCCCGACGCACTCGCCCGTGCACCCCCGGATCGGCCGCGTCGAGGAGCTGCACGATCGTCGCCGGCTCCCGGGACTCGTCCTCGCGCTCGGCCCGATAGGTCGCCTCCTGCTCGTCCTGGCAGAGCAGCTCGCCCAGCCGATACCCGCCCAGCCGCTCCCCCACCTCGAGGGGCTCGGGCCGAGGAATGT
>MDTG01275839.1_pt1 | contig 14389 bp, 9 predicted proteins | sample 811421 | NCBI WGS metagenome assembly MDTG01 (sample SAMN05326645, study PRJNA326480) | marine metagenome | isolation source: seawater | place: Pacific Ocean: South East | collected 2011
GAGGATATTATGCCAAACGTTGAAGTTCGTCAGCGTGTGCGTGAGCAAGCTAAAGCTATCAAAGAGCAGAAGCTTGTCTATCGCGGTGTGGCTTACCTTAAAAGCCGCTAAGTAGTTCTGTAATTGGGAGGTGCAAATCCTCCCTTAGTAATTGGTTAGAGCCCGTACGCGGATACCTCTAGCCGTCTAGACGGTGGGATAGACCACACATAATTGAATATCTTTGACGTCAAAGAGGAAGTAAACTAAACCTCTTTTTTATATAATGGCTAATACCATTCTTACTCCACAGGGTTCTATTAACTCGAACCCTTCGACGATTGGTCTCACCCAAGGTGGGTCTAATTATGATGCCAAATACGCAACTTATCTGAAACTATTTTCAGGTGAGATGTTTAAAGCTTATGAATCAGCCTGTATCGCTAAAGGTACTGTACAAAATCGTACTCTCCGTAATGGAAAGTCGATGCAGTTCATCTTTACTGGTCGTATGGATGCTTCTTACCACACACCTGGAACTCCGATTCTTGGTAGTGGTGATCCTCCAGTGGCTGAGAAGACCATCATCATGGATGACCTGCTGATTAGTTCAGCTTTCATTTATGATCTCGATGAGACACTTGCTCATTACTCACTTAGGTCTGAGATCTCCAAGAAGATTGGACATGCTCTTGCCGAAGCATATGACAAGAAAGTCTTCCGTACCATTGCACTTGCTGCACGTGAAGCACATCCTGTGACTGCTGCTCCTGGCCCTGAGCCCGGTGGTTCTATCATCAATATTGGTGCTAACAACCAGTACAATGCACAGTCTTTGGTTGACGCCTTCTTTGAAGCAGCTTCAATTTTGGACGAAAAAAATATTCCCCGTGATGGACGTACTGCTGTACTTTCACCACGTCAATATTATGCACTCGTCTCTCAAGTTGACAGCAACATCCTGAACCGTGACTTTGGTAACAACCAAGGTAACTTGAACTCTGGTGACGGCCTATATGAGATCGCTGGTATTTCTATCAAGCGTTCTAACAACCTCCCATTCATGGTGACTGGTTCCAACTCTGGTTCCGTCGCTCGTGTTAATGGTGAGAACAATGACTACTCCGGTGACTTCCGTACATCCTGTGGACTTATCTACATGAAGGATGCTGCTGCTGTTGTCGAAGGAATTGGTCCTTCTGTCCAGACCACAGGTTCGGACGTGAAGACCATGTACCAGGGTGACATCATCGTGGGTCGCTTGGCTATGGGTGCAGGTACTCTGAACCCTGCATGTGCTATTGAACTGCGTGCAGCTTGATAGGAGACTTATAGATGTCTCTTATTCCTGGTGTGCAACGCAAGGATACTTGCACAAATAACATGGGTACTGTTGGTTCAGTAACCATGAACCCTCCTACTCCCCTTGAGTATGGTCGTGTTTCAGGAGCTAGTGCTACTGGATCAGGATCGACCGTAGCTTGTTGGGGTGGTGCAGGAGCTAACGATACTGATACTGAGGCTTAATTTAAATGGCTAACCCTACAACTGCTGTTGGCGGTAATGGTGTGTCTGGTGCAACCGCTGGTGTTTCCGGTGGTTCAACTGCACATCGTGCGTCAGTAGCTAAGACAGCTAAGGGATACGGATCTGCTGTATCTGCTTCGACTGTATATAGCGAGACTCCTAATCTTCGTTTCGCTTATCATCAATCTGAATGTGACGCTCCTGCTAAGGATCGTAGCTAATAACAAGGGGGGCCTTCGGGTCCCTTTTTTTTAATCCTTATTGAGAATAATAATCAATGACAAATTCATGGAGAAATCCCCCGTCTAATCCTTCCGCAGAGCAAATAGCAGCTGTTAATGAGCTGCTCCAATCTATTGGTCAGGCTCCTGTATCTACCCTAGACACATCAAACCCGGACGTTTCGATTGCTTGGAATACACTGGTGTCAACTTCTAGAGATGTTCAAGCTGAAGGTTGGACATTCAATAGGGAAAACCATATTCAGTTAAATAGATCTGCAGCTGCTGGAACATTAAATTATATCTTACTTGCAAGCAATGAACTTCAAGTAGATTTAGTAAATGACGTAGCTAATCAAAACCATAATGCTGTTATTAGAAAAGATGGAATCAATACTATTCTTTATGATAAAGAGCAACATTCAAAGACTTGGACATACGATCCTATTGTAGATAAAGTCTTTTATTTTGATTGGGAAAACCTTCCAATACCTATTCAATCGTATGTTATTGCTCGTGCAGCAGCCATCTGCAGCTCTCGCATTACAGGTGATATGAATCAATATCAAATGTTAAAACAAAGAGAGGATTACTGTAGAGCACAAGCTGTTGAGTATGACACCAGTCAGGGTGATTACTCCTTCTTTGGACTAGATACCCATACCTCTGGGTATAGGACATATCAACCTATTCAATCACTTAATAGATATTAATGGCTGCTGTTACTCAAACTATAGAAAGCTATCTTGGTGGTGTATCCCGTGAACCTGATAAGGATAAAGCACCAGGAATGGTAGATGATATTCTTAATGGATATCCTGATATAACATTCGGTTTAACAAAGAGACCAGGTACAGAATTTAATATTCAGGTAGGTAACTCTTCTGATTTAGATACTGCATACTGGTTTATATTTAGATACAACGATTTTGAAGAAAGGTATGTAGGTGTTATCTACAATTCAACAGTTAAACTATTTAACATTGCTACTGGTGTAGAGGCCACAATTAGTGGGGCTAATCAAGCATACCTAAATACAACAAAAGAGAACTTCAAAGTCTTACAACGTAGAGAGAATCTAGTTATCCTCAACACAGATAAGACCGTAGCTATGAGTTCAGCTACAGCCCCTGGTACGTTAACAGGTACCGTTAATACACTTGCCGAGTTACCAGCAGCTAACACCTTAGCTTCAGGTGCTATCTATCGTATTAATGGGATTGATGGAGCAGCAGATGACTATGTTATCAAATGGGATGGGACGACCTGGACTGAAACAGTACTACCTGGTGTAAACACAAGTTTTGATACTTCTACATTACCTTACATACTAACTAGAACTTCATTAAATACTTTTACATTTGCTGCTTCTCCATGGACAGCAAGAGTTTCTGGTGTACCCGGTAATACAGGAACAAGTAGACGACCTTCATTTGTAAGCCAAAAAATTTCTAACCTGTTTTTTTATAAGAATAGATTAGGTTTTCTTTCAGAAGATAATGTAATTATGAGTCAGCCCTTGGAGTTTTTTAACTTCTGGCGTAATAGCTCACTAACTACAACTGATGCTGATCCAATTGATTTAACAGCTAGCAGTCTTGATGACGTTAGCTTGTTTGCTGTGCAGCCTATGATCCAAGGTCTAGTGTTGTTTGGTACACGTGAGCAGTTTGTAATGACTGCAGGTAACACAAGTGTATTAACACCATCAACGGCTTCTATATCTTCTATATCTCAATATGAGATAAATAAACTTGTAGAACCAGTACTACTGAAAGAAAAGATTTACTTCACAGCTAAAGCTAATAGTTATTCTCGTGTCATGTCTATGCTTACACGAGGTGATAACAACAGTCCATTGGTAGAGGATGTAAGTAAGATAGTGACTACATGGTTACCAAAAAATTTAAACAGGATTGTTAGAAGTAATCAAAATGATTTTATTGGTATGTTTGATAATACCAAGAATTATATTTATTTCTTTAAGACTTTGACTGGTCAAAATGATCAATCAATTAACACCTGGTTTAGATGGGAAATGGCTGGTAAGGTCATCGCCTGTTTTATGGAACAGGATGCAGTACAGATAGCAGTATCTGCAAATGGTAAAGTTAGTATGTTGACTGCGTACATTAATCCAAATATTGATTCACCTCTCGTACAAACTAATGAAGGTGTATTAACTAATCCCTCATTAGATTATATGCATACACCAGCTAAGAGCTATAACGCAACGACTGGTCTAACTACCTTAACCTCATCTGCATTGGATCCACTTAACAGTGAATGGAGTCCTGTTGCTATTGAGACCTATACTAATAATTCAAGTAACGGTAAGTTCTTTAAACTAACAAAAGTTACCAACACTACTTATACCATTAATGGGGATTTGACAAACTCTACAGTACAATTTGGTTTTACATTTCCATATAGTATTGATCTACCTAAAGTTTATTATAGGACAGGTGAACCTTCTGACTTTACAGCATCTCTTACAATCTCTAGAATGAAATTTGCTATGGGTAAAACAGGTGCAGTTGGTTTTGAACTTAAACCTAGAGGTTCTCAAGACTTTATAGATGTTGGGGAAATTGAGCAGTCTAACTGGTATTTATTAGATTCAGCACCTATAGATGATGAACGTATGTTTACATTACCTATACATCAACGTAATGATAATTTTGATGTTCGAATAACATCTGACTCACCCTATCCCGTTTCGCTTTTAAGCATGACATGGGAAGGACAATATTCACCTAGATATTATCAACGATCATGACAACACCAGCACAACGTGAAGTAATTCACACTAAGACCTCAGCAATGATTAAAAAAGCTGCAGGTACTAATAAAGATGCTTTTGATTATCTTGCTATTATTTTCTTTACTACACGAGTTATTGATGACGTCGTGGATAATGATAAGGAAATTAAGCATGAATCTTATTTTAATGCATTGCAGGAACTATTTGTTAATCTGCATATGAATAAGTTCTTTAGGGAAAACTATGACATGCTTGTCTCTCAGCATATTACTATCTGGAATACTTGGCTTGCTGCCAATAAGTATGAGCAGGAAGGTGCGTTGATTGATCAGCTTCATTCTAGAACCTGGCGTCTTTATATTGATGAACTGCTTCCGTTAGTTGCTTACCTAACACAAGGCTTTGACAAAATGAAAGAACTTGACCAAGACATTCGAGTGTTTACAGCTTTGTATCACAGGATGGATCCACCTAATTTTGACCTAAAGGAGATACAAGATGTCTGGAGGAACTAATAGTAAAGTAAAAGCAAATAACAAGCAAGTAAAAAAACAATATCAATATGATAAGGAGTTCCGTAATTATCAAACACAGGAAAATGAAGCTAGATTTGACAAGGCTGTCTTAGACCGAGAGTTACAGCAAGCTAGTTATGACCAGCAGGCTGATTATAAAGATGCAATTAAAATACAAGAGTTCAATAATCAACAGGATCTTCAAAAAAGACAATTTAGGTTAGACAAGCAGGTCTATAAGCAAAGCCTTGAAGACTATGACGCTCAGACTGAATTGAATTCTATGTCAGGTGCATTGGCCTTAGAGTCTGCACAAAGAGCGAAACAGGAAGCGTTAATTTCAAAAACGTTTGACCTAAAGGATCAAAGCTATGATTATAACGAAGCTTCTAAAAATATTGGCTATGACAGAAAAGCACAAGAATTTGATTTTAAAGAAGCTTCTAAGAATATTGGTTATGACAGAAGAGCACAGAAAATTGATTTTAAGGAAGCTACAGCGAACATAGGGTTTGATAAAGAATTACAAAGAAGCACAAGAGCTTTTGCAAAAAGAACAGATAAACTCAATCAAGATCAAATAACTGATAAAAAAGGATTTGCTCGCACGGATAGTAGACTTGATCAAAAAGAAATACGCAAAGAAAAACAATTTACAAGACAATCTTATAAACAAGAAGATAAAAAGCTAGATTATACTAATGATAAACTTGATAAAGATATCACCTTTCTCGAAGATAAATCAGGCTGGGATGTTGAAGCCGCAAAACGTACATACGAAAAAGCTCAGGTCCCTAACTTCAATCAACGTATTGAGGCGTTAATCGCGCGTGAAAAAGCCGAAGGAACAGCTAGGTCTGCTGGTAGAGAAGGTCTTAGTGCTGAACGTGAGGCTACGAGTGCCATTGCTGAGTACGGTCGAACTCAAGCAAAATTAGTTGATGATTTAGTTTTTGCTAAAGAAGATAAAGAGGCTGCTGAAACATCTATTGGGGGCACAAAAACTTATCAAACTGATTTAAAAAATAAGGATAAAGATATTTTAAAAGCAGATAAGAAGATAACTAAACTTACAAAAAATCGCAAGATTAGTAAGCTTAACATAAACTCAAGCAAGCTAACAAGTGCATTAAAACAAACACTAAGCGAACTTAACTATTCTTCTAAACGCAGTACGGCTCAGAAAAATAAAACCTTGAAAGATGTAAAAATTAATATCAATCGATTAGATTCTAAGGAAAAGTTCTTAGGTAAACGTAATCAATTGACTATTGACCGGCTTGACACTAAAGAAAAATATTTAGGTAAACGCAACACCTTGGCTAAAAACCGGCTTACCACTAAAGAAAATTATTTAGATAAACGCAATGAACTAAATAAGAGTAAGATTAGAACAACATTTGATTCTGCTAAGGCACAGTTTAAAGCCGACCAAAATAAGATTAAACTGGATGAGTATTCAGCAAATCTAGCTGCACAAGGACAGATTCCAGCGAGACCGAAACGACCTATTCCACTACCTAAACCACTTGCAACACCACGGACTCAACTTGCAATGCCATTTGCACCATCTAAAACACCTAAACCTGTTAAAGGTGCACTAGGTAAAACCAGTGTTTGGAATGATGTCGGTGATATAGCAAATGTTGGTCTACAAGTTGCAGGATTATTTCTTTAAATAAATTTAACTATGGCTCAATTTAGAGGGTCTGCACGTAATAGTGGTTTTAATGCCATCTCGTTACCTGATAATGCTAGGCGTATAGAACAAGCTGGTATTAAAAGGATACAAGATCTACGGGCTAATTACCAGCAGACAATTGCTAATCAAAAAGAAGATCTCTCTGATTTACAATCTGCACGTAATGCTGAATTCCAGCAAGATGCAAAGAATGAAAGATTAGAAGATCGTTTCCAAAGCACTTACGAGAAAGCTTTGGAGAAACGCTACAAGCAGAAAATTAAGAAACAAAAGGATAAAGCTGACTTAGAGAAATCAGCCTATGACCGCTTAGGGACCTTCTCTCAGGAAGCCCTAAAGGTTGGAAAGGAACTGTATGAAAACCACAAGGATGAACGCAAGGAAGCCGGTATGGCCCTTGTATTTAAACTTGGACTAGATGCTGAGGATCTTCAAAACCTACGGGCTAAAGAAGATGATCTCGCTGCTGAGCATGGTGCAGTTAATGCTGTGATTCAAAAGCTTGAAGCTAATGGAGCATCTGCATCAGAAATTCAACAGATCCGAGAGTTGGATGGTTGGGCACTGATGGGTGCTCAGAAGGAGATTGCACGTAATACTAAGCTTTCGTATATGACGCATATGCTTAGTGATAAAACAAGAAATAAGAAATATAAGTTGATAAGTGGTGAGGAAATGTCCTTAGCAATGGCTGAAAGATCTGGTACTGAAGATAACTATACGGAAATTCGTGGAATTATTGCTGGTGAATTTCTAAAACCTTATTCAGGATATGACTTGGCATTTGCTGAGGAGTATATGTTTCCTGGTATGCGGTCGGTTGATACTCAATTACAATCAGATTACGCATCAAAGCAACAGAAAAGATATGAAAAGGAGGAGAATGAGAAACTAGACACAAGTGTAAGTAATGTTTTAGCAGAAGCACCAAGTAATCCACACGCTTTAAACAATTGGTTGCAAGGTCAATCTGGTGGACTAGGTGGTGACTTTTTAAAGAATGCTCGTGTGACGTTTGGAGAGACTATTTCACGGTTGGTAAATGCTGGGGTAATCACTAATTATGATCAGTTAAGTTCTCTTAGAGATCAGAAGATTACTGTTGCTGGTAAGGACACAACCTTTGGAGAACAGTTCCTTACGAAGGGTGCTACAGCTACTGTATTTAACAATATTAGAAAGCAACTCGATCAAAAAAGATTTGAAGAATATCAGCAGTCTGAGCGTGAAGATGCAATGACGTTAAAGCGTGTCACTAAAGCAGTATTGGAACAATATGATGGTGATGGTCTTAGTGCCGAAGAGAAGGCTGCTGCTCTCAAAGAATTAGGACATATTCAACCTGACAGTTTATTGACTGATATATTTGTGAATAGATCAACTGGTTATGATCGTAAAGCTGCTTACAGAATGGCAGTGGCAAAAGTCGGGGCTGGTGTTGATTACACTGATGCATCCCTTGCAGCTGAATTTCCTCAATTGTCAAAAGAGCAACGCACAAACCTACTTGTTGCTAATAATGTATCTCATAATGGTGAAACAGGATTTAAAGGTTATACAAATTCATTGGCTGCTTTAATTAAAACAACGATGGGTGATACTAATCTGCTTACACCTGGCTTCCAAGCTACAAGAATGGTAGCAATTATGGAACAGAGGTTTGCTCAAGATTTCTACGAAAAAAGACAGGATAAGCAGTTTGAAAGACATACTGATTCTCAGTTGGCACAGGAGATATTTAGAACACACATGAATGGATTAAATGATCCAGAAACCAAAGGTCTTTATCAAAGGATAACTACCGTAGATACTAAGGGTAACCCCATTCCTACTACAGGTACTGCAGCTGGTTTTGTTGCAGTCGGTAAGGAACCAGAAATCAATAAAAAAGAATTTGACTTGTTTGATTCTTCATTTCGAGATATACCAAATGTTATAAATACTACTCAATTATTTGGTGATATAAACGATCCAAATAGTTGGGCTTCTGATTTATCTACTATTGCACGTACTGGTAAGCCTACCCCTTGGTTAGAAGTTATTTCTAGAAGTACAGGTCAAGCTTGGAAAGTTATTTATAACTCTCAGGCTAGATTATATGATATGGATTTACTACCATTAGGAAGGATGGATGATGCAGCACAAGGTATATCACCAGGATTCAGAAAGAGTCTTATGGGTAAATACACAACACCTGCTGGCATATTAACCGCCAGTGCAGCATATACACGTTCTGCTGGTGCTGAAGGTATAGAAGTATATCGACCATTACTGAATCTTATGGCAACATATGAATCATCTAATGACACAGTGCATGATGGCTATGACGCTATGAATCTATATGGGACTCATGGTGGTGACGTAGCTCACGGCAGTAATACAGGTACTATCCATTTTGGTGCTCCATTGATTGGGATGAAGGTTGGAGATATTATGTATCGACAATCACTACCCTTGAGTGATCCACAAGGTATGCACGCTGCTGGTCGTTATCAATTTGTTGGTGATACATTAAAGGATGGGTTTGAGCGTGGCTGGGTTCCTGGTAATATCACAAAGGACACTCTATTTGATAAAAACACACAAGATCAATTAGCTATAGCTTACATACGTTCAACGATAAGAGACTTCCCTAACGATCCAGTTGGAGGAATTATGGGTCGTTGGAATGGTATTAAAAATAATGTTTCTCATGCTCAACTAACTGAGATAGTAAAGGAGATTCAAGCTAACCCGCGAATCCAAGCCGTCTTTAAAAACACTGAAATCGAGCCCACAGTCTACGCCCGTTATTCAAGTAGAAGTAAATAAGATATCTAATAAATATTCAACACCCTTTGACTATTTATCAATAACATTATTGATCTTCTGTACACTAATGTATGTCTTTTATAGACGGACTTTACCTAAAAATAAATAATGAACAATGAACTTAATTTCATTAGTAGTGAGCAGATGGCAGCTAATGCCAAGCAAACACTAATTGATACACAGGAAGAACATCCTGATGTAATTAAAAATAGAGAGTATGATGAAGCTAAGCAGCAAAAAGCTGATGATCTAGTTAGTGAAGTTAAATCAAAAACTACTAACGAAGGTGATCTAAAAGATACACATGCAACAAAAGATGCTGAAGACTTTGGAGTAAAGGAAAACCTACAAGATGCTGGTAAGGCTATTGTAACTGGTCTACAAAACGCTTGGAACAACACTATTGATCTTGGTAAATACGCAGATCATAAGTTTTATGCTGAACGTAATGAAGGTCAAGACCCTTATTCCTTTGCATCAGGTCTAAAGTTCAATGCACAACAGATGCCAAAGACACGATGGGGAATGTTCCTACGTGACTTTGTTGATGTAGGTGTTGGTTTTGTTGGTGTCGGTAAGATTGGCATGGGTATTAAAGGTATCCGTGGTGCCATGATGGCTGGTAAGACAATCGATAAAGCTGGTAAGATTGTCAATGTATCTGGTAAAGCAGCATTAGTTAAAAGACTAGCTGTCGATGCTGGTAAAGGTGCTGCTGTTGATGTATGGGACTCTACTCAAACAACAGAGGAAGGTATCGTTGAAGGTCTAATTAAATCTAATCCAGTACTAGCTCAGAACTTACTACAGCTAGAAGATGGTCGTGATCTATCACCAGCTCATAGAACCTTCCTTAACCTCTTTGAGTCTATGGGTATTGGAGCTGCAGCTGGTGGAGCCTTAGAAGCCGCTGGTGTTGGTTATAGGAAGCTCAAAGGTTTACCCTCTACTGCTGTTACCAAGCCGACAGAGAACATTGCTGACAGCTTGTCTACAATTAATAAAACCCTTGCTAAATCAGAAGCAGCTGAATACCAGGCTAAGACTTTAAAAGTTACTGGTATGTCAAAGACCAAGTATGAAGCAGATTACTTCAAATCACTTAAACGTAAAGGTGTACTTGACGAAGACATTACCATTGGTGAGTGGAGAGAAACCTGGAAGAATCCATCCAAGGTTGATGCTACTAATGAATCTTGGTATAAGCCATCATGGGATCAACTAGATGAAGCTGTAAAGCAAGACCTAGTTATTGATATGGCTGCAGGTAAAAATATTGACTTTGGTGATACTCGTAATTACACTAAGTTTAATGTTAAACAAGGCGAACAGTATCTTGATATTGGTGCTGATCAACTTGAAGTAGATTTAGCTAAGGGTACACCTCGTGGAGGTGCTTACTATAGTGCTGATAAAACTGATACATCTAACTACCCATTATCCTCAGGGTCTTCTGTACCACTGAAAGCTATACGAGATCAAATTGATATTCGTTCTAATATTGGTAGCAAGTGGGGATCTTCACGTGGTGTACTTACATCATCACAGATCCATAAGATGGCAGAGACATCAGGTGTTGATGTTGATGTTATCAAAAAGCAGGCTGAAGCATTGTTTCAAAACGATGAGTACCTCAATATGTACAAAGGAGCTTCTACAAAGGAGCTACAAGATGACATGATTTTTGCAGCAACAAACCTTCAGGAATTCATCACACCAAATGGTAGGGCATCAAACTTTACTACTGAACAACTGCAAGATTTTATCTTTGCATTCGATGATGATGCAGCTGATTATATTGGTGCTGGAAAAGGATCAACTCCTATTCGTACATTAACTCAAGCACAGGTACAAATGACTGATGTTGTACTTGGTCAACTGTCTCAAGAGATGCGTGATATCTCACGTGCTGCATTGAGTGTTGATGGTGTTATTGATAGTAAAGTACCCGGTGGTATGTTTGATGAAATCGCTGCAAGATATAAAGTATTGCAGGGTATGCGTCAAGAGACTACATCATTGATAGCTAATCGACTACGTGAATTCCGTGCACCTGGTAAGGGTCCTAAGCCTGGTTCTAAAGCTGCACTAGAGGTAGCAGCAGAAGCTAAACGTAGGGCTAATGCACAAACTGATCTATTGATTCAGGTCATACGTGAAGATGAAACAGGTGAACTATTTGAAGCCTTCAGATATTTCAGCGCAGCATCTAACGGTAACTTGATGACCATGGCTGATATGGATGAGTTCTTTGCTAAACGACTCAAAGGTTACTCAGGACCTAATGAATTTCAGCGTAATAAGGTAGTTGGTGAACTGATGACTATGGGTATTAACTCTATGTTGTCTGGTCCTAAGACACCTGTAAGGGCTGTTATTGGTACTGGTATCAATACTATGATGAGACCTGCAGCAGCAATTGTTGGAGCCAGTGTTACTGGTGATCGTAAAACAAAGATGGCTGCTATGTCACAAATTGGTGGTCTACTGGAAAGTATCCCAGAAGCATGGCGTAAGGCTGTAGCTGATTTCAATACTTACTTTGATAACGGTGGTGACTTTCGTGGTTATACCGCACAGCAAGCTGGTGATGAGTTCGAAGCTATGGCAGCACACTATGCAGTACGCGGTACTCCTGGTGAAAAGTCATTGTTTAATACATACAGGATGATGCGTGGTCTTAACCAAAACCCGTTTCTATCGTATGGACCACGAATTATGAAAGCAGCTGACTCATTCTTTGGTCAAATGATTGCTCGTGGTAATGCTAGATCTAAAGCTTTCAATGAAGTCTATGACCGAATGATTGATAGTGGTATTGGTATTGGTGATTTTGAAATGAAGACAGCTGTACGTGAAGCTGAAAAGCGTTTCAATAAAAAGATATGGAAATCTACAGGTGAACTATCAGATGAATTCGCTAATTTCCAATGGAAAGAAGCAGCATTAACTGGTGATCTACCAGACTATGCACAAAAGATTCAAGCTGGTATTGAGCAACTACCTGCTATTAAACCATTTGTTGGTCTATTCATGAAGACTGGAGTCAATGCACTGCAGTTAACTGGTAAATATACACCAATATTAAATAGGTTCCTACGTGAATCAGCTGATATTATGTCTAAAGAAGCAGGACATCCTGATCTTCTTAGGTATGGTATTCGTACTGCTGACGAACTAGCACAAGCTAGAGCTGTCCTTAGAGGACGTGAAGCTATTGGTGCAGGTATGGTCAGCCTTGCTGGCTCTTTATACCTTGGTGGGATGCTGTCAGGTAATGGACCGCCAGACCAAAAGCTACGTAAAACATGGGAGCAGTCAGGACGTTGGCAAGCTAGATCAATCAAGCTTGGTGATAAGTGGGTTAGTTATGAATCACTTGAACCCTTCAATGCATTCCTAGCAGCTGTTGCTGATATTGGTGATGCACAAGGTGTAATGGGTGAGCAGTTCACTGAGGATCGCCTTGGTCAATTGCAGTATCTACTTATGGCTAACATTACTAATAAGACCTTCCTTGCTGGATTAATGCAGCTTGGGGATCTTATGACTGGTAAAGGTCAGTCAGTGGGTGCTGTGGCTGCAAACCTAGTAAACAATCAGGTTCCACTATCTAGTCTACGTAACGAAATTGGTAAAGCATTTAATCCTGGTATGCGCGAGATGGAAGGTTCCTTTAGGGAACAGATCCAGAATCGTAACCTATGGGCTGAGTTCATGGTTGGTGAAGATGGAAAGCTTCCATATCGTTATGACATCTTTACTGGTGAGCCGTTAGCAGATTGGGATCCAATGACTAACATGATTAATAGGACACTACCATTCCGTATTAGTAAAGTTGGATCACAAGCACGAGAACTGATATTTAGATCTGGTGTTAATTTAAACCAAACATTTACTACCACACCAAATGGTGAATCACTTAAAGAACATCCTGACTTAATCTCAAGATTTCAGTATTTGATTAGCCAACAGGGTTTAGAGCAACAGTTCACTGAACTATTCCAAGATCCTGCCGTATTAAAATCTATCCTTGATATGGAACGTGATCACTCAAATGGAGTGACACTTAGTCCCAATGAAACTGTTCATGGTGACCGTATCCGTCAAATATTTCGAGAAGCAAAGCTAAATGCTTGGGCTGAACTTCAAGCTGAAGACGCCTCAGTGAATCGCATTTCAGAACAAGCATCACTTAAAGCTCTTGAAAAACGTGCACGTAGATTAGGTAATACTGATCGTGCATCAGAACTTGATGCTCTACAAAACATTCCTAAATAATAACAATGGCTTGCAATCCTACTGTACAATACAATGATTTTACAGGTAATGGTTCAACCACCGCTTATACCTTTACCTTCCCATATGATAATACTGCTGATGTACAGGTACGATTAGGAACATATCCTAACTATACTTACCCATCAATTACAACTGAATATTCTGTAGATCCTGCAAACCCAACTGTAGTTACTTTTGTTAGTGCACCTAGTGGTCCTATTCGCATCTTTAGGTGTACTCCAAATAATAACCTTCCAGCTACCTTTCAACCTGGATCGGCAATTAGATCTAGTGACTTAAATAATAACTTCAATCAGATTCTATATGTTTCTCAGGACGCTAGTATTCGTTCTGTAGACGCACAAGGCGTTGCAGATACTGCATATGTTCAGTCTAATACAGCTATTGCTTCGGCAACTCAAGCTAATAACACAGCAAATTCTGCAGTTAGTACTGCTAACGGAGCTGTTAGTACCGCTAACTCTGCTGTCGTTACAGCAAACGCAACTCAACTTGCAGTAGCAAATGCTGTATTTTATGCACCTTATGCCAATGTAGCTAGTATCCCTGGCTCACCAAGTCATAATGA
>MDTG01155562.1_pt1 | contig 14388 bp, 8 predicted proteins | sample 811421 | NCBI WGS metagenome assembly MDTG01 (sample SAMN05326645, study PRJNA326480) | marine metagenome | isolation source: seawater | place: Pacific Ocean: South East | collected 2011
CCCGCTGTGCCGACGGAGAAATGCGATCGTTCCGTGAACATTATGGGCATGCCGGTCACGGAGTACCCGGGGAGAGATGCCGCGTGGTGGGAAGTCGCCGGTTGGAAGGTTGAAACGGCGCACAAGGTAGACAGCAACGCAGTGGCGAGGGTTGAAATCCAATCGCCCATGAAGTTCTTGACGAAAAAATGCGACGACCACAAGGTTGAATGCTTTCACACGTTGAAAACGGCGTCGTCAAAGATGGGCGATAAGCCGCAGCAGCAACGCAACAATGACAAGAACAACAACAACATCGGCGTGCAAAGAAAAATGGAGAACAACCAAAACAACCAAAACAAGAACAGTAATGTCCAAAACAGGGTCAAAAAAACCACCATGCGACGGATGAAGGAAAAGGGTGACATGCTGCCCGATTATGTCAGCACCGTGGACGTGCGCAAAGGTAAAACTCCGGTGCGTTTGAGCAACAGCAACGGTTCCGCGCACAAGGGCGAAGCACATGGTCGCGAGGAAGATTACGAGTCTGTCTTGCCCACAAAGAACTCGATCAAGACCGCGAGCATGGGTGAATCCGAATTGGAATTCACAGACGGCGACGAGGGCGACATGGAAGAAGAAAAGGATGTAGAAACGACGAAAAAGTCGTCGTCCAAGAAGTCTTCCAAGAAGCGTGAAACTGAGGAAGAGAAAGAACAACGGCTCAAGAAGGAAAAAGAGGATGAAAAAATAGCGGCTAAAATCGCCAAGCGCGAAGCCAAAGCATTAGAACGCGTCCACGAAACAGTCGCGGACTTGCCAGTCATCAAAGATAAGTTGGCGACGGCACCGCCGCCTCCAGGGGAGGCGTTGCACGACGTCACGAAAACGACGGATGACTTTGACGCCGAAGCGCCGAGTGCAGATAAAGAGGAAGTGGAGGCTTTGAAAGAGCGGTTAGCGTTGCTGGATCACGTTTCGAGCAAGGCATCCTCTCATCATCGAGGATAATATGCACGCACGCACGCACGCACAGACGCATGCGTCCTGTGTGGTACCGCTACGTATTTAGAGAAGAAAGAAAGAGTTTTCGAATGCACACAATTTTATACATACTATTTAAAATTTTACTACGTCACACGAACACGAATGACTGCTCTCCTCCTCCTCCTCCTCCTCCCCTTCCTACTCTTTGTCCATTCCGAAACGACGTACACGCGCGGACAAAAAATCCCCCCACATAATTGTGTCGCGGCGCACGGCGCGTCGCTCGGCGGATCACAATCGCATCCCACACAATGTGTTTAAGGTTTATCATCTCACACATTCAAAAGGAGTTCTTTGGAAGCGCGTTGTTGATTTTGCACTTTACTTTACTCTCTTCCTCTTGTGGAGCCAGTTCTTCGCAATACTTGTGGTGGTGGTGGGTCGTTCCGCGTGCTGCGAGGAGCATCATGTCGTATCGTTCGGTGGACGTCGCTGCGGTTGCCGCAGAAGACGTGGAACAGCGCGGCGCTACTAAAGTGAACAACGTTGGGGAAGCGCATCCTCATCGAGCCGCGGGATTGAGGGAGCCATCGTCGTCGTCGGCGACGAAAACACTTTTTGTCGCCGCTATCGGCGCGATGACCGTGCTGGGATTTGGCGCGACGGTGACGTCGAGCAGTCGCGATGGAATGCGAGGAAACTCGGTGAGTTCGGCGTTTCCCTCGTTTCGATTGGGGTCCAGCAGACATCGCTCTTCGTATGCCGCTTCGAGTCGTTTAGGCGACGGTCCAGATGGAGCTCCAATTTGTGCGCAAGACTTGCACATGATCAAAGAAAAGTTAAACGACGCCACAAACGCAAACGATCCGATGAAAGCGGCCATTGAGAATGATATCCCGAATGTAGGAGCGTTTCCATCGATTGATCCACACTGGGAGAGTCACACGAATTCGTGGCACCACACGCCGGCGTTTAGCGGGAACAGCGGCGAGGATGGGTTTGTCATGTGTTTACCAGGGGAGTGGGACGATTCGTACACGTATAACTTTGATTCTATGTTTCAAGAAGGGATGTGCATTAAAAAAGTGAGAACGGATATCGTCAATGGGGATTTTTCCGGGTGCGATGTCAGAGTGTTTAACCAATTCGCGTACATCTTCCAAAACGATTTCAAGCAAGGGAACATCACGTCTAGAGCGGAAAATAACGTGTTTCATCCGCCACCGAAACTGAGTCCGGATGTGGTTGATTTTTATTATGCGCACGAATCACCGGATCATTACGGGTACGAGTTGAGAGGCGATACGGAGTATTCCAAGAAATCGTTGGGGAATATGGAGTATTTGGCATGGTTCAACGGCGACCCGCATTCGCCGTACCAATCGAGCGTCTGGTACCCATTCGGGCCGTCAGTTGGCTCGATAATGAGGGACTATAAGTTTTTCACGAAATCTATTATAGAGAGGATCCCGGTTGTCGCGTGGATGTCGAAAGATTGCGTTCAGCGTCATCGCATCAACCTGTTGGTAGCATTATCGAAGCACTTTCCGGTATTTAGTATGGGGAGATGCGAACAAAACATCGCGCCGCCAACGGGCGACGTGGGACGCTTGGGCGATTTCGAAGCGCAACAGGAAATGAAATCGAAGTATATGTTTTACTTTGCGTTGGAAAACGGCGTCCAATGTCCTCATTACGTGACCGAGAAAATATTTGACGCGTTGACGAGAGGTTCGATTCCGATTTATATCGGTTGGGACGGGTTCGAGGAGTACATTCCGTCAAAAGATGCCGTGATTGATTTAAGAGATTACGAGAGTATCGACCATTTAGCGGCAAAATTAGCTAAAATTGCCACATCTGAGAGCGAATACGCCAAGTATCACGCGTGGAGATACAAGTCGCCAACCGAGTGGCCTTTAAAGTTTCGCAACTTGGTTCGTCAAGTCAGTTCGGACTTGAAGTTTGGCATTTGCTCGACTTTGAAAGAAGGGCCGTCGAAACACCCACGAGTAGAACCATTTGAACAGGTGACGGACGTGTGCAACCACGACGTGAACATCATGGGAATTCCGGCGAGTCAGTACCCGGGCAGACCGGCGGAATGGTGGGAAATTCTGGGCTGGAAAGCGGATACCGCCGGCGAGGTTGCAAAAGTCGAAGTCGAGGATCCGACACAATTTTTGCATAAGAAATGCGACCAAATGCACCACCCAGAATGCTGGGAATTGAACATGCCCGGTTTAGTGTCATATGCGCAAGCGTTATACCCCGACGAAGAAGAGGATAGCGAAAACGAATCTGGGGAGGAAAGTGGCGACGAAGAACTAGAGGTTGAAAAAGCGCACGAGTCGTTCATAGATGTCATGGAAGACGTCGTGGGCGAAGTCGAAGACGCCTTCGACGGTGATGATGATGATGATGACAACAACAACAACAACAACAACAACAAAGACGACGAAGTTGCATCATCTTTGTCCGACGACAATAGCAGAGCATCTAGCAACGAGAGGTCTTCCGATCACCACAACAAACACTACGACGAAGAGGAAGGGGAGGAGGAAGAGGGTGAGAACGACGGCAACGACGACGACGAGAACGAAGGCCGAAGCGTGGTTAAAACCAACGGCGAAGAAGTCACCGGTATGCTTGACAACCCGGCGACGACGCCGTCCGACCTCTTGTTACTCCGAAAAGAACTCGAATTGTTGGAAAAAGAAAACGCGCTGTTGATGGTTAAAGAGAAAGCTGCTCGATTGGGCATCGTCGACGACGAATGACGCGAACAACATTACCACGCAATACTAGTTTCTCGTAATAGGCTGTAATATAGTATATCGGTATTCACCCTTCTCCACGCGTTTGTCATCACCGCCGTGCGGTGAGAATTTTTTCGTCGTTGTGCTCCTTTTGAAAGAGGCAAAACGTTCGGCTCAAAAAGGAACCTTTGAAAAAAGCGGGGTCATTGTTCGTTAGAATTCTTCTTCTTCTCTATATATTAGTGCACATACATATCGCGTATTTATACGAACCGTTTACGCGGCGTCGATACATCCGGGGGAGAAGGCGAGGGCGAGAGTGTGAGAGACGGCGAGAGGGAGGATCGACATGTCGGCGAGATCGGAAAAAGTGTCCTCGTCCAAAGCAAAGCTTCCTCGGATCGGCAACAGAAACACCAGCAGTGGCGGCGACAAGAAAAGTTCCCCGCCGAAAGGGCTGAACAGCGCGAGCGTAAAAACCCTCCTCAACGCGCCTTTACAAAAGATCAAACTCCCGCGATGGACATCCATACCAAACGCGTGCGTCGCATCCGCGCTGGCGGTGTGCTGCACGAATCCAATGGACAGAGCGAAGACGTTACAACAGTTACCAGGGAAGAATACTTGGGGTAAAGGCTCGCTCGAAGTTATAAGGAACATGGCGAAGAGGGAAGGCCTTATTGCCGGACCGTACAGAGGGTTACCATCGGCCGTCGCGCGAGAAGCATCGAAAAACATGTTTCGGATTGGTCTGTTTACACCTTTGTTACTCACGCTGCATCCACCGGGAAAAAATAAAGATAGGGTAACTGGAGAGGATATTCCCGTCCCGGCATGGAAGCGGTTCGTGGCAGGAAGTTTGAGCGGAGCATTAGGTGCGGTAAGTTCAAATCCGTTCGATTTAGTGAAAACGAGGATGCAAGTACCGGCGGATATGTGCGAGTATAATGGGCTGACGAACGCGTTTTCGACGATTTTGAAAGGCGAAGGATGGAAGGCGTTCTATAAAGGGGTCGGGGCGAGCGTGTGTAGAGATATGTTGGGGTCATCGGTGAATTTAACCGTGCAAAGCGTCACGAGCGAGTGGATGATTGAGAAGGAGGTTTTTCCACCCGGATCGCCATGGTTAGGTGGGCTCTCGGGGGTGTTGAGTGCGGCCGCGAGCGTGGCGGTGATGCAACCGATCGATACTAGTAGAGCGTACGTGTATTTGAAACCGCACATTTTTTCAAACTCGATCGAAGCAATGCGATACATCGTCTTGAAAGAAGGACCATTGAAGTTATATAAAGGCGCTGTTCCGCACTTTTTGAGAACTGCGCCTCACTACGCGGCTATGTTTAGCATTTTAGAATATATCACCGGTAAAGAGCGGGTTATATTCAGAGATATGAACGCCAAACGATTTCGAGAGATGGGCATTTTTGATAAAGACGTCTCCAACGAACTCGCGAAGATGTGTAAAGTGAAGGTGTTCAAGCCGAAACAGGAAATCAGTAAAAGCGGGGTTGTGGAGAAGGAGATGGTTTTGATTGTTCGCGGGAAAGCGTTGACCCCAAGCTCTGGCATTGCTAGTTCTGGATCGTATTTCGGCGAACAGTCGTTGATCCACGATAACTACCGTGCTGGGGAAACCGTCGTTGCGAAGACCAATATGACGTGTTTAGTCATCGATAAGATGGATTTCAAGAGAGCCACGTTAAGAGCGCAACGATTACGAGGTAGCGCGCAAAAGAAGAAGTCAACATCAACGGACAAGGAAGATGTCGACCAAGACCGATTCACGGCGGCCACGAGCGATTTCTCCACCGATGGTGACGCCATGATGGGTTACTACGCCAAGAAGATGGACGAAATCGAATTCCGCGAACAACTCTCCACCAGCTGGCGAAAGTCTCGCGACAAGAAGCTCATTGACTCCGTCCAAGTATTCAAAGGTATGTCCCCGTACGAACGCGCGTTGATAGTGGAGTCCGCCAAGAAATGTCGCTACGAATCCGGTGAAAAAATTACCCGCGAAGGCGATCGCGACAAGGGTAAAACCTTCTTCGTTGTCCTGAAAGGCCGCGCCGCGATGGTCGCCAGAGACGCCGACTTTGACGAAAATGAATTCATAAACATGAAAAACCCGCAGCAAATTCGTAAAATCGTCCGAACCTTTGCCCCGGGTGGTCATTTCGGCGGAAAAGCGTTATTAACTGGAAATCCTCGCCAAATGACCATCGTCGCTCGCGGCAACGTCGAAGCTTTAGCTATCGATAGCGAAAGCTTGAAAGAGTTAAAAGAGAAAGATCCAGACTTGGTGGAAAAGATAAAAAAGAACTTGAAAAGGGAGTACGATAGGATTGGCGATTGGAGGTTTAGCAGCATGATGATGGCGTAAGTTAACACGCGACATATGATAGAGAGAGAGACACAGAGAGTTTTAGAGTAGACAGGCACAACAACAGATTAATGGATTGCAAAATGCAAAAGCACCTCATAAAAAAGGACCAAGACACGCACACCCACGCGCACGCACATTATGTCCTCGCATTCGATAACCGTCCTATACTTTGCCTCCGCCAGAGAGGCCACTAAAGGTCAAATATCCTCCGAATCTGTACATCTCGATGCGCCATCCATCTCCGTTTCCAAACTCAAATCGATTCTAATCGACAAACACGGGAAGACATTGGAATCGATTTTAAAAACGTGCGCGGTGAGTGTGGAACAAGAATACAGCGAAAGCGATGAAGATGTAATTCGGAGTGGAAACGAGGTGGCGATTATCCCACCGATTTCGGGTGGATGACGGTGGAAAAGTGAGAAGAAAAACGCGTTGAAGATGGTTGTTATAACGGGCGCCCGCATTGTATGTATTCCCTCAAAAATCGTCTTTTTGACGAGCACAACACGCACTGAATAAACGACACACTTTTTGTGCGGGAAAGAAGATAAGAGAAATGCGATTTATCTCGAACATCAAATTCGGCTCGGACGCGTTTAAAAAATCTGGAAAAGAAGGAGCGAATGACTTTTGGAAGCGAGCGATGCGCGAGAACAGCAAGCGCGAGGCGTTGAATTCTACCAAGAGAAAATTACCCTCCAATTCCAACGGTGGTCTTTCTTCATCATCCCCAACGCGACAGTTATCGACCGCGGTGAAGGCGTCGAGTAATGCCGTCGCGCAATCATCCTCATCCTCATCGTTTAACGTGCCACCGATGATGAAATCGGCGTTAACCAGCGCTGGTTTAGGTATCGTCGGCGATTGCGTCGCGCAGACGTTGCAGAGAAAACCTTGGGAAAAAAAAGAGGTCGAGACAATGAAGAAAAATTCGCAGCCGGCGGATGAGGGAGGATACGATTACCCTCGAACAGCAAGACAGTCTCTCTTCAACCTCACCTTCTACGGCCCGTTACAACACGTCTGGTACATATTTCTGGGGCAAAAATGGCCGACTGTCCCAGGTTCTATGGCGACATCCAACCTCTCGCCGTTTGCGACAAAAGTATTCTTGAACCAAGCGGTGCTCGGGCCAGTGGTCGTCGTGTGCTTCTTCGCCTGGTCGCAAGTGCTTACGAATACGTTTACGGTAAACGACTGGACGCATAAAGTGCAAAGAGATGCGTTGCCGACGTTGCAAAGAGGTTGGGCGTTTTGGGTTCCGGCTAGTGCGATTAATTTTGCCCTCGTCCCGGTGAATAAGCAGGTGCTGTACATGTCCTGTTGTTCGATCGTGTGGAATTGCATCTTGTCCCAAGCCGGGAACAAGAAAGGTGTCCAGGAGGATAAGAAAAAGAAGTAATCTTAGCCGGTAGACTTTTTTCTGCGTGTTGATTTCATTGTTGTCTTCTCTTCATGAGGCGTTTTCTCCTCTCTTAGTCTCGTTCCCTTCCATTTTTCCGTTTGTCATTACACGCTATAAAATAAATTCCTCATTTTTCTCCTCGCTCGCGTAGGAGTTCACTCATCACGACGAAAAGAAGATGGACAGATATCGAAAAGAGTTTTGGCAGAAAGACTTATCGGACGTCGCGTTCTTCCGAACGGTCGCGTGTGTCATCTGGGCGTCGTTTGGTGCCACTTTACCCGTACGTTTTTGAGTTTTTCAAATTTGTCAAACCATTTCCCCCCTAAATTTGTGTCGTGCGTACATTTTGACTGATGTTTCCTCTCTCTCTTCATTCCGCGTGCACTTTAACAGATCTTTGTATTTCACTTCGTGATGCTGTGCTTGCGTCTGGGAACATTTGGAAACTGTGTGAGAACATCTGCGACATTTTTTTCGCTCGTGGTTCCAATTTCACTGGCCACTGCCAGGGCAGGGCGACCGATATCGAGTGCGAGCAGTGGTTCGGGTTCCTCTTCTAACGGCGTTTTTCTCATCTCGAGAGACATGGTGGATTCGAGTCATGGCGTGGCACTTCCAAATGCCGTTTCCGCAAAGCCTCTTGAGGCTCGCTTGCGGAACGCGACGAGATCGAACGCGAAACGTGCGACGGATACGTTGGCGTTTGTTGTCGCGAGAGTTTTCATAGGTGGGATGTTTTTGATGCCAATGTTTAGTCATAGTAAAAGGAATAGCTCTAGCGTTGGTTATTTCGGCGCCTTATATGCGTTTGCATTGTCGATGGGGAGTTTAGGATTGGTGAGATCGTGGACTACGTGGAATTGGTCGGTCCGGTCGAAAGTGAGAGCAGTTTTAACGCCGATTGCAGGACACGGGGATAGGATCGTGCAATCGTCGAGAATTTTGTCGTGGCTGGAGAAATCCAGGAACCAATTTGGTGGGACGAGTAAAGACTCGATCTTAAGAGAGAAAGTTGTGACCGCTCGCGCAAATGGGAACGCTTTCGAAAAAGTGAGATTGGCGGCTCTTACGTATCCGCGATTTCATGATGATTTACACTTTCAGTTTTCGCAAACGGGTCAGCGCAAACGATATTTTCGAGTTAAAAGAATCGCGTTTGATGTCGCGATGGATCCAGTTGTATTCCTATATTCCGCGAAGATGGTAGTCGTCGTGTTTGTTGCTCAAATCTGGTTGAGTTGGTTTCGATTGGCGCCGTCGACGTCCATTTTTTCTTTGATTTCAAAATTCGTTCCAGGGTACGTCGTTTATATCACGTTCAAAATTTGCAGAGACGTGTGCGAATCGATATTGACGGAACCATACGCGTTTCGACCTGATATAAGAGCCGCGGGAACGGAGCACATGGCGTTGGAACCGTTGATGAGAGCGATGCGCGGCGAATTTGTTTCTGAATACGCGTTTTCTCAAGTCTTGGCGTTTGACGATTGCTTGAAAATTGCAAGTGGAGACGATTTCGAGTACGGGAGATTACCTTTACTCTACAGCGGAAGCGATACGATGGGCTCGGCAGCGTTTGGTGTCGTAGCTCCTGGGAAAAGGCGATTTGCCGCGGACGCGAATACCGATGAAGTTGGCGAAGACGAGGACGAGGACAGCGGAAAGAGTCCAGATTTCTTGGATGTTTTGTCCGTCAAGCGCGCATTTTTAGCGTGCGCATTAGCGCCGGCAACGGCAGTGGCCCGAGCCATGCGCGAGTTCCACGAAAAGGCTATCGTGGCGGACTCGATATCGAGCGCTGGGCCTCAGTCTGCAGCTTCTAAGTCCTCCGACGGCGTAGGAGAAGGCTTTGACGTAGGAGTAGGAGTAGGCGGAGGTATCGGTGGCATGTTAAGTCTTGAAGCGATGCAAATGCGTAAACACAGACAATTACAAGCATCGATTGCATCCAGAAAAGCCGCACAAGCGGTGGAAGATTACGGTACGCTCGCCGACCTGGGTATGAAAATCGCCACCGCCATGTTTAGCAATATGGATGAGTTTGGGGACGAAATGATGGACATTGTCGACGGCGGCATTGACCGACGAAATAATGCGAAGGTTTTAGGTGAACATGAACGACCAACGTTTAGAGACGTGGCGATTGCGGTGTGTGCGTATCGCGAGGCGGTGAAACGCGTGAGGGAGGTGACGTTTCCAGACTCTTCGGTGACCACAACTTCGTCGGCTCAACACAACTTGAAAGGCGACATAGGCGATACCGTAATGCCGCAAACGACGAATCTTGACGGTGGCCCCGAACCAATCATCCGCCCATCCGGTATTCCGTTTCAAACCGGATGGACCGCAACATCTACTCGGGGAAGAAACGAAAATGTTCCCTTCTGGTCCTCTCTCAGCGGTGGCGACGCTGGAAGCGTGCGATCCTCCTCGCTGTCCTCTCTCTACTCTACCTATCCAGCCATATCGCAACTCCCGGTCGCCGAAGCCGCGCAAATCCACGAGTCGTTCGCCAATGGTGTAGTCTTCAAACTCGCATTACTCTCAAAAAACGGCGCATTATTCGCCCGACCGGGATCGCGACTCGCCTTTCTCGAAAAAGCCATGAACAAGCCGTCGTCGCCTCCGATTTTAGGACAGTTCAAATCCAGAAGATTCAGTAGAACAGAAGAGGACGAAAATCGAGAAGAAGACAGAGATTTGAGATGTTCCTATTTTGGCGACATCGATTCGCACGAGAAAGTCTTAGCCGGCGCGGTTTCAGCCTTCTCGATTTGAGAATAGATAATTTTAGTAGGTGTTTGCAACAGACGTAGACAAATACATAACAGAGACAAGAAAATATCGTCATCCTTTTTTAAAAGAAGCGCGCGAGACATATCGAGCGAAGGACATGACCACGACAACCTCGCACTCGTTTCTCGCCCGCTTGCTTTCCTCGCCTTCGAGATCGCTTCCTCGTTCTTCTTCGACTCGTCGTCCTATATCTCATCAGAACAGAATCCACTTTGGGGAAACTAGAGCGGCGGCTGCTCGAAGAGGCGTAGCATCTTCGTCTACTACTTCAGACTCGACGACATCTTCGACACGAGAAGAACAACACTTATCCGAAAAGCAAAAGTGCATCCAACAGAATTTCATAAAAGGTCGAGGATTGGACATCGACGTGCGTCCAGAATCGTACGAGGACGAATTGAGAGAGAAAATTTCCCGAGCAAAGAGTTATTTCCTCAAATCGGTTTTCCTTCCAGACGAAGATAAAATTGAAATTTTCAAATCGAAACAAATCGACGGCGGATTTCGGATGCGCGCGGTGTTTGGAGTACATCTAGACGGCCCAATTGATGCTAGATACAGTATGGTCGAAGTTCTAGGAACGTCAGTTTTACCGTCTGGGAAAATATACAAGGAGAAGAAGACTGTGTTCATTGATGCGTTTCCAATGGGATCCGACGCGATGCGAGCGGCGATGCCCTCGGTGAGAAGTTTAGTTGAACAGGACGATGCGAATTTACGAAGAAGGCTTTTTCAGGTAGAGTTTTTGACCGCGACGAGTGGTGATGTGGTGGTGACGATGTGCTACCATCGGAAATTAGACGATGAGTGGATGAAGCCCGCGGAAGGAATGCGAGAGGAGATGAATAGAAGGCATCCGGAGTTGAACGTGTCGATTATCGGAAGAGCGAACAGGATGAAGAAAGTTGTTGGAGATGCGTTTGTGACAGAGAATGTTCATTTGGATGGGGAGGTTTTGAAGTATAAGCAGTTGGAAGGGCAGTTTGCGCAACCGAACGCGCAGGTTGCGACTGAAATGCTCAAGTTTGCACGGTCGTGTTGCGATTCTTCTTCTTCATCGAATGCCGATTTTCTGGAACTATACTGTGGCAATGGTCATTTCACAGTGGCGTTAGCGCCGTACTTTCGAAAGTGTTTATCCACAGAAATTTCGAAAACGAACATAGCCGCTGCTCGAGAAAACATAAAAATGAATGGAATTAAAAATACGCACGTCGTGCGCTTATCCGCCGAAGAGGTTGTTCAAGCCATTGACGGCGAACGAGAATTCACGCGATTGAAGAATACTGAATTAGATTTAACCGCGTTAAACATCAAAACTGTCCTCGTTGACCCGCCTCGCGCTGGCTGCGGCCCAGATGTGTCCAAAATGCTCCAAAGATTCGATAACATAGTTTACATTAGCTGCAACGCGGAGACGTTAGCCGAAGACATGCTCATACTCTCCAAAACGCACGACATGAAGCGGTTCGCGGTTTTTGATCAGTTCCCATACACGCCGCATTTAGAATGCGCAGCATATTTAGTCAAGAAGAAGAGTTAAAACAATAGAGTGAATACTACACATGCACATATAGAAAGCAACGTGCGCGCGCACGCAAACGATTGTAACTACCATAAAACTAAAAACAACAAAATTTAACTCAAACAAACTAATGATGATACGGCTCCCCTCTAACAATCGTCCACGCTCTATAAATCTGTTCCAACAACATAATCCTGGCCACGCGATGGTTCATCACCATCTCGCTTAGCCGCAATTTTATGTCGGCTCTTGATTCCACTTCTTTTGCATGACCAAACGGGCCGCCAATCACAAACACCAACCTTCCATGTCCTAAGTCCCCACTCTTCGCGAGCACGTCCGATGCAAACTTTTCTGACGTCAACGATTTCCCTCGTTCGCATAATAAAACCACAAAATCTCTCGAATCGATCTTCTTCATCACTCGATCCCCTTCACTCTCTTTTTGCTGGTCTATGTCCTTCTCATTCTTTGGATTTTGTGGTGTTGAAATCAGCTCGAATTTCACGTATCGTTTAATTTTCGTTTCAAAATCGTTCTCTAACTTCCTATACAGCGTGCTTTCGTCACCGCCGTTCGATTTCACGGCGATGATGGCGGTCGGTATGGGTAAGCATTCGCGTCTGTTTTTGATTCTGTTCGCGTCTAATTTTTGTTGCAGACTTTCATTCCGCGACGACGCTCTTGCTGTTGTCGATGATGCCGCTCGAGAAGACGCTCGAGGATTCGCACGCTCGCACCACCGACGCGGCCGAATCAGACGACGCGGAGACAACACGCGTCCCTCGGCCAGTTTCATCGCCAACCGCGACATCATCGTCATTTTTTTCTTTTGGAGGAAAGGAAAGGAAAGGAAAGAAATGTGGATAATACTGTGGAAGCATTTTTTTTTGTGGAAGAAAAAAGAGGGGAAATTTTCAAAAAAAAAAAGAAATTTCCACGCGTAAAACATTACAAACACACTGAACGAACGCGGAGATCAACAACGTCAAAAAACCACATCGCGTCATGTCTCCGACACACAAAAAAGGGGCGCGTCGAGACGACGATGCGTTCGGCACCTCTCCGTCGTCGAACAACAACTTCGCGAGCAACAAGAAGCAGAAGAAAGCGTCGACGAATACTAATGGAGTCGAACCACTTCCTGACATCATCCCTCAAGAGGCGTTGGAGAATGATGTCTTCGCGTCCGACTCTGCGCGCGCGACATCGGTAGATTTCAAGGGGCAAAAGTTTACCGCGGTGGCCTTCAACGTCGCCGGCTTACGCGCGATGCTGAAATCGAAACCTCAGTGTTTACGCATGATAGTAGATAAAACGCAATGCGATGTCTTGATGTTTTCCGAGCACAAATTGAACCCGGAAAATGTGGAGGAGGCAACGAAACAGTTGAAACAGTTCTTGCCAGAGTTTGTGACGGTGAAGTTTGCGTGTTCGACGGCGAAAAAAGGGTACGCCGGGGTGTGCATTTTGGCCCGGAGTGGGTGGACAAAGACGGCTAAAACAGAAGGAGGAAAGTCGCCCATGAAGCAGACGTCGATTAAGGATATGTTTGGTGGCGTTAAGAAGGAAGCAGAAGGGACATCCCCTTCCACTGCTACTGCGTACGACGGGCCGAAGCTTTTGAATGTCACGGAGGGTTTGCTCGATAAGAAACACCTCACGGAAGGCCGCGCAATTACTTTGGAATTCGATACATTCAACGCTGTCTTTACGTACGTTCCAAATAGCGGGGAAGGTTTGGTCCGTTTGGGTTTCAGAATCAACACATGGGAAAAAGAATGTCGCGAGCATTTGAACGCGTTGCAGGCAAAAAAACCGACGATTTACGGAGGCGATTTGAACGTCGCTCATTTAGATATTGACATATATAATGTGAATGCGAAACATATTCCGAAGTCGTCTGCAACGACGCCACAAGAGAGAAATGCATTCGGAGTGATGATGAAAGAGTGCAAAATGAAGGATTGTTTCCGCTATTTCAATCCTACGAAGAGCGGATGGTATACGTATTGGTCTCAAAGAGTTGCGAACAGGCCAAAGAACAGAGGGTTAAGGTTGGATTACTTCTTAGCCAGCGATAAAATGTTCGAAGAAGATGCAAAGGTCAAGGTAGTGTCCAGCGGAATCTTAACGGAGATGAAAGGCAGCGACCATTGCCCCGTGTACATCACTTTGGACGTGCAGAAATAATCTTCAGACAACTTTTAGACAATTTAAATTCATATATACACGAACAAAACGGTATTTTATATTCGTTTCTTTTTACACTATTGCTAGACGCTACTACTTTACATCGTCAGAGCATCGCGTCATCTACTTGGACATCTTTCAGCTCATCGTCTATATCGTCTTTGTCCGATTTGGCAACTCGACCTTTATTATGCGAGACATTATCCGAAGTAAACAAGTGTTTGTACTTCTTCTTGACGCGGTTTTTCAGAAACGAAAGCAGAGAATCGATACCCGAAGGTTTAGTACTCGAAACGGACAAATAACCGTAGGCGGACACGTGCGCAACATTCGGATTTTTTGATAAGAAAGC
>MDTG01220069.1_pt1 | contig 14388 bp, 7 predicted proteins | sample 811421 | NCBI WGS metagenome assembly MDTG01 (sample SAMN05326645, study PRJNA326480) | marine metagenome | isolation source: seawater | place: Pacific Ocean: South East | collected 2011
GCTTTGATGAGAAGAAAATGCGCCCCGGAAGAAGAACAACAACAACAAGCGCCGCAGAAGCTGCTTTGAGGGTGGTGGTCGCTTTTTTGTCGTCGTCGTCGTCGTCGTCGTTTACGTCGTCTCGGTGCGGCGGTGCAAAAATTGCGCGCCGAGGTGTCGTTGCGACTTTGACGACGACTTTGACGACGACGACGACGAATGAGACGCGTCATCCTTCGGAAAGAAAAGGTCGAGACGACGGCGAGGAGGAGGCGCTCCGGGAGCGATGGATGACGGCGTACGCCGTCGCCGTTCGAGACGCGTTCGCCGCGAAAACGGCGAGGAAGGAAGAGGAACCCGCCTTTCGAGCGGTTGTGGGCGTGAAAGACGCGTTGACGAAGGAAACGACTTTGACGAGGGAGGAGCAAGAGTCGACGCAACAGAAGAAGACGCAAAACGTCTTCGCGTTGTCTTCGCTCGCCTGTCGAGTCGTTCTGACGGCGGAACTGTCCTTCGCGCAAAACGAAGACGAAGTGACGAGAGTGTTGAACCTCGCGAAGAAGTTGGCAGACGCGAAAGCATCGTCGACGCACGTGGCGAGACTGTTGGCGATGGAGGCGTTGAGAGCGGGCGTGCCGGCGCGCGCGGTAGAAACGTCTTCCGTTGGAGAGAAGTTGTTGATGTCACCATCATCAACAAGGAACTTCGATGGAAAGAAAGAAGACGGAGAAGAAAAAGGAAACGATATTTTGTGGTCGTTCACGTTTCCGAGCGAAAAACTACTCTCGAGTGCGGAGAAGATTCGAAGTGAAATGCAAAGAAAAGGGTACGTCGTCGTAGACGGAGTTCTTGGCGAGACAAACTCAAAGATCGCGGAAGAAGCGGCAATGAATCTATACGAAAGCGAGAAAACAAAGTTCAAATCGGGAGAACTCGCTCGCGATAATAACCGCGAGAAAAACGCGACGATGAAAAAGAAGGAGAAGTACCGAGATGACGAAATCACCTGGTTGAGCGGAGATGAAAACGAAGACGCCCTTTCGGCGCTGAGCCAATTTCTTCGCGATACGCTCGGTTCCATTATGTTCGAGATCTTCACGAAGGACAAAGGCAAAAAAATTCTCCTCCGGCCGGAAGAGTACCACTCGAACGCCATGCTCTCTGTCTACTCATCCAATCGAGGCGGTTTCGCGAAGCACCTAGACCACGACGACGCAACCGACCCTCGAAAAATAAGCGCGGTGTACTACTTAAACTCTAACTGGAACGAAAAAGAAAACGGCGGTGCTTTACTTTTATACCCGGACAAAGTAGACGACGACGACGCGAAGGCGGTGCGGGTGAACCCGATTCGAGACCGGTTGGTTCTCTTTTGGTCCGATCAAATGTACCACGCGGTCGAACCGAGCAATAAACAACGTTTCGCGTGTTCTTTCTGGTACTTATAGAGGTTGGTCGGTGTAGTAGCTGTTGTTGTTGTAGTGACTCCCGTAGAGTAGAGCTTTCTTGCGATGTTTTACGCGCGCGAGAGCGTGCGCGCGTCACAGTTTCCCCTCTTTCCTTCTTTTCTTTTTCTCACCAAAAACCTCCACAATAATAAATAGTTATAAAAGAAAGGAACGTAAAGGACACGCCATGCGAACGGCGGTCCAAACGCTCAAACGCGCGGTGGCATCTTCGTCGTCGTCGTCGTCGACGACAATTGCGTTGGCATTCGATGCGCAGCAGCAGCAGCAACACCGTGTGGGTGTCGCGAGTGCTCTCGTTTGGACGCACAATCATCGATCCAATTTTTTGCGCAAATCATCAAAACCTGTTGCGCGTTTCTCGACGGAAGAACCCTCCGCGCCGTCTCCGTTGCAACGCGCGCCCGTGAAACCATCGTCGGCGAGAAGAGAAGAGAAGAAAGAACTGGCGGATCAGTTGGGACAGTTGAAGATTCATCCATCCGCGACGGACGATAAAATCGGAGAGGAAGTCTTTTACGCCGTCAAGAAAAACGCGAAAGGGTCCACGAAGAGGTTTCAAGCGTTTCTGAAAATTTTACGAGGCGGATTGACGGTCGAAGAAGCCTTGATTCAGTGCAAACTGTCGCCGAAGAAGAAAGTAGCCAACGAATTATATCAACTTATTAATTCGGCAAAGTTTAACGCTATTGTAGGTCTAGGCAGAGAACCAGAGGACGGGTACGTGGACGCGAATTGCGTGATTTCGAAAGCAACGGCGACGAAAGGACAATATTTAAAGAGAATGTACGTGAAAGCGAAAGGGCAAGCCGGGATAATGCATCGAGCGAGGACGCACATACGAGTGGAATTGAGAGAGCAAGAGGCGGGTAAAAGGATGCGGGTGTTTGATCCCAACGACGAAGAGAGGGCGAAGATTGGACAGGAAGAAGGGAAACCGCCATTTGAGCCGCCGTGGATTGCGAGGAGAAAGCAAGGCGAGAAAAGGTATAAGATGGCAAAAGAAGCTGGGATTCTTTGATTTTTGTAATAGTATGATAGTGCCAATGTGCTAGACTAATGTTATCTATTTTCTCCCTCCCAATTATTTACTCAACAACGCCGCTTTCCTGGCTTTCATAAACGAACTTCCTCCGTTCAATTCTCTCAAAATTACCGTCGCCCTTCTCTCTGCCACCACCTGAATCGTGCTCTCGTGTTCGATCATTTCCAAATTTTCCTTCACCGATTTGAACGCCTTCCCGGTATCCATTCCCATCATCGACATCTGTCTCATTTGTTGCGTATCGTTCAACGTGTTGTTCCCTAAAACTAACCCAAACACTCCTCCGAGACCGAAAAAGTTCAAAAAGTACCACGACAGAGACGACACGTACGTCACGTCTAAACTCTTCAAATCGATTCCGCGTTGTAACATCGATCGAAACCGTTGTGTGAGCGGAAACGGTACCTTCCCGACCACGAATCCAGTGAAGAAGAAATTCACCCACGCCATGGTGAGCATGTTTGGGACGATCATGTTTAAATTCTTCGTGAGCATTTCGCTCAGCATCGACGGATCCGAGAGCATTTGTTGTTGCATGTTGCTCTTCTTACTCTCTTGGGAAAACACCCCCGTCTTTTCGTCGCAGAAATACTCCCTCCGTTTCTCGAACCCTTTCGTCGTCAGGTATCCGCAATTCTGGGATATTCTCGTCGCTCTCACCACCGCCTGCGCTTCTCGCAACCCGTCGTACTCGATTTTCTTCCCCACGGTGGTGCTTTGGACTATCTTCGACACGTTGTGTCGTATCACCCCGACGAAGAACATGGCGACCGTTATCGGGATCAACACGTACGCCCGGATTTGCGGGTCCAGGTGGAGCAACGCGTCCCGATCGTCTCCTCCTCGTAGTAGTACATTATTATTCGGGTTTTGCATCGTCACTGTTGGTGGTGGTGGTGTCAACGCGTTTGTTCGTATTGCGCGTACTACAAAAACTCGAAAGAAAAAAAAGAGATTGTGTGGAGTTGTTGTTTTGACGACAAAAACGACAAAAATGAACTCGTCGAAAAAAAGTCGAAAAGAAGGCCCTTCTTTTCGAAAAAAAGGCGTCATTAGGGTTGTGCTGACGTTCTACTGACGTTTTGCTGACCCTTTTTTTCACCAAACCCTAAGCCTACTGACGTTCATTTCGTCAGGATTCCAAAAAAGATGACTCTTTTTTCTTCAATTTTTTTTCAAAGAAGAAGAAAACCTCTCAATTTTTGCTCAATAATAATAATGAGTACTACACAACACACTTTGGGGACACAAAAAAAAGAATCGATTAAAAAGTAGTAGTATAGTATTGGAATCACATCTCATCACGCACAAACACCCATAATAATAATACCAACAAAACGACGGCTTTGGCGGGACCACCACCAACGAACGAAAAAAACGCGGATGAGGAGGAGGAGGAGGACACCACTGAACGTTATCGACGACGAGCACTCCGCGTTTTGTGGTGCGCGTTTTTGAGAGAGAGCTTTTTCTTTTTCCTTTTGTCGTCACAAAGAGGTCTTTTTGTAACGAACGACTTTGTTCCATCATCAAAATCATCATCATCATCATCATGGGAGGAGGAGAAGAGAAGGTGAACAACCCTTTCCTCTCGGAAAGCTTCGCGCCGTTGGATGCGTTGAAGGACGAGGAGCTTCTGGCACCGTCGAAAACTCTGTTCGACGACGATTCGTACCCGCTGTTCGATCACATCGGCAAGTGTCGATTCATGCTGCCCAAAAACCACCCGGATTTTTTTGATAACGAAACGAAATTGGCTTTACCCAAACAAAGCGAGGAGAGTAAACAGAAACAGGTACGTGGAGAGTATTGCTTTGCATTCGTTCGATTTCTTCACCATTCCACATACTGATGCGCGCACTCATCTCCTCTGCACGAAAAAACAGGAAGCGTTCAAAGCTCGCGCGATGCGATTGAAAGAGTTGGACAAGAAGTTCTCCGAGCGCGAACACGCGGTTGAAGTCATAGCCTCTCGGTTTAAAGCGAAAGGACCTTTATCCATGCTGTACAGAGCGTTGCATGGGAATAAAAGGGTGAAGATTGTGACGAGAAACGATAAAGGCGTGAGAGGGTGCATGGAATGTAACATATCCGCGTTTGATAAGTATTTCAACTTCGTGGCGCACGATATCGAGGAGACGTATACGGTCAGGGTGAGAAAGGAAAAGGAATACGTAAACGGGAACGGGCAGACGAAAACGAGGAGAAGAAGAGTGACGGAGCACAGAGAGCGAAAATTGAGTCAGATGTTTTTGAGAGGCGAGAGCGTTGTGTTGGTCTCACTGGCGGAAGAGAGCGACGAGGAGGAGGACGGAAAAATGGATACTTTAGAAGAAGGACAAATAATAGCCGACGGCGACGAGGATGCCGCAACAGTCGAATAGTACTACATGTATTTCACAAATACCACCGCGCCGAGGGACGTGGGACGCTCGCGATCACACTCACCCTTTCGTTCTCTTTCTTCTTCTTCTTCTTCGTCGTCGTCTCCTTGTTGTTGGTGGTGGTGTTATCGTCCGCCCTTTGTTTGTTTGTTTGTTTGTTTGTTTGTTTGTCCCTTCTTCTTTTCTCTTCATTCTTTTTTCAAACGAAGACACGGGAGTCGTTGTGCCCATCCATCGTGCCCGTCCGCCTCCGCGTGTTCGGCACAAAAATGAGATTCGCGTACGGGTGGCCGATCGAGCGCGTCTCTCCTTTGCTCTCTTCGTCGTCCCTATTATCGCGCGCGTCCTCGGAGGCTCCTCGCGACACGGACACCGACGACGACGACGGGGTGCGCGCGCGGGGAGTCGCACCATCGTCGTCGTCGTTTACGTCGTCGTCTCGCGTCGTCGCGGCGACGCTGGATGCGACGTCGAGAACGTTGGCGATTGTCACCTCGAGTGGGATCGAGTTGTGGGATTCTGGACGGAACCGGGTGGTGCTGTGCGAGAAGAGAAAGCCGAAAACGGCGTCGGAGTATATCCACGCGGAGTGGAAGCCGAATTATCACGTGAGGGGTGAAGATGGTACTCGAGACGAAGATGACGATGAAAACGCGTCGGCGTCGCATAAAGAGAGGACGTTACTCGTGATGACGAAATCGGGCAACCTATTGGTATTCTTAGTGAGCGTCGGGAAGGTGGACGAGTTTAGCGGTGAGAGCGGGAGGAGCACTAACGAGAAGAGTACTACCAGGAACGCCAGCGCCGGTTCCGAACAACAGTGCGGGACGATACGGTCGGCGAGTTGCGTATTGAAGAAGGCGATTAAAATTAGAGTTGTTCTGCCGACTGTAAAGGATAAAGGTGAAACCGAAGAGGAAAAGCTCTCGCCGGAGAACGATTCGCAGACGGTATCCTCGTCATCCATGATAACGACTTTTGCATGCGCGAAAGATGGGCAAGGCGTTTTCTTCGGGACGAGTAAAGGAGGCGTGGCGTACGCCAACGTCTTTCCCAAAGGCAAACTTTTCGCGATACAAACATCCGATTTAGTTTTAAAAGAACATGTGTTTGCGAGCGATGTTTGCGCCGCGCTAGCGCCGCGATACCATCGAAGGAGAAAAAGTAGAACGAACAATAGTGACGGTTTAGGTGATGCTCTCGACGTACGTAATGAGGAAGAGAACGAAGAAGAGGATTACGAATTTGACAATAGGTATTCCTACGCGGGTGAAGAGGAGCACGTTCGCAGTATAAGACCGAGAGTAGCAACAACATCAATTGTAGCTAACGAAGAACAGCAATACTGCGATGCCGTCGTTAGTATACAGACAACTTCTGAGTATCGCGAGGAAACCTCGTGCGTCGTCGCGCTCGCGAGCGGGCGATGCGCGGTTGTCGCATTTTCAGCCCACTCTGGAGAAGAAACAACAGAAGTAGTCTCGTGGTTAGGCGACGGTTATTGTTCCGCGATCGCCGTGCATAGCACGAATAACGTTCAAAGAATAGCCGTAGGAACTCACAGGGGAGACGTGGATGTTTTCTCAATAGTCACGTCTCTCTCTTTGCGGAAAAAGAAAATTCGATTCGAACGACGGTTTAGTCATAGTAAAGAAGAGGAGAATGAAGAGAATGGTGCGTGTTCGTTAGTCTGGACCAAGTCTGGAGATGCGTTGGCGATGGCGAATAGTGGGAAAGAGATGTCATTGAACGTATGGTCGCGTGTAGGTACGAAATTGTACGCGTATGAATCATCATTGCCATCACTCGACGGCAATGATAGCGCATCAACGGGATTCAGCGGCAGATGTCTGTGTTGGAACGGTAATGGCTCGAGCTTTTACTCGGAGTTTTCTCTCTTTGATGTTGGGGCTGGTTTATCCTCTTCTTCGAAAAGTAGTACGTTCCGGGAGTTCTCGTTCGTTATTGCGCCACCTGATGCAAATGTGAGAGTACACCCTCGCAACATCTCGTCTCGACATAGATACTCCTCTTTATCGAGAGAGGAACAGTTAGCGTCTTCGGCGAAACCTGCATCCGGAGTTCTTGTTGGCGCCGATCGCATCATTCTCGTTGAAGACGATGATTCGGACGATTCCGATAAAGACGATGAGACGACCATCGCGACGCAGTACGGGGGCGGTGACGACAGCGACAACGAAAACGGTGAAGGAACTCGCGACAGCGAATTTTCGGACGAGAATCAATACGATTCCGAAGCGGATTTCTTTGACAACTCCTCATCGTCCTCGCTAGATGGCTTCGGAAAACGACGATTGGATGAAGACCCTAAGGGCCTCGCCGGTATTACAAACAAAGCCGTTCTCTCTCCATCTTCGAAACATCTTCAAAATAAACTCAAAAAGCAAAAGCGACGAGAGTATCGCGAAAAGCTCAAGCGCAGGAAAGAGAAGCGCGAACGCGATGCTCTAATCTCTTCGAAACCTCCGAAACCGCTTCGATGTCGGCACGAACTAATTCCGTCTGAATACATTTCGACGAGGTTTCCAGCTCGGAAAATCGCCATATCATCGGATGGATTGGACATTGCCGTTGCTGGTTCAAGAGGGTTCGTGACGTATTCGCTGAGGAGAAAAAAATGGCGCGTGTTTCGCGATGTCTCCGAAGAGAAGAAAATTCGAGTCACTAAAATGGCGTGGCTTACACTGAGAGGCGACGCGTCTGGTGAAAATAAGGAAAACGAAGGTACACCCTTCAACGCGTTAGCCGTCGCGTGCTCTCGAGCGGACGATCCGACAAAACACGAACTGCGCGTGTATGCCGCGGCGACACAACCGTTGGACGAACAGTGTGAAATCGTAAAACCACATTCGCTTGGGACAGTTACTCCGGTAGCATTGGACGCTTGTGACTCTCACATTTTAGTTGTTTCACCGCCGTGTGAAATTGCTTTGTTTGAAGTTCGCGTGAACGAGATTGGTGGCAACGAGATAAGTTCTTCGATCGGTGGGAGTTTCGTCTCGTCTCTTTTCGGAGGTTCGTTTTCGACGAGCACGAAGAACACAGCGACAGCAGCTATAAAAGCCGAACTTCGCGTCGCAAGAGACGTCTCCGGTCGTCGCAGAGTTGCGAGTGGAGACTCGTCGTTAGCCTCGCCAATTGTTGCCGCTTTGTGGGTATCGAATCTCGCGTATGCGAGTCCAAGAGCGAGGCCGGCGCCTTCTACATGCGCTTTGTTGCGACCGTGCGGGACCTTGAGCGTGTTGAAACTATCAGGACAAAACGCCGGGAAGGAAGTCAAGCTCAAAACGAAGTGTTCTTCCGATGGAAAAATTAATAACATAACCGAACGCTTCTGGTTAGCCGCGCGTTCGACGGATCCTACCGGGAACGGCGTCTTACCCGAAGTCGATAACGCGTGGTGGACGTTTGGTGAGACCGGATTAGAGGCGAGACATGAAGATTGGGACGATTTATTTTTGACAATGAAAGAAGATGACGATGATGATGGAAAAGACGATGGCGACGACGACGACGAGGATCTAGAAGACGGCATTGATGCACACGAATTCGATGAGGAGTATGCCGATTCATCCCCGATATCTATCAACTTAGAACAGTTTCGCGCGATTTGCGCCTCAAGACGTCTCCACCACGAACGCAGTTTTGGCGCCAGTGGTGGTAGGGTAGACGTCACCTCGGTTCAAAAATCCATCTTACCGTTATTGTTGAAAACATCTCTCACCAAAAGAGACATTGGAGCGGCGAGAATATTAGCCAAACAAGCGAGAAAACGATCGAGACGACTATTTTCGTACGCTTTGGAATGGTTGATTCACGACGCACTCGAACAAACGAAAGGCGATGATTTTGGCGAAGATGACGAGTTTAGTGAAGATGACAGAAGCGAGGAATTCTCTAACAACAACGAGAACGAGGCGCAATATACTACGACAAAAAACAGCGATAAAAAAGAACTTCTTACGCGATCATTAAATCTCGCTCGCGAGTTTAAGGAATTCCCAGACGTCGTCGTTTCCGTCGCGCGCAAAACTGATCAACACATCTGGCCGAAACTGTTCAAAGCATGCGGTGTGAAAGCGTCTGCTTTGCTGAAAGCTGCGATCGATAGAGGTCGGTTACGCGTCGCCAGTCGCGGCTTAGTCATCAGTTGCTACATGGACGGCGAAGAGAACGGACGCGAATTGGCGTACGACATTTTAGACGCCGCATTTGTCTTGAAAGATTTCGCGTTGATTGGAGAAGTAGTTCGATTTTTGTCGGTTGGTTTCGATATGCTGGATAGAATGGACGCTAATACTGACAGCAACGAGAAAAACGATGGAAACAGTAGAGGCGTAGGCTTCTTCTCTATGTTGTTCGGAGGAGGCGGAGATGGTCAAAACGACGACGGCGGAATCAACGCAAATGGGCTTACTCGAAGAGAAAAGGAGGAGGAGATTGGAATGTTGAGGAGAGAGCGTTTGATTTTAGAAAAAGCGTTGGAGCATAAACTCGATGAGATTGTTTTCGACGTTAACGCGCGTTCGTTGGGGGCGTTTTATCGTCGCGTACCGAAAGAGGCATTTGATGTATACGACTATTTCGTGAGAGAGGCGGATGGAAAGTGTTCTTTCAACGTCAGCGATCTCAACCAAGATTTTGACGAGAAAGGAAGCGTTCTGTCTACTCCACCAACATCGCCGACGCACAGTCGAAGCAGTGGGAAGAGTCCTTTTTCCAGGAGGAGGAAAAAGAAGAAAGAACCGAAAATGAAAGCGCTTGGTTTCAGCGGTGCTTTGAAAAGAGCAGTGGATACGGCTTTATCACAGAAACGTTTAGGAGTAAATGGTTTAGGAGGAGGTGTGCCGACATCATCAAAAGCATCGTCATCTCTCATCGATTTCGATAATAATAACGAGAACGACGAGCGTTACGCGTTAGAGGTTGTCAAACGCGCGCAAAATCTCGAATGGACGCTCGTCCTCGCCACTTTAGCAAGGGACAAGAAAACTCTTTTGGAGCTCATCGACTTGAAAACATCCGACGTCATGTACAACGCGTGGCGGCACGCCGTGGAATCGTGCATCGAAGACGACGCGGATACCGAAAGTGCGGCAACCTATTTTCGGGAAGGAGAAGATGGAGATTTTGTATTGTCGGACTCCAGTTCCGACTCCGAAACTCGGCGCGACGTCGAGCACTTGAAGTCCTACAAGAGAGCTTTTTTCGCGCAACTCTTGGCCGACATGCACACCGAATCGAAAAGAGAGCAGAAAAAGAAGAGAGGATCTCAGCTTAACATCCTCATACCAGACGTGCCGCAGTTGTAACAGTATTACGAGTACTATGTACCAGTGGTACCAGTGGTACCTTCAGACAATCAATAATCAAACAAAAGTTCGTTCGTTCGTACTAGTATATATATTCATTCCAAAGTCCAACATATAGTTCTTTCCTTTTTTCAAAACCCTAAACAAAAAAAAAGGGCGCGTTTCACTTTTCGATCACTCGTGAATTTTCCAAAAGCGCCTCTCTCTTTTGTGTCGAGGAACTTCTTTAGTAAAGGACACGCGTCAACGGACACTCACTACCAAAAGTGGTTCTTCGTGTCGTCGTCGTGTGCGTCATCTTTTGGTGGTGGTAACTCTTTTCGATACGACGGAACCGCTGCTACAGAGGGAGTAGTAGTATTCTTTGTGCCCCTTGGGGAAGGAAAGATGCCAACAAAATCGAACCATCAAAATTATCGCAAAGGCCGCGTGGCAAAAGGCCGCCCCTTACCAAAAAAATGGGGAAACATCGCGATGCCGTCTCGACTCGCGGCGGTTGGCATCTTGGCGGTCGCGCGTCGGTCGTCCGCGTTCGAGTTTAAATCGGCGCAGAACAAAGAGGCGTACGCGTTGGAGGAGGAAAAGTTCGGCCCGTACGCGTTCCCGAACCATCACAAGATTCCAAACGAGAGAGGCCCGTACGGGGAAAGCTCCTCGTTCAAAGAAGCGGTGATGGACTGCTTGGAAGAGTCTCCGGTGCACGGTTTGTGCTACGGTCAGAAATACGGGGCGATGAAAGACTGGGACGTCTCGGAAATCACCGATTTCAGCTGGGCGTTCAGTGGATACACGCACACGATCGAAAACAACGGCGAACCAACGGGGAGAGCAAACTTTAACGCGGATATTTCCAATTGGAGACCGACGAAAGCGAAACGCATGGATCACATGTTTTATTACGCGGTTGATTTTAACCAAGACATCTCAAAATGGGGATGGAGGGGTGGCATGGCACACAAGACACCACAACCAGGGATGTTTCAAGGCGCGATTGAGTTTCAGAGAAGGTTTAAGTGCCCGGACACCATCGAAGGACCGGTGCACCAGTGCCGAGAAATCCAAGGATGGAAGCCGCAGGAGAGTTACATGAGAAAAGATTCCGATTTGAGAAGTAGTCGAACATCGGAAGTATCGTCGGAAAGTCAAAAATCTCTTTCTTCGTCTTCTTCGCTTGACAATTCCGAATCGAGCGGTCTTTCTGAGCCGCGACCGTTGTCTGGCAAATTAGGCCACGTTGAAATCACGGATGAAGACGTGGAAGCATTTTTGAAAGCAAATCAAAAAGACATTCCGTTGTCGGAAGTCTTAGAGATGAAAAGATCTTCTAAAGAATCGGAAAAGAGTTCCGCTTCTTCGTCTGAACAAGAAGTCGATGAGATAAACGACGACGAGTTGAACCAGGAAATCGAAAGATTGAAGTCCAAGGCGAAGAAGTACGTCACGTCTTCGAAATCGTTCGATCCGTCGTACGAGCCGAGGTACGAAATGCCGAGCAAATATAAACAAAACCAAGGAACGTCAAACAGTTTCAGCTCCTACGCGTCTTCTTTGAACGGCGATAGTTCCCTTGGTCACTCTGATGGCATGTCGCATAGCGGCAGCGAAGACGCAGAAACGGTAAAAAACTCGAAATTTGAAGCAGAGAGGATGCTGTTGATGAAACAATTGGCCGATCTCGAGAACAAAAACAAAGCTTTGGAGAGCAAGACGAAGGCCGATAGTCATTCTTCTGATACTATCGTTGATGATGGAAAAGAAAAAGATGTTTTGAAGGAAGTCTTGGACAAGAAGCGCGCGGCTTCATCCTCCGAATCGTATTCGTCCTCTGAGGCCTTTGAAGACGAAAAGAAGGTCGACTCTGACTCGCATTCGTCCTCTGCCTCTGAAGATGATAAAAAGGTCGACACTGATTCGGAGTTTGAATTGCTCAAATCCATGAAAGCCAAACTCGATGCCGAAGTTCAAACGTTGAAATCTGAAATCTTTGACGTCAAGAACAATCAAGAAAACGAGGAAGACAACTCCATAAACGCAGATGGTCGCAAGTTTTTGGAGGATGACACCATTGGCAATGCTATCGGCAAATGTTTGCAAGAAGCCGCCATCGATGGCAAGTGCACCAACTTTGGCAAAGAGTCCGGTTACGGCGAAATGCCAGATTGGGACGTCTCGCACATCACAAACATGGAAAAGCTCTTCTACAAGAAGTGGCACTTCAATGCCGACATCTCAAACTGGGACACGTCTCACGTCACGAACATGAAGAAAATGTTCTATTACGCGTTTGAGTTTTCTCAAGATATATCTGGTTGGAAAGGCGAAGCTGCAGAGAACGAACAAGACAACATGTTTAACGGTGCCTCGAGATTCCAAGCGAACTTTGTTTGCAAGGACAAAGAAACTGGGCCCGTGAAAACATGCATCTCGCTCGCCGCAAAAAAAGAACATACCACCAAACAACCGCAAACGTTAGTCTCCGAGGACGAGGAGGAACAAGCTGCTGAAGAAGCGGAAGCAGAGATGCACAAGCATGACTTGAAGAAGATTACCGATAAGACTTTGCACTCGGCCATCTCTAAGTGTTTGAAAGAAGATCCAGTCACTGGAAACTGTGACAAGTTTGGCGCGAGCTCTGGCTACGGCGTCATGCCGCACTGGGACACTTCTGAAGTCACAGACATGAAGAAGGCGTTTTACAAGCGTGCAGACTTTGACGGCGACATTTCTCAATGGAACACTGGATCGGTTACTAACATGATGTACATGTTCTTTGGCGCGACAAATTTTAACCATTACATTGGCGCATGGGATGTTTCCAACGTCGCAGACATGTCTTACATGTTTTACAACGCTAAGAACTATAACAGAAACATGGACAAGTGGGACGTCGGGAAAGTCGTTTCCATGCAAAAGATGTTTTTCAATGCGCGGAACTTCGATAAGCCGATCCACTTGAAATGGCAAGGAACTGCGGCTTCGACCAAGCAATTACACCTGCTCAAAGACGCCAAAGCGTTCCATGCGAAATATTCTTGCGAAGATGACACGGATGGTCCTTTGACTTCGTGTACGGAGGTTGGAGCCTCGGCAGATATTAAGACGCGCTCTTCGAAGAAGGCTTCTGCCGAAAAGGAAGAGGCTTCAATCCCGGAAACTAAGAAGTCAGCTGTACAAACGAAGGAGTACGACATTCAAGCATTTGGTAAGTCTATGACGGCGAAATTGGAATACGACGAAGAGACTGGCCAAGTAAAGGGCTGGATTATCGACGAAAACGCGGGCAAGGAAGCCATGCTCGGCCAGCGCAAACGAGGCACGTGGAAATTTTTCAAAGCTGCCGACCTTGGCATGGCTGCCCGGGGGGCCGAAAACAACTTCAGAAGTTCAATTGTATACCCAGCGGCTGGTGCCCTTGTTGTCTTAGCGACCGTATCTGCCTACCGCAAACAACAACAGCAAAAGTTGTTCGCAGCTGAAACGAAAATCATGGCGAATGATTTGGAGTCGCAAAGCGTTGCTAGTGCTTCCAAGTATGGAACCTTGGCATAAAAGAAACTTTAACGAAGTCAAACAACGACATAACGACCATTATCTTTGTAATTCTTTATTTTAATTAACAATGGTATTAAATGAATACGTATACTCAAATATACGACCATAACTCACTCTTTCTCGTCGCGTTTTAATAGGACGCATGCACTGTTAATTACACACACACACACACATATCCCTTTTACATGTCGATGGACTCGGTGACGATTTGTTTAATCATCTCCTTCTTCTCTTTCATCGGACACCCAAACTTCTCCTCCAACTCTATGCGAATCTTCTTGATGGAAATCTCCTCCAAGTCTGCGCCTTTTATCATCGAGACGATAGCGTCCCTGATTTCCTGGTCAGTAGGTTGCGGATTGTTCGGATGGGACGGCGCCGCTGCTGGCGTAGGTTCCTCTTTCTCTGGCTCAGCCGCTACTTCTACTACTTCCTCCTCATATTTCTTCTCTTCTCTTCTGTTCTCTTCTTCCGCCGGCGCTTTTCTCACCTTCTTCTCCGGCATCTTCTCTTCCTCCTCTTCTTCTTCTTCTTCTTCCTCTTCTTCTTCCTCTTCTTCTTCTTCTTCTTCTTCCTCTTCTTCTTCTTCTTCTTCTTCCCAATGTCCGTCCCATGCTGTGATTCATAAA
>MDTG01242480.1_pt1 | contig 14386 bp, 11 predicted proteins | sample 811421 | NCBI WGS metagenome assembly MDTG01 (sample SAMN05326645, study PRJNA326480) | marine metagenome | isolation source: seawater | place: Pacific Ocean: South East | collected 2011
CGAAGGCGGCTCGGGGTTCGACCGGAGCGTCGCCGTCGGACGGCTCGGCGCTCGGCCGGCGCGACGCCTTTGGGCGGCTCGGGGTTCGACCGAGGCGACGCGGTCAGGGCTCGGCCGGAGCGACGCCTTCGGGCGGCTCGGGGTTCGACCGGAGCGACGCGGTCAGGGCTCGGCCGGGGCCACGCCGCCGGACGCCGCGACCTCGCAGCGCGTCAGCGCGTCCCAGCGCGCGCGGGCGTACCAGAGCTCGCTCGCCGCCGAGACCACGCTCATGGCCGCTTCGCCCACGCTCTGCTCGCGCATGTTCACGACCAGCAAGCTGGTGGCGCCCGCGTCGAAGCGCCGGCGCTCGGCCTCGGCGAGCTGGCGCGTCGTGTCCGCGAGCTCCTGCAGGATGCGGTAGCGCTCGGCGGCGGCCTCGTAGGCGCTCGCCGCGTCGCGGAGCTCGGTGAGGAGCGTGTCCTCGAGGAGACGGAGATCCTGCGTCTGGCTCGCGACCTCGGCCTCCGCCGCCTCGAGGTTGCCCCGCGCCGTCCGCAGCGCGAGCGGCATGGAGAAGACGAGCCCGGCCTCGTAGACCGTGCCCGGCAGGGAGGTGTCGCCCTCGCCGAAGTCGCGGCTCACCTGCATGCGCACGTCGAGCTGCGGGCCGCGTCGCGCCCGCGCCAGGTCGCGCGCGACGCGCTGGTACTCGAGGTAGGCGCGCGGCGCCTCGAGGCTCGGGTGGCAGCCGCGCACCTGCTCGAACGCGGCGCTCGGATCCCCCACCGGCTCGGGCGTCGGGAGCACCTCCGGCAGCCGGTCGAGCCCCGGCGGCGCCGGGTCACCGGCCTCGTCGCGGAGGAAGAGCCCGAGCACCAGCGCGGAGGCCTCGACCTTCCGCCGCGCCGCCACCAGGTAGCGCTGCCGCGAGAGGAGCGAGCGACGCCCCTCGAGCGCGTCGACCGGCGGGATCGCCCCCGCCTCCGCGCGGCGCTCCACCTGCGCCTGACGCTGCTGGGCGAGCTCGAGCAGCTCCTCGGAGACGGCGTAGGCCTGCCCGGCGGCGACCCAGGACCAGTAGGCCCCGGTCGCCTTCTGCTGGAGCTCGAGCTCGGTCATCTCCCGGTACTCGCGCGCGGCGACCCGCCGATGCTCGGCCTGCTGCCGCCCGGCCCGCCGGTAGTCGAGGGGCCCGTCGCGCCAGAGCGGCACCCGCACGCCGGCGCGGAGCTCGCCGCGGTCCAGCGTCTGATCGTCGTAGTAGGTCGGGTAGCGGCTCTCCTCGATGCCCTGGCCGACGCGGTAGCCCGCCCAGACCTCGGCGCCCCAGAGCGGCGTCGGCGCCCGGACCTCGGCGTCCACCCGGCGCAGCTCGTAGTAGCCGCCGTGGCGGAGCGCTCCGTAGACGCTGAGGTAGGGATCGAAGGCGCCACGCGCCGCGCCGAGCTGGGCCTCGGCGACGCGCTCGTTCGCGAGGGCCGCGCGCACCTTCGGGTGGTGCTCCTGCACCGACGCGATCACGCGGCCGAGGGTGATGGCGCCGTAGTTCGTGCCCGGCGCCCCCTCCGCCACCGGCGGGGCATCGAGCTCCTGGGCGGCCGCCGGCGCCGCGAGCAGCAGCGCCGGGCCGAGGAGACCCAAGGCGATTCGTGCTCCGTGACCCCGCATCAGTATCCGTCGCCGCCGTAGTCGCCGCCGCCGCCGTAGCCGCCGCCACCGTAGCCGCCGCCACCGCCGTAGCCGCCCCCGCCGCCGGAGGAGTAGCCGCCGCCGCTCGGGGCCTCGCGGTAGCGCGGCGGGAAGCCGTTGAGCTGACGCCAGATCTCGAAGCCGACCGACACCTCGTCGAGGAGCACCCAGCCCTTGGCCCGCGTGCCCTGGCGCAGGAAGCGCGCGTCCGGCCAGGGCTCCGAGCTCTCGTCGGGCACCACGACGACGCGGAAGTCCCCGCTGCCGTCGTCGGAGGGATCGACGAAGGCGACGCGTCCGGCGAAGGTGCCGACGGCGACGCTCGGCCAGCCCGCGAACTGCACGGCGGGCCAGCCCTCGAACTGGATGCGCACCTCGCGGCCGGGCGTGATGATCGCGGCGTCGTTGCCGTCGACCTTGAGCTGCACGGCACGCGTCTCCGTGAAGGGCACGAGGTTCGCGAGCGTCTGCCCGCGGGAGACCTGCATGCCGCCCTGCTGCACGAGCACGCGCTGCACGACGCCCGCCCGCGGCGCCCGGACCCGCTGCGCCTCCTGCTGGGCGACCCGGCTCTGGAGGCTGGCGAGCGACGCCTGCGTCGAGGCGACCTGCGTCTCGGCGGAGCGAAGCGACGCCCGCGCCGAGCGGAGGCTCGCCTCGGTCGAGGCGCGCACGCGCTCGAGGTAGGCCCGCTTGGTCGCCAGCTCGCTCTCCGCCGCGCGCACCTTCGCGCGCGCCGACCGGAGCGACGCCGACGCGCTGGTCGCGCTCAGCTCGGCGAGCTCGCGCTCCCGCTGCGAGGCGAGGCCGTCCCCGGCCAGGCCGTCGATGCGGCCCTGCTGGATGTCCGCGGTGGCAGCCCGGGCCTCGGCGGCGGCCAGCATCTCCTGCTCGGCCTGGAGCTTCTCGCGCGCGACGCGCACCTCCGCCTGGGCCGCCTCGATCTGCGCCGTCTGCGACTGGCGGAGCGCGTCGAGGCGCTCCCGATAGGCGACCACCTGGTCGTCGTAGGCCTCGAGGCGCGCCTCGTAGGCCGTGCGCTGGAGCTCGAGCCGCTCGAGCCGCTGCGGGTCGTTGTCGGCGAGCTCGACGAGCAGCTCGCCCTCTTCCACGCGCTGCCCTTCGACGACGTGCCAGCGCACGATGCGCCCGGAGATGGTCGCCTCGATGGCCTGGGGGCGCTCGTCCGGGGTGAACGCGACGACCGAGCCGTCGCCGGAGACGTTCTGCCGCCAGGGCGAGACGCCCGCGAAGATCAGGAAGCCGACGATCGCGAGGGCGAGGCGCCGGGCGACGCGCCGGGGCGCCGCCGGGACGGGGACGAGGCGCGACGCCGGCAGGAGCCGAGCGGCCTCGGGGGACGCGGTGCGGCGGAAGAGCTTCTTCACGAGACGCGCTCCGGGAGGTCGACGCGGGCGTCGCAGAGGGCGGCGACGCCGGGGTCGTGGGTGACGACGAGGAGGGTTCGGTTTCGGCCGAGCCGGGCGATGAGCTCCTCCCGATCCCCGGGCGGGAGCTGGTCGAGCACGCCGTCGAGGACCAGCAGCGCGGGGCGCGCCGTGAGGGCGCGGGCCAGCGTGAGGCGGAGCGCCCCGAGGCGGGTCATGGGCGCGCCCGAGGGCATGAGCTTGGTCTGGAGGCCCTGCGGGAGGTCACGCACCTCCGCGGCGAGGCCGACGTCGGCGAGCGCCTCCCAGATCTCCGAGGCGGAGACGGTGCGGCCGACGGCGCGGACGTTGTCACCGACGCTGCCGGGGAGCACCTCGGGCTCGCGCACGACGGCGATGCGGTGGCGCAGGGCGGCGAGGCGCACGTCACGGAGGTCCTGCCCGTCGAGGATCACGGCCCCGCTCGAAGGCTCGCGGAGACCGAAGAGGAGGTCGACCAGCGCGTCCGCGCCGCGCCGGCACCCCTCGATGGCCACCCGCCGACCGGGCTCGATGACGAGCTCGAGGTCCTTCAGCTCGCCCCCGGCGCTGCCCAGCTCGTGCAGCTCGACGCGCGCCGCGGGCTCGGCGCAGGCCGGGTCTTCGCCGCCCTCCCGCTCGAGCGGCAGCGCGAGGAGCACGCCGAGCTTGTCCGCCGACGCGACCAGGTCGTAGGCGCTCTCGAGCTTGCCGCCGAGCTTGCTCAGCGAGGCCACCACGGCCGTCACGATGAGCTCGGCGGCGACGAGCTGACCGATGGTGAGCTCGCGCTCGACGACCAACCAGCCGCCGAGACCGAGGAGCGCCGCGCTGACGACGACCTGCAGGGCGAGGGCGCCGATGATCTGGCGGAAGACGACGCGGAAGTGGGCCGCGCGAGCGCGGAGCCAGTCCGCGGAGAGCCGGTCGAGCCGCTCCCGCGCGAAGTCGTCGCCGCCGGCGAGCTTCAGGGCGAAGAGGTGGCGCGCCATCTCCTCGAGCCAGCCGGCCACGGCGTACTTCGCCTTGGACTCCTTGATCGTCGTGTAGGCGGCGCCCTTGCCCAGCAGGACGAAGACGAGCGCCGCGCCGAGGAGGATGGCCACGCCGAAGCCGAGCAGCACCGGGTGATAGAAGGAGAGGACGATCAAGCCGGCGAGGGCCGTCAGCAGCGCCTCGATGCCGCCGAGCAGCAGGGCGGACATCGCCTTCTGGGCGAGGAAGACGTCGAAGAAGCGGTTGACCAGCTCGGGCCCGTGGGTCCGCTCGAACGCGCGCACGTGAACGCGCGGGAGGCGGTCGGCCAGCTCGGAGACGAGGCGGACGAAGAGGCGCCGCTGGACGATCTCCACCATCCAGGTCTGCAGCCCGCGCAACACGGCGGCGAAGACGAGGCCGCCGGCGAGGAGCAGGGTGAGGACGAGGATCGGCTGGAGCAGCGTGCCGAAGGCGACCGTGTTGACGAGGGTCTGGACGGCCAGCGGGAGCGCGAGGGAGAGGACGCCGACGCCCATCGCGTAGATGACGATGGCCCAGAGGTCCTTCCGCTCCGTCCGGATGAGCATGAGCGCCTTGCGCCAGGGCGAGGCCTTCGGCTCCAGGTCGAGCTCGAGCACCTTGCGGGCGTCGAGGGCGAGCCAGGAGTGCTCCACGCCGGCGTGCGCGAGACCCAGGCGGCGGGCGAGCCCGACCGCGTCGAGCCACTCGCGCTGGCCGTCCTCGTCCTCCACGCGGACGAAGAGCCCGGCCCGGTCCACGAGGAGGAGCGGCTGGCCGTCGACGCCGACCGTGAGGATGGGGCGGCCCTCCCCGGCGCCTTCGAGCGCGGCGGAGGGCGGAGCCTCGAAGCGCTCCAGGTGGAGACCGCCCCGACGCGCCCGCTCCGCGAGCTCGGCGAGGGGCTCTTCGCCGACGATCTCGTCGGTGGCGTCGGAGGCGAGCGGCTCGCTCGAAGGGGGCTCGCCGAGGAGCTCGTGGACCCGGCCGAGGAGACGTCCAGGGCGGAGGGTCGGTGCGGCGGCACTCATGATGGGCAAATCATGATACGGGCTTGACGAATGTCAATACGCGAATCACGATTCATGTATCCCATGTCGGAACGAAGCGACGGTGTGATGAGGACGAAGGACGAGGAGGGGCTGGAGACGGCCTCTGTGGGCCTCGGCTCGCGCGCGTCGGAGGAGGCCGCTCACGGCTGGACCTTCCTCAGCAATCACGCCCACGTGCTTCTATGCATCGCGCGCGACCGCGATGCACGCCTCCGCGACATCGCCGCCGAGGTGGGCATCACCGAGCGGGCCGTCCAGCGCATCCTCGGCGAGCTCGAAGACGCGGGCGTGGTGGTGCGGGAGCGTCGCGGTCGGCGGAACCACTACGAGATCGACGGCGAGATCCCGCTCCGACATCCGCTCGAAGCGCACCGCTCCATCGGCGACCTCCTCGACCTGCTGCGCCAACCGAGCAGCGCGGCCGAGTGAACGTGACGACGGATGACGCCGAGCAGGTCGACGCGGCCGCCGCACAGCCCTGGGACGGACCTCGTCGCCCCCTGTGAGACGACGCACGGCCGTACCCGGGACGGAAAGTCCGTGAGATGACGCACGGACGTACCTGGGACGGAAAACCCGTGAGATGACTCACGTCCGTGCCCGGGCGGCTCCGCTGTCGATCCCTCGAGAGCTCAGAACGTCAGCGCTGCGCGCGCCCCGGCGCCCCGCGGCCCGGCGGTCGGCGCGAGCGTGAGGCTCCGCCCTTCGCCGAGCACCATGCGGAAGTGGTGAAGCGTCTTGCGCTTGCGGAGCCCGAGCGCGAAGAGCGTCAGGCCCGCGACCTGGAGCAGCCCGTCGACCACCAGGGCGGCCCGCGTGATCGAGTCGTCGAAGTCCCGCAGCCCGAGGAAGGGGCCCGCGAGCGGGACGAGGAGCACGGCCGGCGCGTCGATGCTGTCGGACCAGCCCGCGACGAGCGAGATGTAGCTGACGCCGAACATCACGGCGCCCGGGATCAGCATGCCGAGCCGGCGGCTCTCGTGGAGCTCGGCGTCCTCGGGGATCGGCTGCCCCTCCTCGTAGGGCGTCACGTGCGTCCGCACCCGCCTCGGCGTCTGGGGCGCGGGCGGGCCGTAGGTCGGGGTCGTCGGCCCCGGGCGGACGACCGGAGAAGGAGGGACGACGGGGGTCGCGCTGGGCGGGCCGTAGCCGGGCGGCGCGACGGGCACGCCTGCTGGGCCGGAGGGCTCGCTGGCCCCGCCGCTCGCAGAAGCGGGGGAGGAGGCAGGGGACGCCGGCGCGGGCGCGGCCGTGCCCTCGTCGGTTGGCGTGCTCCCCGGCGCCCCCGTGGAGGCGCTCGGCGGCGCGGCCGGCTCGTCCTCGGCGGGCGCCGGCGTCTCGGCGGGGGCGCTCCCGTCCGGGGCCTCGGCCTCCGCCGGTGGGGGAGCGAGCGCGTCGGCGCCCTCGTTCGGAGGCTGAGCCGACGCCGCGAGGGGCAGCAGCAGGCCCGCCAGCGCCAGCAAAGCGAGTCGTCGCATCGCCCCCAGTATGCGGGCCCAGGGTCGACGCGCCACGCCCGCCCCCTCGCGGGGCGCCCAGGTGCGGGCGAGAGAGGTCGCCACCTCGGCGGCGCGGGTTGCCGTCGCAGCTAGGGAGTGCGTACGCGATCCTGGCTAGGGCTCGCGCTCGGCGGAATCCTCTTCGGGCCGCGCGCCGCGGCCGGAGAGCGCGCGGAAGAAGTCGCGGAGCAACCACATGAAGAGGTTCGGCTCGGTGTCGCGCGGCTCTGGCGGCTCCTTCGTCCGACGTCTCCGGCGCCGCACCGCCTCCTCGAGATCGGCGCGCGTCTGCGCCGGCGGCGGCACGAAGCGCCCGCGCGCCCGCCCCGGCTCGCGGTAGCCCCCCTCCCCCGCGCCAGGTCGCGCCGCGGCGCCCGCGCGCCGATCCCAGGCGTCGTCCACGTCGAGCTGGAAGGCCCGCCGCGCCGCCTGCGCGAAGGCCTCGGTCTCCTCCGCGTCGAGGAAGACGCCCCCGCAACACTCGGCCCGCTCGACCTCGACCTCGCCCCGCGGCAAGGCCGCCGCATAGCGCCGCATCGCCTCCCCGTGCGCCGGGCAGCGCCGAGACGAGAGGCCGAGGTCCCGCGCCGCGTGCACCGAGGGCCCGAAGAGAGCCCGCGTGTCCACCCCGATGAGCTTCGGCTCGCCGGGCTCGAGGAACATCCCCCCGCACCCCGGACAGAGGTCGAGCTCCACCCCCCGCCGCCAGAAGGGCACGAAGGGCTCGTCGCACGCCGGGCACCGACGCGGCGACGCCATCAGAGCTTACGGCCGCGCGTCTGCCGCTGGCGCATCATCTCCAGCACCATCCCATCGACCCGGGCCCGCACGAAGCGCGCCTCGACCTCCGCGCCCTCCTCGCCGGCCATCCGCTGCAGGATCGCCTCCTCGCCGGCGACCTCGCCCTTCTCCTCGAACTCCCGATCCGCCGCGTAGGTCTCCGCCCGCCGCGCCGCCCGCACGAAGGGGTCGTACTCGCCGCCGTCGAGGAAGAGCCCGCCGCAGCAGGTCGCCCGGTCGACCACGACCGCGCCCGCCAGCGTCACCACCCGGAGCGCCTTCATCGTCTCGGCGCAGCGCGGGCAATCCAGCTCCGACGCGCCGAGATCCTGCGCCGCCTCCGGTCCGACCCCGAAGAGCGCCGCCGTGTTCACGCCCCGCCCGTCGAGGGCCGAGAGGTCGAGGAACATCGAGCCGCAGCTCGGGCAGAGGTCGATCTCCGTGTCCCCCTGCCGGTCCGCCCGATAGCCGACCCCGCAGCGCGGGCATCGACGCCCGTCGGCCGCAGGCCCCTTCGGCTCCACGGGCACGGGCGGGTCGGCCACCGGCGCGTCGGCCGCGTCGGCGCCTGCGGCCGCGGCCGCGATGCCCTGACCGATCGCCTCGAGGGGCGTGGGCCCGGCGCCGTCCTCGGTCACCCAAGGCGGCAGCACGAACTTCCCGGACGCGCGCACCTCCCGCTGCTGCGCCGCGAGCTGGGCCGCCCGCCGCGCCGCCCGCGCGAACTGCCGATCCTCCCCCGCGTCGAGGAAGAAGCCCCCGCAGCAGCCGGCGCGCTCGATCTCGAGGACGCCGTCGAGCCGCCCGAGCTCCACCCGGTAGGTCGTCATCGGCTCGCCATGCGCCGGGCAGGGGCGCTGCGACGGCCCCACCGGCGATGCCGATCCCTCGCCGCCCCCGAAGAGCGCGTGCGTCTCGATGCCCCGCGCCTCGGCCTCCCCCGGGTCGAGGAAGACGCCCTCGCACGCCGGACAGACGTCGATCTCCACGCCGAAGAGGAAGCGCTCCTCCATCGGCTCCCCACACGCCGGACACTTCCGCATCGCGCCCAGCTTACCAGGCGCGGCCGGGCGCGACCCTCACGCGGGCGCGCGGCCGTGGGCGGGCGCTCGGGGAACCGTCGGGAGCCGACGCAGCGCCACGGCGAGGCGCCCCCAGCGTGTCGCGGACGCGAACGCGCCCGAAGACCGAGCTCAGGCGACCGCCGCGGCCTGCGGCTCGGCCCCCTCGTCCTCCTCCAGGGGCGCGAAGTTCTCCGGGCGCATCAGCGCCTCCATGATCATCGGCTTCGCGACCAGGATGCCGTTCACGTGCGAGTCCAGGCCCGCGATCACCCCCGAGAGCAGCGAGATCGCCCGCCCGTAGAGCACGATGTCCTGCGGGATGTGGATGCCCTCGATCCGATCGATGACGCTCTGGATCTTCTCCTTCATGTCCTCGATGTCGATGTCCTTCAGATCGGTGGGCGTCATCTCGTACATCTCGTCGAAGAACTCCTGGATGATCGGCCGCGCGATCTCCACGTCGCGCTCGCTCAGCACCCCCATCTTCGACACGGCCCGGATGAAGCCGTCGACGTCGCGCCCCATGAACGCCACGGAGGCATGCACGAGCTTCCGCTGGAACCCGCGCGGGAGCACCTTCACCTGCCCGAAGTCCAGGATGCAGACCTCCGCGCCCTCCTCGCCGCCCCGGACGAGCAGGTTCCCCGGGTGCGGGTCCGACTGGAACACCCCGTCGACGAAGAACTGGTGCGCGTAGGCGCGGATCAGCTTCTGGATCAGATCGAGCGTCTCGATGCCCGCCGCCTCACGCTTGGCCGCGTCCGTGATCTTGAACCCCTCGAAGTAGGTCGTGCAGATCACGTGCTCGGTCGTGAACTCCTCGACCACGCGCGGCACGACGATGTGCGGCACCTCGCCCAGGTTCTCCCCGACGAGCCGCGTGTACTCGGCCTCCTGCCGGTAGTCGAGCTCGGTCGTGAGCGCCTTCTTCACCTCTTCGTAGATGGTCCGCAGCCGGATCTTCGGGACGAAGACGTTGAAGAGCGGCACGGCGCAGCGGAACACGAAGAGATCGCAGCTCAGCTTCATCGCGATGTCCTCGTACTGGATCTTCAGCGCGACCCGCCGCCCGTCCTTCAGCGTCGCCCGATGCACCTGTCCGAAGCTCGCCGCGGCCACCGCCTCCTCCTCGATCTCCGCGAAGAGCTCGTCCGGCGGCGCCCCGAGCTCGCTCGTGAGGCGCTTGCGGATGACCTTCCAGGGCTGCGGGTCCACCTCGTCCTGCAGCTTCGAGAGCTCGGCCACCCACTCGGGCGGCATGATGTCGACGCGCGTCGAGATGATCTGGCCGACCTTGATGAGCCCCCCCCGCATGCGCACGGCCAGCCGATAGAAGGCGCGGGCGCTCTTGGTGTGGACGCGGCTCCAGACCTCCGGCGGCGTGCTCCGGCCGAACCAGCGCTTCTTCGCCCAGAGGCGGAAGTAGCGGAAGTAGAGGGGGACGACCGTCCAGAGGATCAGGAGGAAGCGCCAGGGGGTGTGCCAGAGGCGTCGCATGGAGTGCTCGCGGCGGGCCCGGCGGCCTCGGGGGACCGACGGTGCAAGAAGGTGGGGAGAAGGTAACGGAAGATCCGGCCCGGGGGCAGCTACGCGCGGCAGGCGCCCGCCCTTCCCCGGTCCGAGGGGTCGTGGGGGCGAGCTCGTCGTAACGACGGCGGCCTCATCGTGTATGGGTGCACGGACGGGGTCGGTCCCGTCGGAAGGAGCGCGCGGTGCGGATCGTGATCATCGGGAACGGCGTGGCGGGCATGGAGGCCGCCCTCGCGGTGCGCCAGCGCGAGCCCGCCTGGGAGATCACCCTGGTCTCCGAGGAGTCAGACCACTTCTTCTCCCGCACGGCGCTGATGTGGGTGATGAGCGGGCAGCTCAGTCACCGCTGCATCGAGCCCCTCGAGCGCGACGTCTACGAGCGCATGGGCTTCCACCGGGTCCGCGCCCGCGCCGTGGGGCTCGACCTCGAGGCCCGCCGCGTGCATCTCGCCGGCGGCCTCGAGCCGCTCCCCTACGACCGGCTCCTCATCGCCTGCGGCTCCCGCCCGCGCCCCGGCCCCTGGCCCGGCTCGGACCTCCCCGGCGTCGGCCACTTCGTCACCCACCAGGACCTCGCCTGGCTCGAGGAGGAGGTCCACGGCGGCCCGAGCCACGGCGGCCCCCCGCCCCGGCCCCGCGCCCACCTCGAGGCGACGAGCGACGAGAGCCCCTACCGCTTTCGACCGGTCGCGCGCGCCGAGCGCGGCGGGCCGCCGACCCGACCGGCGGTGATCGGCGGCGGCCTGATCGGCATCGAGGCCGCCGAGGTGCTCCACGCGGCGGGCCTGAGGCCCCGCTTCTTCATCCGCGAGGAGTGGTTCTGGCCCATGGCCCTCGACCACGCCGAGTCGCGCTGGATCGCCGAGCGCATGCGCGAGCACGGCGTGGACGTGGACCTCGAGCACGACGTGGAGGCCCTCGAGGGGGACGGCCGGGTCGAGCGGGTCCTCACGAGCGAGGGCGAGTACGACGCGGACCTGGTCGTCGTCGCCATCGGCGTCGTCCCCAACACGGGCTGGCTCGCGGGCGCGGGGCTGGAGCTCGACCGGCGCGGCGGGCTGGTCGTCGACGCGCACCTCCGCGCGCAGCGCGCGGGCGCCGAGAACGGCTCCGAAGACCTCGGCGTCTTCGCGGCCGGCGACTGCGCGTCCGTGCGCTGGTTCCACGGCGAGCACATGCCCGAGCAGCTCTGGTACACAGCGCGCGACCAGGGCCGGGTCGCGGCGCGGGGCCTCCTCGGCGACGGCACGGCGACCTACGCGCGCGGGCACTGGTACAACAGCGCGAAGCTCTTCGACATCGAGTACACGACCGCCGGCCTCGTGAACATGAACGTGGAGGGCGAGCGGAACTGGTTCTTCGAGGAGCGGGGGCCCGTGCGGAGCACCACGCGCGTGGTCCTCGCCGGCGAGCGCGTCGTCGGCTTCAACCTCCTCGGCCGCCGCTGGGATCACACCGTGCTCCTGCGCTGGATCGAGGAGCACCGCTCGCTCGCGTGGGTGCTCGATCACCTCGCCGAGGCCGCCTTCGACACGGAGTTCGTCCCGCCCCTCGTCGTGCCGCAGGGAGCCCGGGAGCGCGCCCCCACCGGCCCCGCCCCGAGCGCCCTCCCCGAGCCGCTCGCGCCCCCGGCCGTCTGAGCGCGGCGGCGCCACCGCTTCGCACGCGCCGATTCGCACGCCCGATCCGCACGCCCGATTCGCCCCCCGATCCCCGACCCCGATTCGCCCGCCCGGAGCAAGACCCGCATGGACCTCCAAGGACAGAACGGCCTGATGACCACCTTCCGCGAGGGCTGGCGCTCCCGGAAGGCCTCGGCCTGGCTCATCGCCCTCGCCCTCCTCGCCTTCTACACGGACCTCTACTTCTTCGACCACCTCACGGAGCCGGCGAAGGCCCTCGGGCTCCGCTCGAAGTGGTTCCTCTACTCGGCCCTCTACTCGGTCGCGATGATCGGCGGCGCCGTCTACTACCTCCGCCGCCACGGAAACGCCCGCTACAACCGCTACCGCATCGCCACCAACCTCGGCGTCCAGCTCGTCCTCGCCTTCCTCCTCCCCTTCGTCATGCCCCTGCTCGCCGGCGCGCCGGAGGACGACTACTGGAAGTACGAGTACTTCGCCGCGAGCATCTGGCCCCTTGACCACTACAAGCTCCACCCGAGCATCCTCCGCGCCGTCCCCCTCGTCCTCGCCCTGACGACGGTCGCCCTCGCCTTCCTCGTCGCCCCCCTGCTCGGCTTCTTCTTCGGCAAGCGCTGGTACTGCAGCTGGGTCTGCGGCTGCGGCGGCCTCGCCAACACCTTCGGCGACCCCTGGCGGCACCTCACGGCGACCTCCACCGCCTCCTGGAAGTTCGAGAAGGTCGCCGTGCACTCGGTGATGTTCCTCGCGATCGTCTCGACGCTCCTCCTCTTCGTCGACGCCTTCGCCGACACGGGCGAGACCTTCCACGCCGTCATCGCCGGCGGCGAGTGGTGGTCCATGAAGTCGCTCTACGGCTACGTCGTCGGCGCGCTCCTCGCCGGGCTCGTGGGCGTCGGCTTCTATCCGCTCTTCGGCCCGCGCGTCTGGTGCCGGAACTTCTGCCCCATGGCCGCCCTCCTCGGCCTGACGCAGAAGCTCGGCCGCTTCCGCATCCGCGTGAAGCCGGACATGTGCATCTCCTGCGGCAACTGCACGACCTACTGCGAGATGGGCATCGACGTCCGCTCCTACGCCCAGTCGAACGAGAGCTTCACCCGGGCCGCCTGCGTCGGCTGCGGCATGTGCGCCCACGTCTGCCCGCGCGGCGTCCTCAAGCTCGAGAACGCGCCGACGCTCCAGGAGGACAAGGCCCGCCAGCGCCTCCCGGTCGTGAACCTCTGATCGCGCGCGCCCTCGAGCGAGGGAAGATGTAACGACCCGGCCCCTCGCGCGTCTGTTCGGATGTGATGCCGGTGGGGCGTCGCCCCGAACCCGCCCTCCATCCCTCCCCTCCCCACATCCACGCGAGGGCCCCGGGGCGGCGCTCCGCCGGCGCTTTTCTACGCCCCCCGCTCGCCGTAGCCTCGGACGCATGGAGGAGCTCCGCTTCGAGACGCCGGACGGCGTACGCCTCGCCGGCTACCGCTGGGACCCGGAGGGCGACCCGGTCGCCGTGCTGCAGATCACGCACGGCATCTCCGAGCACGCGCGCCGCTACGCGCCGGTCGCCGAGCGCTTCGCCGCCGAGGGCTGGGTCGTCTACGCGCACGACCACCGCGGCCACGGCGGCAGCATCCCGGAGGGCGGCGTCCCCGGGCACATGGCCGACTCGGACGGCTGGGAGCGCGCCACCGAGGATCTGCACCGCATCCACCGCGAGATCCGCCTCCGCCACCCGGGCCTGCCCGTCGTGCTCCTCGCGCACTCGGGCGGCTCCTTCATGGCGCAGCGCCTCCTCGCCCAGTACCCGGACGACTTCGACCTCGTCGCCCTGAGCGGCTCGAACGGCAAGCCGCCCCCCATCGCCGCCGCCGGCCGCCTCGTCACGCGCCTCGAGCGCTGGCGCCGCGGGAAGGACGCCTCGAGCCCGCTGATCCAGAAGCTCTCCTTCGGCGGCTTCAACGACGGCTTCGAGGGGCGCACGGAGTTCGACTGGCTCTCGAGCGACCCGGCGGCCGTCGACGCCTACGTGGACGATCCCCTCTGCGGCTTCCCGCTGAGCACGCAGACCTGGACCGACATGCTCGACGCGCTCCCGGAGCTGACGAAGCCGCGGCAGCTCGCGCGCATCCCGAAGGACAAGCCGATCTACGTCTTCGGCGGCGATCGGGATCCGGTGGGCGACCAGGGCGCGGGCCTGCGCCGCCTCGTCGACGCCTACAAACGGGCGGGCCTCCAGGACGTGACGCTGAAGCTCTACCCCGGCGGGCGGCACGAGATGCTGAACGAGAGCAACAAGGACGAGGTCATCGGCGACCTCGCCAAGTGGATCGCCGGCCGGCTCCCGGAGAAGGAGGAGCGCGCCGACGACGCCGAGTGAGCGGGCCTTCGCCACGTTTCGGCGTCGGCGAAAGGGTGCAAAGTCCCCGCCACACCGCAATCCGTTGCAACGCGTTGCTGCCGCCGAGGCCGGCTGCTAAGCCGCCGAGATGCGGTTGGGATGGGTCGTACTGGTCGCGCTCGCGCTGGTGGCGTGCGGCGACGACGATGGTGAACCGATGGTGGACGCCGGCGCGGACGCCGGCACGGACGCGGGGCCGCCCGACAGCGGCCCGCCCCCGATGAGCACGCTCTTCGGTCCCTGCGTGGCCGACTCCCAGTGCCCCGGCGAGGGCGCCTTCTGCCGCACGCCCGACGAGGGCTGGCCCGAGGGCTCCTGCACCCTCCCCTGCGTCGACCGCACGCCCTGCGACGACGGCGTCG
>MDTG01350280.1_pt1 | contig 14386 bp, 10 predicted proteins | sample 811421 | NCBI WGS metagenome assembly MDTG01 (sample SAMN05326645, study PRJNA326480) | marine metagenome | isolation source: seawater | place: Pacific Ocean: South East | collected 2011
CGCGTCGCCAGAAACAGGTGAGTCGTATTCTCCATCAGAAGATCCGGGGTTCGGTGAATCTTAAAGTAGGAGGCCGGTGGATTATCCTTGTTCGAACCTGTGGCAGTTAAAATCTTGCGGACGAATTCGTCATACGGAGTGTTCTTCTCAACTTCCTCGTGAATCCACTCCCGGTAAATTCTGGCCCCTTCTCCTCCGAGGAACTTGCTGTTCACCATGAGCATGTCAGCCCACTTGTTACCCCAGTGTTTCACGAACTCCGGAGAGCCTATCAGGTTATCTATGACCTCGTCCCGCTTGGTCTTTGAATCGGTTTTATCCGCCAGAAAGAGCTTCAAATCAAGCGGCCCGGGGGGCAGCCCGGTCAGATCCAGATAGACCCGCCGGATGAACTCCTCATCGCTGCACAAACCACTGGGCAAAATCCTCATCCGCTTCCACTTCTCTGCCACAAGCTTGTCAATATCACCCCAGGCCTCCTGCTCTCTCCACTCAAAGCCACTGCGGTCTCCCATGACGGTGAGCGTCGTCGCGGCATAAGCGCCTTCATAACGTGCGAGGACCGGAGCCTCACCCCTCCGCAGGGTGGTGATCAGACCATAGTCATCATGGATTGCTACATCCTGGTTAGCACTCTCGAGAAAGGATTCCCGGGTCACATCCCTTTTTGATCCATCAGTATAAGTGGCCACCACCCTGATCTGCTGCTGGCCACCCACATCCTGGATAACCGGATTCTTAGGAGAAACCTCGATAGATCTTACGACTGGCTTGGGGTCCTTCAGCTTGGCACCGCTGGCGATCCAGTCCCGAATGATCTGATAATACTCGGAATGAGGTTCGGTGACCTGCTGTCCTTCATGTGGCACGGCTCCAGTGGCCTTCAGGAGCATGAGACTATCGTCGGGCGAAGGATAGTTAACACGACGGGCCGAGATATCGTCGCTGAAGGCCCGGACATCAAAGATCGGATCGTAGCCTCGCAGGGAAAGCTTGAACCCATTCTTTCCATCTTTGGCGCCGTGGCATGTCCCCGCATCACACCCCATCCGGCTGATGACAGGCTTCACGTCCCGCACGTAGTCGGGAATGTAGGGCTTTTTGACATCGCTGACTGAGACTCTCAGCCCGAGAGTATGATTCCCGATAATTACCGAGAGGGTACCCTCGCCATCCCGCACGGGTTGAACCCTGCCCCGCGGGGTAACCTCCAGCAGGCCGGCTGCGTCGATCATGACCTGCCGGGTGACATCGGCGGTTCCTCCCCTCTTCAGGCGCGCAGTGACCAACAGCTGGGCATATTGGTTAGCCCCGCTGAAGGTCAGCTCCGAGGGCTCAATTGCGAGGGACGCAATCTCGCCGGCAGGGATCCGGCTTTCGCTCAATTCGGCTTTGCTGCCCCGCTTGCGGTTAAGGGGTTTCTTTTGACCGTCCCTCCGCTGCGCAGAAGCGAACCCCCTGTCAACCTCGACCGGGACGAATTCCCGTTGGATTTTTCCACTCTCTACTTCAATCAGGCGCACCTTCCCATCAGCCCCGGAAACCGCCAGGGTCACGCCGTCAGGCGAGAACGCGAGGGAAAACATTTCGGTCTCTGGCACCTTGATACTGTGGAGAATGCTCACATCCCGGGCCCAGTATTCCTCCAGTTTCCTTTTCTCACCTCCATTCGGAGTCTTGTTGAAGATCGCCTTGATATCTTCCGGGATACCGCTGTCGTAGTCGGAATGGTAAATATGCACCGTGCCGGAGCCGTTCAGGCTGCTGACAGCCGCCGCCCGCTTGCCGTCCTTACTGTAGCCGAGGTCCCAGATACGCCCCTCAATCCGAGGGAACTTCCGCACTACGTTAGCGTTGTCGCCAATTCGGCGGGCCGTCTGGCGCTTGAGACGGAAGACCTGGGGCTGGCCGTCCGAGCCACCAACCAGCACTTCGTCCTTCTCCGGATGCCCGGCAACCGCCGAGATTCCACCTTTCAACTCCCCGGGCGTTATGGAGGTCAGATTGTCAATCAGACGCTCTGTCTCAACCTCGGTATGCTTGGCCGTCATGTCGCGCCCCACACTGATGACCTGCTTACCGTCCCGGGAGAATTCCGTATCGAGCACCCAGTCATTGTGCCCCCCCATGAATAGAACCTGCTTCCCGTCGGAGATCCTGATCGCCCGCACGGTATTATCGGTACACCCAAACGAAATCAGCTTGTTGTCCGGCGACCACGAGGCCCCATAGACCGTATCATAAGTAATCGGCACAGAAAGCTTGAGAGCTTTCTTCGCCATGTCCCACACTTGGATTTCACCCATGCGGCCCGGAAGGCCTCCAGTGACCGCAAGCATCGTTCCATCAGGAGAAAAAGACACACTCTCCACGCGCTCAGATAGGCCAACCAGACGCGCAACCAGACCGCTTCCGTCCGATTTGTGGACGAGCACTTCGTGGAAACCCGCTATGGCAAGCAAGGTTCCATCCGGAGAATAATCCATCGCATTTACTACCGGCGGCACCGCGTAGACCGGCGGGTTTTCCATGTCGTATTTCTGGAAGGCGTTTTCCGGCGTATCATCAACCGCACCCTCTGAGATCCAGCGCTTGATCAGCGCAATTTCGGTTTCATGGAGAGCTTTATCCCTTGGCGGCATCTCAGCGATGCCGTTTGCATCAGGGGTGATCTGCTCAAGAAAAAAACTCTTTTCAGGATTACCCGGAATCACCGCGGCCTCCTCGCTCTCGCCACCCGCAAGGAGACGTTTCACGTCGGTCAGGATATAATCTCCTTTCGCCTTGGCGGGTTGGTGGCATCCCTGACAGCTAGCCTGCATCAGGGGCCGAATTTCGTTCCAGTAGCTAACCGGGCGTCGGGAGAGATCTCCTCCGGTCTCCGCACTGAACGCAAAACCGGACACGAAGATCGCAATGGTTGTAAGCGCCAGGGACGGGAGAAATCTGGACAACTCTCTCATGGGCAATATTGCACGACCACTTAAAGTGGCAGTATTCAAGGGTCCTTACAAGACAACCGTCCCGAACTACTCCCTTCAGAGGACGCTTCCCGGAATTGCCACGCGGCCGACCCAGAAAAACTTGCAACCCGCCTTAAGTGGTCAGCTGAAGGAGAACAACCACCAGGGTTTGCCGGCGGACCGAACCCATACTGGACTGGTAATAGTGGCAGATCACCTCACTAGGGTGCTCCTCTGCCTCTCCGCGCTGCCCGGTAACCCCAAATCCCGCGACGCAGTCAGGGTCCTTACGCTCTGCGGCGGCGGAGAGCTCCAAGGATTCCGAGAGCCAACAGGGCGCTCACCCCGGGCTCGGGGACTGCCGTAAAATTCGCTAGACTCACGAAGAGCCCCACGTGCCCTGCCTCGTCCAGGCCATCAAAACCACGGTTCACGGATTGGAAGTTAGCCTGGTTGAAGGCTCCGACCCCCAGACCCGTCCGCAAGGCAAAACCGTCGGTATACTCCCAAGTTTCGCCATTGCCGTCCACGTTGGGATCACCATACGTATCGAAAACACTTCCGTTGTTGAAGAGCTCGATCGCGTCGTCGCCATTAATCGAAGCAGTATTACTTACGAAGATAGTGAAGTCGTCAGTAAAGTTGTTAACGAAGAAATCCCTCGAAGCGTTGTTAGCGGCCACGATCACGAAGGCACCTGGCCCAACCGACCCTGCCGGGAAAGTGAACTCCTCCCCGTCGGTTCCTCCGCCATTGTTTGCCGATCCCACGCCCCACTGCGTGAGGTCTGCCACCGGGGCCCCAGCCTGAAGGAAGATCGCCTTGGGAAGTCCTCCGGGCAGGTCCCCATCGGTCACTCCGGCGATCGCAAAGGCGGCGGAACTGTTGCTGGCGAGGAGGAACGGTCCAAGGGCGGCTCCCAGAATCCACTTGGGCAAGAATGAGATTTTCATCTTCAGTAGTCGGTAAGTCGGGCGAAAAATGCTTTTTTCCCCGGAACATCTGTAGAAATACTGAAAATTTTCCGTGGTATACAAGCGTAAAGGATCCGGTATCGCATAATCTGCATGGTAGCCGATCTGCGAGGGACACCCCGGACTCCACGCCCACACGTTTTTCAGGGCGTCCGCACCTGTTTTCGGCCTACCGCTACCCGCTTCCAAGGCCCCGGTGTCAGGCCCACCGCCCTTGCCGAGACTTTTACCGGTCGTTAAGCTCCGCCCTCCCGGGCCGAGGGCCTGGACCGTTTTATATCCATGAGCTTTCCTCCCTGCCAGATATGGGTCTGTGTTTCCATTGCCCTCGCGGCCATCGAAACCGATGCCCGGGAGAAGTCCACGACCCCGGTCGAGATTGCCGGCGCCATCTACCTCGATGCCTGGCAAATTGAGAAGGAGTTCATCGTCAGCCCGCTCGCCCTGCAGCATTGGATCGACCTCGGACTCGATGCAGACTCAGAACTGGGCCCCCGTATGCGCGAGGAAATGAAGCCGAAAATCGGAGAGTTCCTTGCCCGCAAATGTCCAATAACGATCCAGGATGAGGAAATCGACTTCACCCTCGACCGCATTCACTTCATCGAACCCGATGCAGCTGAGTTTTCCCTGCTCGATCCCGATTCCATCGTCTTACCCACGGACATCAGGGTCAGCGTGGTGTTCGCCGCACCCAATCGGGACCTGCGGCAGGCAATTCAGGTTTTCTGGAATCTCATCCCGGAAGATGCGCCCCTCGTTCCTGTGAAAGTTGCTGACGCCGGGGGCACGCGCAGCTTCAACCTGACCAAATTCAATCCTACCCTGAACGTGCGTGGTCGATATCGCGCAAATGCCCGGACACCCCCTCCCCCGCCGCCTCCGGCAACAGAATCTCCGGGCTCCGTCACCCATATTCCCTGGCTCACTATCGCTCTTACCGGCTGCCTTGTTGCTCTCCTCGTCCGCCTCTTCCGCAAGGGCAATCCTCGCCGGGGCCTTGTTGCTGCTGCAATCCTGCTCACCGTCGGCGCTGCCATGAGCTACCGACGTGTCACCTTCCAGCTCCCGAGGGAATCACAGGGTAGTCGGCTCAGCGCAGTGGAGTCCTCCCTGATTCTCGATCCTTTGCTCCGCGGTATTTACCATGCCTTCCAATTCCCGGACCGTAGTGAACAGTATGATATCCTTGGTGCGGTGGTAGGTGGGGATGCTCTAACTCCAATCTTTCTAGAGATTCAGCGCACCCTCAAGAGCCGCGAAAGGGACGGCGCCCGCGTTCGCGTCAATGACCTGACCATCCAGCACTCCCTGCCCACCCCGCTGCCTGACCGACAAGGCTTCGAGGCGTCCTGCGCCTGGAAGGTCAGGGGACGGGTTGGACACTGGGGACACTTCCATGACCGAACTAACCTCTACCAGGCCACTTTCCTCGTCGAACCGGTAAACGGGACATGGAAAATTACGGGGCTGGCTCTTCAAACCCGCGAGCGCGAGAATGCCATCGAACCAGCCCGCGAACCTGCGGACTCCCCAGCCAACCCTGCCGACTGACACCGTGCTGCAAGTCAAAGATATTGAATTCCATTACCCGCACAGCGACTACCGCATGCGGCTTGGGCGGATTGCCTGTGCATCCGGAAAGGCGATCGCAATTGTTGGACCTAGCGGTTGCGGTAAAACCACCTTTCTCAACCTAGCAGCTGGAATCCTCACTCCCAGCTCGGGAACGATTGCGGTCAACGGAATCATCTTAAGTTCTCTCAGCCCGGCCGCCGCCGCAGCCTTCCGCCTCTCCCGGATCGGACTCATTTTCCAGGAATTCGAACTCGTTGAACACCTGACTGTCGGCGACAACATCCTGCTTCCTGTTCACCTTGGACTCACTTCGAGGCGGGTCGCCATCGAAACGGAAGCAAGGAAACTGGCAGACCGCAGCGGAATCTCTCGCTACTGGAAAAAGAGACCCCGGCATCTTTCCCACGGGGAACGACAGAGGGTGGCCATCTGCCGGGCCCTGAGTACTGACCCGGATCTCATCCTGGCCGATGAACCGACAGGCAACCTCGACCCCGCCAACAAACGCAAGGCCCTCGATCTCATGATCGCCTCGGCGCGGGAGCACGGGCGAGCCTTGGTCGTTGCGACCCATGACCTCGAACTGCTGGATGCCTTCGACGAAGTCTTCCGGTTCGATGAGCTGAACGAAAATCAGGAGGGCCGCCCATGAATCCTGTGGGCATCGCCTTTCTCAGCTGGAAGCACCTCGTCTACCGCCCCTGGAGGTCACTTCTTCTCGTCATAACCATCGCCCTGACCTTTTCGTTCCCGAGTGCCCTCCAGGTCTTTATCGGGGAGAGCGAGAAAGTGCTCCGGGAGCGCGCCCACTCAACTCCCCTGCTCGTAGGCCCGAGGGGGAGCTCGATCGATCTGACCCTGAATTCGCTTTATTTTACTCCTCAGGAACTCCCCCCCCTTCCATACGCAACCTACCGGGATCTCATGCAGGAAGGATTCGGGACCACTATTCCGCTTCACTCCAGATTCCGCGCAGGACAAACGCCAATCGTCGGAACATCCCTCGCATACTTTGACCTGCGTAAACTTGCTATCACTGAAGGCCGCATGCTCACCAGGCTTGGCGACTGTGTGATCGGCTCTCGCCTTGCTGCGGAGAGAAATCTTTCTCCTGGTGACAAGATTACCTCCTCGCCCGAAAACGTCTTCGACCTCTCCGGTGTCTACCCCCTCCGCATGCGTATTACCGGCATCCTTGGATCGAACCACACAGCCGATGACGACGCTATATTTGTTGATCTGAAAACCGCGTGGATCATTGAAGGGCTGGCGCATGGCCATCAGGACCTGTCCGCTCCCGGAGCAGTGGGCGCAGTACGCAAACGGGAAAAGGGCGTCATTCGTGCAAACGCCTCAGTCGTGGAATTCAACGAGGTGACCGAAGAAAACATCTCCAGCTTTCATTTCCACGGTGATGCTGGAAGCTATCCGCTCTCCGCGGCCGTCCTCGTTCCCAGGGACAGCAAGCGACACGCCCTCGCGCTCGCCGCATTCCAGGGAGAGGACGCTTCTGCCCAGATTGTCGCTCCTATTGATGCAGTCACAGATCTAGCCGACACCCTCTTCGCCACCCAGCGGCTTGCCCTCGTTGCATTCCGGATCCTCGGGGCCGCCGCCCTCGGCCTTACCCTCCTCGTTTTCGCACTCTCTTTCCGACTTCGCGAGCGGGAACTCCGCACTTACTCCAAGATCGGCGCCGGTAAGCTTACCATTTTTTTCCTGAAGGCGAGCGAGGTTGCCATCATTGTGACGGCCTCCCTCTTGGTGGCCTCCCTGGCGGTTGCACTCTCGCGAGCCGTGGCGGCAGACCTGCTCGTGAGGCTGCTCAACTAGACTAAAAACCACCCGTTATGAAGACCCGTGCCCTTCTTTCCCTCGTACTCCTCTCTTTCCCATCATGCCAGGAGAGACCTCGCGCTGTCCCATCACCGGCAGGAGACAAGGCCTCTGTCGTCCTTGCTGCCGTGAACTATCCCCTGACCTACTTTGCCGAACGACTGGCGGGAGACTTCGCAACCATCCTGTTCGAGGTTCCACCCGGGGAGGATCCAGCGTTCTGGGAACCTTCTGACGAGCAAGTCAACGCTATCCAGAGAGCGGATCTTATATTCCTCAATGGAGCCAGGTATGCAAGATGGACAGCTAGCCGGACTCTCCCTTTCGAGTCCACCGTGATCACCTCCAGCGCCTTCGAAAATACCCTCATAACGGTTGAAGGAGACCTCAGGCACAGCCACCAGCCCGGGGAGGAGGAACACTCTCATGCCGGCACAGCCGCAACAACCTGGCTCGATTTCAAGCTGGCTTCTGCTCAGGCCCTGGAAATCGCCCGCGCTCTGGAGGAGCAGTATCCGGTGCAAAAGGAGAGCATCCAGCGAAACCTCGCTGACCTCCAACGCGATCTCGAAAGACTCGACCTCCAGATGTTCGCCGCGACCGAGGTCCTCAAGGATGCTCCCATCATAGCATCCCACCCCATCTATCAATACTGGGCCCGTGCCCACGGACTGGAGGTTCATTCCCTGCTCTGGGAGCCGGGGATGGACCTGACCGAGGAAGCCCTCGCCGCTCTGGAAGCTCTTCAGGACCAGCATGCAGGTGTGCAGTATTTCCTTTGGGAAGCACCGCCCAAGGCAGAAAACATCGAAATCCTTGCGGATCTTGGTCTCACCAGCATTGTCCTCTCACCGTGCGCAAACCGGCCGGAGAATGGAGACTTTCTCACGGTTATGCAGGACAACTTCGAAAACATCCAGGCCCTCGCAGACTGATTCACCCCGGGCCGGCAGCCGCATTTCGGCCAGAGGCACCTGCTCAACCGGAAAACGCCGGGTAAAACGGCCTCGAATCCCTTGATTGAAACCTTGCCAGCGGAGGGCGCGTATGCAGCCTGTTGCCATACCGCACAACGACTAACACATGAATCGACTTCATTTCTCTCTTACAGCCGGGGCAGCCCTCGCCCTGGGGCTGGCAAGTGTCCACGCCGACCACCATCTCTCTGTTCACTACAAGGGGAAGGAGGGCCCCGGGAAAGGAAAGCATGTCGTCCTCGTAAGCGGCGATGACGAATACCGGTCCGAAGAGTGCCTTCCGATGCTCGGGAAGATCCTCGCCCACCATCATGGATTCGACTGCACGGTCCTCTTTTCGGTTAACGAAAAAGGTGAAATCCAGCCCAACAACCAGGCTAGTGTCACGAACGCCCAGGCTTTCGACTCGGCGGACATCATAGTCATGGCTCTTCGGTTCCGCAACTGGCCTGACGCTGATATGAAACACTTTGTCGACGCCTATGAGCGGGGTGTTCCGATTGTCGGGCTGCGCACCAGCACTCACGCCTTCAACTTCAAGGGGGGATCCTCCTATAAGAGTTACAATCGCTTCGGCAAGGATGTCCTCGGAGAGGGCTGGGTCAGCCACTGGGGCCACCACAAACGCGAGGGGTGCCGTGGAGTGGTCGAGGAAGAAAACAAGGACCATCCTATTCTTAAGGGGGCTACCGACGTATTCGCGGATAGTGACACCTACGAAGCAGCGCCCCCGGCCGATGCCACCATCCTGATGCGCGGCCTCGTTACCGATTCCCTCAAGCCGGACTCCAAGCCAGTCAAGGGTAAGAGCAAGAAGAACCGTGCTACCGGGAAGGTTCAGGATGTAAACGAGCCGGCCATGCCGGTGGCTTGGACCCGCATGTGGAAGAATCCGAAGGGTAAGACCAACCGGATTTTCTGCAGCACCATGGGCGCTGCCACCGACTTTAATAGTGAGGGGCTTCGCCGCATGGTCGTCAACGCGGTTCTCTGGGGCCTTGAAATGGAAGATAAGATCGACGGGAAGGCCAACGTCACTCCGGTCGGTGATTATCAACCAACCTTCTACAGCTTCGGCGGGTTCAAAAAAGGGGTGAAGCCCGCCGACCTCAGGTAATCCGGGCACTCCCTCCCCTGAACAGCTTTTCACGGGCCGCGGGATCACCGCGGCCCGTTGAGTGTCTGGCCGGGCCCTTGTTGAAAGCAATCCGGGACTGCCCGCATTCACCCGTCCGCAGCGGACTCCGTGACCACTCGCTCCTTGCCTCTCGCAGCGGAGGCCGTCATCGTTTCGCCCTGCATGAAAACCCGCAAACTCGGCAGAAACGGATTTGAAGTCGGCGAGGTGGGCCTCGGGTGCTGGCAACTTGGCGGAGTGGACTTCGGCCCTCTTGAGGAAGAACGGGCGCAGGAGATCCTCCTCGCCGCCCGGGAAAGTGGATCTAACTTCTATGATACAGCAAACGTCTACGGTTCAGGGCGCAGCGAGGAGTCAATCGGCCGCTTCCTGCGTAACCACGGACCGGGAACGACGGTCGCGTCCAAGACCGGCCGGGAAGTCTATCCTGACGGCTACAGTGAGGAAAATCTCCGCAAGTCGATCGCTGAAACGAACCAGAAACTCGGGATCGAGTGCCTCGACCTTCTCCAGCTCCACTGCATTCCCCACCCCGTTCTCCAGGACGGCTTAATCTTCGACTGGTTGCGCACCCTCAAGGACGAGGGCCTCATCAGGGAGTTTGGTGCCAGCGTGGAAAGCGTAGAGGAAGGACTCACCTGCCTGCAGCACGAGGACATTCTCTCTCTTCAGGTCATCTTCAATCCCTTCCGACAGAAACTCGTCGATGAGTTGTTTCCCCGGGCGGTGGAACGCGGAGTGGGCCTGATTGTTCGCCTCCCCCTCGCGAGTGGACTACTGACGGGGAAATTCAACACCGCGACCACCTTCAGCCCGGAAGACCACCGAAACTACAATCGTGATGGCGCCTGCTTCAATGTAGGGGAAACTTTTGCTGGCTTACCTTTTGAGAAAGGGGTGCACCTCGCGGATCAGCTCCGTGAGCTGGTGCCCAACGGCATGACGATGACCCAGATGACCCTACGCTGGATCCTGGACTTTGAAGCCGTTTCCGTCATCATCCCAGGTGCGAGTTCGCCCGCGCAGGCACGCGAAAATGCCAGAGTCTCCGATCTACCACCCTTGTCCGACAGCCTGCACGCAGCCCTTCGCGATTTCTACCACCTGAACGTTCACAAGCACATCCGGGGCCCCTATTGACCCGGGCACGGGGACTTCGAACTCTGCTCAGTGAACCAGACAAACCTCCGCATGAAAACAGCACGGGGCTTTAGCTTCCTTCTCTACGTCCTTCTTGGTCTGCTCGCACCGCAACTGCCGGCCGACTCGCGAAAGTCCCTCGTCATCCAGGTTGATCCGAAGGGTTTTAACGCCTCTCGAGCAGACATTCTGGCAATCTGCCGATCAGCCGCAGACCAGTTGTTGGTGCACATGGAAGGGCTGGAAAAGACGACCGTGGCCGTGAGCAGGGGCAAGCATGGACCAATCGCGCTCTTCAAGCGCGGTAATGAGGGCCAATTTCAGGTGCGCCTCGACACTGGTAAGACCTACTGGGCCCAGTATGCATATCAGTTTGCCCACGAGCTTTGCCACGTTCTGTGCCGCTACGAAAACGACTACGCTGGTAATCTCTGGTTCGAGGAAACCATTTGCGAGGTGGCATCCCTCTTCTGTCTTCGCAGGATGTCTGTGGAATGGCGCAGGAACGCACCCTACCAAAACTGGAAAAGCTTTGCCCCATCCCTTCGTGACTATACCGACGCCATCGAGCAGGAGAGGAGTGACTACCTCGAAATTGCGCGTATCGGTCTCCCTGCATATTACCACAGACACGCTCGCCATCTGACTGCCAATGGAACTGATCGCCCCAAGAACGGCGCGATGGCTCTCATCCTGCTGGCTGCCTTCGAAAGACAGCCTCATCACTGGAATGCCATCCGCTGGCTGAACTCCTCCCCTTCTCCGAAGGGCGAGACTTTTCCCCAGTATCTTACCAAGTGGCACCAAGCGGTGCCGGAGGAACACGCAGGATTCGTCGGCTCCATCGCGTCCCTCTTCGGGATTACGCTCGGGCAGCGGGAAGCGCCAGCTCCCTGATTCGGACTTCTAAGGTCGTTCCTTCCGCCGGCCTTGGCTTCCTTTCCCGACCCTGCTCACACGAAAACGGGGCCGCTTCGAGATACTGCTGCCCCCAAATGGAAACCGGGAGTGGGAATGATCCAAATCGCTCCCGAATTCCCGGGAGAGGCTGCACCCCTCATCCCGCCTCGCCCGTCAAACAGAAACCGGGCAGGTCCGATCTTTTCACCTGGCCTTCTCCCCGGAAGCATCCAGAGGCATGGGACAATGTTCCCCACCGTCGACCCCTCACTGCCACCCGGCGAGGAAAACCTCCCGCCCGGGTCAACTCCCTATAAAGCGCTCCCCCTCCCTCTTCCCGGCGGGCTCGCTGACATGCAGTCCAACGCAACCACAAGTACACCATTTCGGCGCAACAGGTCAGTCCCAGGGCGGAGATTTCCAGCAGGCCCTGGTGGTCCCTGTTTCTCCTCGATGCTTGCTTCTCACGGCGGCGCTCGGGCAGTGGATTCTCCTGCAGGACTCTTCAACTCCGGCAACGAATGGCTCCATGGTGAAATCAACAAAATTACCTGACGCACGATTTCTCTGGGAATTTTGCGGTCCGGCGCGGCACAATCGTCAAGGAATTCTCGAGTTGCTCAACGTTATCAGTCCATGAAGACCTTAATCCTCCACGCCACGTGGCTCGTCGTCGCGGCCGCCGCTTTCCTCTTCGGCCGTTCAGGAATAGACTCCAACCCCACGGGCGAGGATGACCCGAGCGAAGCTGGATCCAGGAGAAGTACCTCCAAGAGCTCGGGAAACTTCTCCAGGGTGAATAGCACCGGCAGCTCCAAATATCGCTCTGCTGGTGGCGAGCGGCGAGGCCGCTCCGGAACGACTGTGGACGAATTCCTCACTGAGAATGATCCCCTCATTGCAAACAAGCTCTTTGCCGATCTCATCCTCGGAATGGACGCTTCCAATGCGCGCAGCATCTTCGAAGCCCTCCGGGAACGTCGAAACACGACCTCCAGCAACCAGATGACCCTCTTTTTGCGCGCCTGGGGACAACTCGATGGTGCTGCTGCAATGGAAGCAGTAAATGACATGGGACGAGATCCTCGCCGCAGGGCTGAAGCAGGCGTTGCTGCGATTACCGGCTGGGCAAGCATGGATGCCGAGGGCGCCAAGGCTCACCTCGCTGGTCTCGATAGTCGGCTCGAACGTGGAGTTCTCGCCCAGGGCATCGTCAACGGCCTCGCCAACACTGACCCGGACGGGGCCACTGAATTTGTTCTTGAACTCGAGAAATCACAGCGGGAAGAGATTAAAGACGGGGGCCGGGAAGAAGGGCGGCGCCAATGGATGGAGCGAGGACGTGCCTACGCTTACGACCGCCAGCTCGACACGATTGCCAACGCCCAGATTGAACGGGGTATGGGAGCAGCCACCAGCTGGGCGGAAAAACTGCCTGATGGAGCTATCAAGTCGTCAGCCTTCGATCGGGTGGCCGAACGCTACGCGAAGGAAAATCCTTCTGCCGCCGCCGAGTGGGTGAAAAGCCATGCAGAGAATAATTATGCCGAGCGAGCTGTCCGGGAGGTTGCTGAGGAACTGAGCCGGGAAAACCCGGAGGACGCCGTTCGCTGGCTGATTGACCTGCCTAGGGAAACCCAGTCCCGCGCCATCCACCAGTCCATGGAGCGCTGGACCAGAGAAGACCCGGTCGCAGCCGGCAACTTCCTTCGTGGTATGGACCCCTCCGAGTCCCGCGATGCTGCGGTCCGGAGCTATGCGAACGAGGTAGACGGAACTGATCCAGGCACGGCGGCCGAATGGGCTGGAAGCATTGCTAACGAGGAGATCCGAACCGAAGCCTTGAACGGCGTGGCCCGCTCGTGGATGCGTCAAAATCCTGCGGAGGCCCGCGAGTGGCTGCCAGACAGCGGACTCTCAGCTGAGCAACAGGAACGCGTTATACGGGAAGCAGACCGCCGGGACCAGTTCCGAGACCGCTTCCGGGGGCGCGGATCCGATCGGGGAGAACGAGAACCGGACCAATAACCCCGGACTACTTCTGCCACTTTTCCCGCCACGCTGGGTAGTCACGGTCCAGCAGGGCGGCTGGCCACCGTCCCCCGATCCATCCATGACCAACCCGGTGCCTAGGGCTCAACCTGGCGAGTTCGTAGTGGATCCTCCCGTTCTCAATGTAGAGCACTCGATTACTGCCTATCTCGTAATACCGACCCCAGATCGGGGGAGCGGCAGGATCGTCAACCAGCTTCCGGTCAAAGCCACCGGGAAGGGCCTTGTTCTCGACCGTAACCAGCCGCTTCCCACTGACTTTAACTGCATCAAACCACCCTACTGCACCCACAATCGCCTGCTGCACGGCCATGGACGGGTGATCAATGCTCATCAGGTAACGGACAATTTCGACACTTTCCGCCGAAACGAGGGAAGGGACCTCCGATACCCTGCCCCAGGCTGGCTTCAAGGACGTGGCGTCATACTGCTGCGCCCATGCAGTCTTCCGCCCCGCAACCACTATCTGGCATCGAAGGATACAGTTCCTTCCGCGCTCCACCGCCTCCCTACAGCGTAACCGCAGCTCTTCCTCCGCGAGGTCGAAAGGGGCTCGTCCACTGGCCACATCATCCAGCACCCAGATCGCTCCCGTCATCGCACTGTCATTAAAAGTAACCCCATCGCTGTATCCGCCTCGTAGCGGGTAAAACTGCGGCCATCCCCCGTTTGGATACTGGGCCTGCAGCAGGTATTCGCAGCCGCGGATAAAGCCGTCCCTGAATCTGTCTTCTCCAGTCGCTGCAAACACCCGGGCGAGAAAACGCATTTGCGTGTAGGTTGCCTCGTTGTCGAGAGAACACTGGTGGTCCGGGCCGGAGCGCAGAA